>ENA-OWPI01000392-OWPI01000392.1-marine-metagenome-genome-assembly--contig:-NODE-392-length-61617-cov-16.992850_pt1 | contig 61617 bp, 64 predicted proteins | sample MGYA00238138_ERZ651775 | MGnify/ENA primary metagenome ERZ651775 (study PRJEB26906, sample SAMN06265043) | marine metagenome | isolation source: Helgoland LTER site | place: Germany:Helgoland, sampling...
ACTCCCTGGTTCTTTATAGGTGTTGCTTCATTCTTTGGTGCACTTATGATTTGGGAAACTGGTGTCCCTGAACATCCGTGGTGTGAGCCAGATTCATGGCTTCAAGCACATATGGTATGGCACTTGCTCTGTGCTGCAGCAACTCTAAGTTTCTTTAACTTTTTTAGAACTGAAAAATTAGCTAAGGCCTGAGATACATTAAATCTTTTTGATTAAGCTCTACCACTTCTCTAGAGAAATAGTTTGTATACATATCATTAGCTATCCAGTTATCTACCTGGTCATCGTAGTATTTAGACATTACGTGACCTGACTGTCCTGATGGAAGTACCGTCTTTGAGTTATCTAAATTGCTCAAGTCAACGACCATTCTCATGGAGGGATAACTACCTATTGTAAAGTCATCTCCGAATCCCCAGTCGGTTGAGTTTATAGCAAAGTTAGATCCACTTGATGCAACTGGACCAATATTTACAAGATTAGTGAGTATTGGAATTCCAGCTTCTCCTAATAAGTTTGTTGGATAGGTAATTGTGTGTATCTTTCCCCACTCCCAATCATCGCTATCTGAAGAGTCAAAAATTTCAACTATTAAATTATCAGAGATTTTTAAAGTCTTTTCTAAAATGTCTGTTAGGTTCTCCTTACCTGGCGTATTTAAATCATCCCAAATAATGTGGTTTGGATCTTTTAGTAAAGTTCTAAATATTTCTGATGTAGAATCGGAGTTTCCAGGTTGTAGAGAAATTTCATTTCCTGCATTATCAAAGACAATTAATTCCTCAAAAGTCAGTTCAGCTAAGGTTTTGTAAAATATAGCCCAAGCAGCCGCTCCAGTTGAGTCAATGTTCATCTCAAATTTTTCTTCAGAAATTGCCCACTCTTTAAGCTCAGTTAATACTTGTGAATCAATATACACATTATTGAAAACATAAGGGAGTATATAAGCAGCCGAGTAATCAAAATTATTAATCTGCATGGCCTGCATGTCTTCTACTGAAATTTTATCATCCATATATTGATTGATTACTCTTTCTATGGCTTCTGCTCTATAACCTCGAGCATAGTAATTTGGCCATGGTTGATCGGGATGTACTGATTGATTTGCTGTAATGATATATCCGGAAGCAGGGTTTAGTGTAAATGGTAGATTTTCAAAAGCCACAAACCCCTTCCAATCATTTTCGCTTAACCAACCTTCAATTGGTAAATCTCCATATAAACCATCTCTTCTAATTGGTAGTTTTCCAGGTGATTGATAGCCTATGTTTCCATTTCTATCTGCATACAATAAGTTTTGTGCGGGAACATGGAACTTCTTTGTAGCCTCTCTGAATTCTTCCCAATTTGATGCGTAATTAAATTCTCTAATTCCGACAAAAGTTTCCCCCGGTATCAAAGCAGACCAAGAAAGGGAGACAGCAAAGTCATTAGGTAAATTAATCCTCGCTTCTTCCCTAAATGTACTCTCTCCTTCTTCAGATGTTAGATTAATGGGGAAACTTCTATCTGAAACTATTGGCCCATGGTGTGTTTCCCTAACTTCAATAACTATTGGATCTGAACCTGCCACTTCAATTATTTCAGTCGTTCTTTGCATGTCAATCCATTCATTGTCGACTTCGTATTGATTTTCATTGTTAGGATTAATTTTTTCAATAAATAGATCTTGTACGTCTGGACCCATATTTGTCAAACCCCAAGCAATATCACTGTTGTAGCCGATGATTACATATGGTGACCCCGCAAAAGAGAACCCAACTGAATCTAGTTGACAGTCGCGATTTTTAGGGAAGCAATGTAAGCCATTTTCATACCAAATAGCAGGTAGTTGCACAGAAAGATGTGGATCGTTAGCTAATAGTGGCATTCCTGTATCAGTATGTCTACCATCTATGACCCATGAATTAGATCCCAGCGACTGATTTGTCTGCATATCTTTTGTTACGTATTTGATGAAAAAAGATTGTGTCATTTGCTGAAAATTATTTGCTTTTCCTGTAGATGCAAATGAACCGGCACCTTCCCAATCTTCAACAATATAAGGGTGTTCCTCCGGATAAGGCGGGGTTAATAAATCATAAATTTCTGGACTTAAAGTATTTAGTGTCTTTGAGTTTGAAATTTCTGACGTAAAATTACCATTCAAATCATACGCCATCATTTTTGCCCAAGCTAATGGGTAATGAGGCTGATAAGTGTCCACTACATAGTCTGGATTTAAAAACTGTAAAACAAAGTGCTCAAGACTTAATCTGTTTTGAGGGCGTGATTCAATATAAGCATTGATTCCAGCCGTGTAGTTTATTAGGTCTTTTTTAAATTCTGGTTCTAAGGATTCATATTCCTCAAGAGCAACTTTATGGAAACCAAAAGTTCTAAAGAGTAAATCAGCTCCTATACCTGGGTCTCCAATTAGAGAAGCTAATCTTCCGGTACTTAAGTGGCTCCAAAATTCCAACTGCCAAAATCTATCTTGAGCATGAACATACCCTTGAGCAAATAATATATCATCTACATTTGTTCCATATATATGAGGTATTCCTCTTTCATCCCTAATAACTTCAACGAAATCACTTAGAGGAAGTCCTGTAACATCAATTTCGTGATCAGGAAGAGGCATTCTAAAAATTACTACACCCGCGATAATTACAACTGCTTGCAAGCCAATAAGTGAAACAATTAGCCATTTGAAGAACTTTTTCATTACCCCCCTCCTAATTAGATTAGATGTTACAACTTAAGGTTGTCTATCCAGATTGATATTTCTTTTACTGTATTCTTATAAACTTCTAAAGCATAGTCATCTGATTCATAAGTTGCTCTACTTGGGTCAACAAAAGAATTGTGTATCCTGTTTTTAGCATTTGGAAAAACAGGACATGTTTCCTCTGCAGAATCACAGACTGTGAGCACATGATCAAACTCTATATCTATAAAATCATTAACTAATTTAGGGTATTGTTGAGTAATATCATATCCAACCTCTTCCATAGCTTTTACAGCATAAGGATTTACTTGAGCTTCAGGATGGGTACCTGCTGAGAAGATTTCGGCATTTGGATATTTATTTTTAAGTAAACCCTCAGCAATTTGAGATCTACAAGTATTTCCCGTACAAATAACTATTAGTTTCATAGTTATATTCTATTCAATTTAGTACTCTAATTTTATGGAATCACAAGCGAGCAAAGAAAAAAAATTTACTGATCAAATTGAGAAGTGGATAATGTACTTTCTGTATTTGTTGTTTGGTGGACTATTTTTACTAATCGCGATTCAAGATTCTTGGCGTGAGGGAATCATTTTACTGCCGATTGCAGTTCTAACTATACCTCTAACAAAATGGGGGATGAGATGGCAAAATGAAAGATACGTCAGGAGCGCACAAAACCAGGACGAGATAAAAGTATTACAAAATAAAATAAATTCTTTAGAACAGAGAATTTCTAATTTGGAGGAAAAATGATATCAGTAGAGCTCTTATGTAAGCATATGGCGTGGGCTAATCAAGAAATATATAAAGAAGTACAAAAGCTAGGCGATGAGGTTCTTGACTATTATGTCATTGATCCTGAATGGACAGTGAAAACAATAATGATTCACATAGCAGGGGCTTCACATTTATATGCTCAAAGGTTAAATGGAGAACCTTTTTCTCGCTTTGAATTAAAAAATACTGAAAATTCTGAAATGATTGATGAGCTTCTATCAGAACTAAATAGAATCGACCAAAGCTTAATGAAAAATGTAGATAGAGAAGATGGGGAGTTTACTTATATGACTTCAAAGGGTGAACAGTCCGCAAAGGTTTCTGAAGTACTCTCACAATTAATTTTTCATGCAGGTGAACACAGAGCTCAAATTGTTGCAGCATTGGATAAACATAATGAAAGATCTATTAACTTAGATAAATATTCAGTGTGGAGCTACATCTCAAGTTTAAAATAAACAGCAGGAATTATTTTCGAAATTTTAAGTCTAAATTTAACTCTTCTGCTGTGAAGTCCCATAATTTTTTTCTTAAGTCTTCGTTGTAAACAAGCCTGTTGAGTCTCATTGTTCCTGGTCTACCGTAAATCCCAAAATACTTAGGGGCAAAAGTTTTTTGAGCTGAAATATTTTTTGTTTTAATAGCTTTTAGAACTGGGGCCGTTCCTGTTGCAATATTTGTAGATATATATGTGAATGCTGATTTTCTAATACTTTTAACTTCATAAGGCCTAGATTGTCTTGATTTAGTAATACCAGGATGTGCAATCGCAACAGATGCTTTACCATCGATTCTTTTCTCAAGTTCGTAAGCAAACATTGAACGATATAAATTTGTTAGATTGTATCGTGAAGAAGGTGTAAAACTCTCTTTGGTATGTAGGTTTTTTAACTGCATTTTTCTTGCTAGATACATTGAAAGACTTGAAACTTGAATCATTCTTCCCCTGTTCTCAACAAGATTTTCGAGAAGTTTTAATGTAAGTCTGTATGTCCCGAAATAGTTCACTGCGATCATGGACTCAAATCCCTCTGCCGTGAGATTGAAATCTTGATAAATTAAACCGGCATTATTGTACAAAATATCTACTCCGCTATAAGATTTGGAGATTTCATTAGAAAAATTCTCTATGCTTTTAGGATTTGAGAGATCTAACTCCATGAATATTGCATTCTCGCCTAAAAACTTCTCGGCCTGCTGACCTTTTATTTTATCTCTACAGGCAAGAACAACTTTGTAATCATTGAGTACAAGCTGCTTAGCAACCGATAAACCTAAACCTTTATTTGCTCCAGTAATTATTGCTAATTTTTTCATAATATTTTTTACTTCATTCAATTCTATACTTAAAGGAATGTATTATTTATTAGCCTCTGGAATAGTTCTAATTATCTTTAGATACTTTAATCTGATCCCAAGTTTGTCGAATAAATTTTGGAGATATGTTGATTATGTTCTACTAATTTCAGCTTTTGTAATACTTCTCTCCAGAATTCCACCATTTTTTTCAGGGATACTTTTAAGTGGTGTTGTTTTTTTTGCTTGGAGAAAAGGTTGGTTCGATAAATTACGTTAGGGAATAATCTCCAATAATACCTCTATAGGTTGATTAGCCCATTCATCAAACTCAGCAATCATGGCATCAGCTGGTTTACCAAAGTTTGACTCAAATGCTTGTTCGAAGCCAAGGTCTTCAATTTGTGACCAAAAGTCCACTCTAAAAGTTTCTTCGCTAGTGTTGTAAATTAAATATGCAACAAACCAAGTTAACACATCATATGTTTGGAATGATTCGTTATACCCTAGTTCTCTTAAACTTCTTCCATCATTGAGGTATGCACTAATTGTCTGAGCTTTGTACTCCATTTCTTGTTTGAGGTATTTTGGATCTACTCCCGGTTCTTTTGAGTACCAGTACTGTGCCATATATTCTGCTCCACCCTCCATCAAAAATGGAACCTGTACTTCATCACCATTGAAATACACATTACGATTACTAGTTCTCCAATCACCATCTGTATCTGTACTTGGAATAGATAGGTTTGCGTGCTGATAAACATGGAAGTATTCATGAAGAACTACTTTTTTATAGTCATCTTCTTCAGGACCTGGATACTTGGCAGACATGACAAGCGCGTTAAAGTAATATCCTAAATAATCTCTAATATATGAACTAACAGCAGCTCCTCCATCATCAATGTATCTATAAAATGGAGACCAGCCATTACCACTTCCATAAGGATCTCCGTTTGCACAATCCCATTCTTTATTCCAGGTTGGATCTTTTTCTGACCGAACATCACACCATTGCTCATCTAAAGTAATTACTTCATCTTTTCCAGTACCAACAATCCATATTTCGAGTGGACCATAACTTCCCCAGTAACCTCTTGCTTTATTAACCCATTCAACGGTTAGGTCAATAGTTGCTTGTGACACGTCTGCTGCAGCATATACTTCTGGAGTTGCATCTGTATATCCCCAAAAAATTTCCTTTGCTACCTGTGATTCTCCGTCAACGGAAGCTGGTAGATTCTTATCATCATTTTCTGACTCTTGTTCGATTGTTTGTGACTGCTCGTCAACTGAAGGAGGTACGGGTTCTGCTGAACCACCACAAAAAGATACTAGTAGTAATAAAATCAGCATTTTTTTCATTTGTAATACCTATTGTTTTTCAATAACCAATTGATTCCTAAAAACAAGCCAATGATAGCTATGATGACTGTAAAGTTTGGAAAATTCCAAAGAAAAATAAGTGAAAATACAATGGTGAGGAAAATTACTAGCAACTTTTCTGCTAACTCACTTTTGTTATTTCTGTAACCTGCCTGGAAAGATTTTTTAGGTTTTTATTATTAAAATTTACCATCCATAAAAGTACATACAAAACACCTACGATAAAAAATAGAAAGGCGTAGCCTCTTCCAGGTCCAGTTCCTACAAGTGGGGATAAAATGTCAACATTTGCTGGGTAAAAAGTAAATTCCAAATAATCTCCCAAAGGTCCAGCTATAACAACGCCTAATGGTCTCAACATCTGGGCAATGGTTCCCCTAAGCGCCAAGGCTCTACCTCTTATATCTTCAGTAGTAATAGCTAGCCATGCCCCAGAAGAGACTGTATATTGAACCGTTCCACTGACTCCAGCAATAATGCCGTGTACACATAAAAGAAATATACTTGGCCTGATTGAGCCTAGAATGAGACTTAATCCGCCCAAAAGTCCCATATATATAGCAACTTTCAAATTTCCTTGCAGCTTGTCAGCCAATCGTAGTGAAATCATTGAACCGAAGAGAAAGGCTAAGCCAACACTCGACTCAACAATTCCAAGCCCTCTTGCATCCGTGAAGCTTAATATCATTGGAGGTAGTAGCACCGAAGTAAAGCCCCACAAAAAGTTACCTAATGACAGAATGGACACTAAAGCAAGTAATCCTTTTTGTTTTTTTAGCCAGTTGTATGCTTCAACTAAGTCAAGATAAATATTTTTAAAGGTCAAGTTACTTTTGGTTTCAGTTTTTTTGCTTTTGAACAGAGTAATTGTTGCTATTCCAAAGAGACAAGTTAATACATCAACGAGTATTACTCCTGTTAATCCAAAGAATGAGTATATGAATGCTCCCCCTATTGGACCAATTAGAACGGAAATTGCTTCCGCGCTTTCAAATAAAGCTGAGACTTTTGTTACTTCATTCTTTTTGACGACATCTCCTAAAAAAGCGCTCCAAGTTGTCCAGTGAGCTATTTCAAAGATTCCAAAAGCTAAAGCAAATGGAATGAGCAGAGTTAATGTCAAAGCATTATTAAATGCAAAATACCCGATGATGCACATCAATACAGCAATTGTTAAGTCAAAAATAATTATTAACTTTTTTCGATCAAATCTGTCTGCAAGGACTCCTCCGAAGGGTCCTGTAACTACACCTACTAGTGCAACAATGAATAAAATTGTAGAAAGTGCGCTAGCTTTTCCGGTTGTTTCATATATCCAAACACCAATACCAAAGAAAGACATGGATGATCCTGTCCAAGAAATTGTTTGTCCAAACCAGAGTAAATATATTTTTCTTTCCATATTCACTCAATATTAACTGAATCTAAAATAAGAGAAGTATTAACAAAGGAACGAAATGAGTATTGCACTTATTACAGGTGGTTCGGGACATGTTGGAGCTAACTTAGTAAGAGAACTAATTGCCCAAGATTATAAAGTACGATGCATAGATTTTGATGGAGATCATAGAGCCTTTGAAGGATTTGATGTTGAGCTTATTAAAGGTAGTGTCACCGACGTTGATTCTTTAGATAAAGCATTTGAGGGTGCTGATGTAGTTTTCCACACTGCTGCAATTATAAGTTTGGAGAGGAAGAATAAAGATCTTATTCGCTCTGTGAATGTTGAGGGAACCAAGAATGTCTGCCATATGTCTCTAAAGCACAATATCCAAAAGTTGATTCATTTTTCTTCTGTTGATGCATTTATACGTGAACCATTAGAAAATCCTTTATTGGAGGATAGGTCTCTTGTTGTGGACCAAAAGACTGTTCCTTATGATTTATCAAAAGCAGATGCACAGAGAACTGTTTTGGAGTATTGCGATAAGGGTCTTGATGCCTCCATAATCCACCCTTCGGGAATTTTTGGTCCTAACGACTTTAAGCCAAGTTTGTTTGGTCAAGAATTTGTAAAAATTGCTAATGGCAAAAGGCCCTTCAGTGTCAATGTTGGATATGACTATGTTGATGTTCGTGATTTAAGCAAAACAGCAGTGAATTGTGTTGCAAAAGGAATATCTGCACAAAATTATATTGTTGGAGGTAACTATATGGATTTTGTCTACATGGCTGATGTTATGTCTCAAGAATTGGGAAAAAAACTTATTAGAGGAACTCTTCCATTTGTAAGTATCTACCTTTCTCTTCCGATGTATTACTTACTTTCACTTATTACAAAAACACCAAGAGCAATAACTCTTGATTCAATTCATACAATAAAAGTGCAAAATAAAAATATTCCAAGCCAATTATCCAAAGATCAACTTGATCACACTCCCCGCCCTATTGAGGAAACAATAACTGATACTCTTAAATTTTTTAAAGATGTTGGGGTCATCTCTTGAATCGAAACTCGGAACGAATAACATCCTAACGATTAAAAAATTAAGAATCAAAAAAAATATGACTTATTAATGCTTCTAGGTTGAAATTTGCTGTAATTCTCCATAGGTTAAAAGTAAGAACAAATAAGGGGGAAATCTTATGTTGAGTAAAGAAGCCATAAAAGCAAAAAAGAAATATTCAAGGCTTGGCTCGGTTATTTCGTGGTTTGTAGTTGATCCTAAAAAAATAAAAATGTGGAAAGTTAAATTACAGAGATTGAACTTTAACTTTATTGGAAAAATAAACCCAAAATCGGAAGGGGCCACTAAAGAAGAATTAACCCTTGGTGGTATAAGAACTTGGAAAATAACCACTCCGAATTCAGATCCTGAGAAAATATTACTTTATTACCACGGTGGTGCCTACCAAGTTGGTAGTCCTGAGGGTTACTATCCTATGTTGACTCATTTAGCCAGAGAAACCGGATTTACAATCTATATTCCAGACTATAGGCTAGCTCCAGAACATTACTATCCTGCACAAGTTGAAGACGGAGTTAAGACATTTGAAGCCTTGATCGATGAATTAGGATACTCTCCGGGACAAATAGCTTTTGGGGGAGATTCTGCTGGTGGAAACATGTCTCTTGTTACACTTTTAAAATTAAAAGATGAAGGGAAAAGCCTTCCAGGTGCTGTCTTTTGTATATCCCCGTGGGCTGATCCTGCTGCGACTGGAGAATCTTACAACGATGAGATGTGTTCAAAAGATTTGCTATTAGGTCCAATTTTTACAAAGATGTGGAATGAATATAAACTTGATGGATTTGGAGGATATTTCGTTCGAGACGAAGACTTAGATGCTGATAATCCATATATATGTCCCATAAAAGGTGACTATACAAACTCTCCTCCAATTATGGTGCAGGTTGGTGGTCATGAATTATTACTTTCGGACTCGCAAACCTTAAAAAGTGTCTTTGAAAGAGATGGTGTAACTTACGAATATAAAGAATGGGATGAATTGTGGCATGTGTTTCAAATTGAAGCTGAAATGCCTGAAACTGTTGAATCCTTTAAAATGTTTGGTAATTTCTTAAATAAGCATGTTGGTGTATCTGTTTAAAAGACTTCTTAATTACTCTTTAATTTGGTTAGATATAATTTTGTAGAAACCATACTCCCCATGATTGGTGCAATTATATAAAATAAGATATCTTTTGTATCTCCACTTATTAAGGCAGGACCTAAGCTTCTCGCAGGATTAAGAGAAGCTCCCGTATAGTCTCCAATTAAGAGTGCAGAAATAAAGACTGTTCCACCAATTGCGATGCCGTATATATTATTTTCTTTTCTTGTTACTAGTAAAATAACAAACATCAAAAGACCGGTACAAAAAGCCTCCAGAAAAAAGCCTTGGCCGACATCAACCGAAAGAGTCGTTACGCCAAAGCTATGCATTCTTCCAAATAGTGCTACATGCGTCTGGGATGCAAGCATTCCACCTAAGATTTGTATTCCAATATAAAAAACTGAATCTTTAATTGATATTTCTTTATTCAATAAAAATCCAATTGTTACAGCGGGATTAAAGTGTGCACCAGAGAATCTACCCAACAAGTAAACAAAAATTGTTATGGTTAGTCCAAAAATTATAGGTATCACAGCTGAAGATAGGTTTTCTAACTCTGAAAGTATAATGGCGCCACATCCAAAAAAAACTAAGGCATAGGTTCCTATGAATTCAGCTAGGATTGCAGGAACAGTTGTTTTGAATCTCATAAGAACACAATAATTGAGTTATGATTTTGGTATGTTAAACGGAAAGCCTTTCAGAGAAACTGTAATTGATTTATTAAGAGTTTTTATATTTATTATCATTGTTTATTATCTAATAGATATTCTTGTAAAAAATTAATTTAAAAAATTTAGATATCGTTAATAAATGTATCTTGAAAACTTTGTCTATTCACTAACTCAACCACACCAGATTCAGTTACTGCAACCACACCTGACTTTGGCACTCTGTTGTAATTACTGGCCATAGCAAAGGTGTATGCACCAGTTGAAGTTGACATTAATATATCACCTGACTGAGTGTCACCGGGTAACATTGCCTCTTTTACAAGTAAGTCACCACTTTCACAGTGTCTTCCAGAAACTGCATGCACCATGTCTTCCTCATTTTTTCCACCAGAGATATTGAAGAGTTTGTGTTCACTACCATATAATGCTGGCCTTGGGTTATCAGACATGCCACCATCAACAAGAATATAGGGTTTCTCTCCACGATCATCTTTAAGTGCACCAGCAGTGTAAAGAATAACGCCAGGATTATTAACTAATGCTCTTCCCGGCTCAATCATGACTCTGTAATCATCTTGCCAGTGTTCTTGTATACCAGCATGAATAGCATCAGCATAGACTTTTAATTCATGGTCTACTTCATCACCTGCATAGGGTGAAAAGAATCCACCTCCAGCATCAAAGACAACTTCTGCTTGAATAGCAGCACGATGCTTATAGAGAAACTCTGCACACTCACTCATTGCTTTTTGATAACGTTCAGGATCTTTTATCTGACTACCAATATGGACATGAATGCCTGAAAACAACAAGGACGGTGCATCATAAATTTGTTTCAGGGCCTCTTCAGCAAAACCAATAGAGATACCAAACTGTTGGTCATATCCTGTGGTCAGTACCATTGGATGTGTTTCAGCTCCCACATCTAAATTGATACGCATAATAACTGGTTGTTTTCTGCCTAATTTAGAGGCCGCAGCTTCCAACATGGGAATCTCATAACGATTATCAATAGAGATGTGTCCACCTTCGTTTTGCATGAAAAACTCAATTTCTTCAAGGCTTTTATATGTACCGTTAAATAGAGTGTTTTCTAAGGTCCCCGTAACTGCTTGTACAGTTGCCATCTCTCCACCTGAGACAACATCTACTCCCCAACCTTTTTCATGTAATTCTTTTACCAGAGCCTTGCAGATAAATGCTTTTGCAGCGTATCGAAAAAGAGTCTCTGAACCAAAAGCATTTGAGAAGTGATCAATATTATCTTTGAGGTGCTCCCAGTCGTACACATACAATGGTGTTCCATATTCTTTACCAACATCAAGCAATGAAGTATCTCCTATGTGAGCGACTCCATCTTTAAATGAAAGATTAGAGGGTAAGTAATTCATTTTTTAAGACGACGCTTTATCCATGCAATATCTTTTTTCTGTGCCTCAACGCCACCTGGAGTTTCAACAATAATGTCTGATTTACAGTTCTTAATAACGTACTCAAGCTCTGCTTTTGGAATATTACCTTTACCTAAATTCTCATGTCGATCTCTGCTGCTTTCAAATCCATCTTTAGAGTCATTGAAGTGAACCAGGTCTATCTGTTTAGTGAGTTTTTTAAATCCTTTTACTGCTTTCTCTGTGTTGATACCTCCAGCCCATGTGTGGCAAGTATCTAAACAAAGTCCAACATTCAAGTCACCAATCACTTCCCAGAGTCGTTCAATAGAGTCCATATAACGAGCAACGGAGTTTTTTCCTCCAGCAGTATTTTCTACCAATACTCGCATACCTGTGCCTTCCACAAATTCAATGGCTTTTCTCCAGTTGTCGTATCCCTCTGCAATATCTCCACCTTCACCAACAGAACCTCCGTGAACGATAACCGCTTTAGCTCCAAATGAAGCTGCTACTTTACATGTGTCTTTGAGTAATTTTCTACTGGGATGTCTTACTTTATTGTTTGGTGTTGCCACATTTATTAAATATGGGGCATGTACATATATAGGTCCTTTGTAATCTTGTAGTACATCAATATCTTCACGAGGTTTTGGACTTTTCCACATTTGAGGGCTAGAAACAAATATTTGGAATGTATCACCTTTTCGGAGTTTTATCTCTTCAACTGCATTTTTTGAGGGTATGTGTGAGCCGATATTCATGTGTTTAAGTATAAAACAATTAAATTCTATCAAAATAGAAAGATTCAAAGATTTTTACTAGGCTTAAAGTAGGACTTCCTTTTGTGCCTTGAACCACTTAAAACAGGGCATAATAAACCAAAAATTACAGCCACGGGGGAGTCATTTGTATTTTTCCGTAAATTTAATTATTAATGTGTATTGTTACGTCTTTTTTAGGAAAAGGGATGGGTGCTGGATTAATTATTAGCTGTTCAGTGGATGAAATCTCCTCAATATTAGAAACTAACTTATATATGACATTCTTAAATAAATAACTAGCAAAGAATTTTCCAATACATGTATGTGCTCCTCCAGAAAATGGATAATAAGCCTCATTTGGTTCATCTATATTTAAAAATCTCCTTGGATCACACTCTTGAGGATTATTAAAATATCGCTCATCGTTGTGCAAAACTAACGGACCAATAGCTACATAAGTTCCTGCATCTAATTCATAGTTATCAACAACGGTATCTCTCATGACATACCGCAAAGAGAAAGGGACAGGAGGGTACATTCGCATTGTCTCTGAGAATAAAGATTCACCCTTGATACCATTTTTTAAATCTGAAGTATCAGTAAGTGACATTCCTTTTGCTTCATCTTTTAACTCTTGATAAAAAGCTTTATCTGTAGAGAGGTGGTGAATAGCAGTAGTCAATGTACTTGTTGTTGTGTCGTGTGCAGCAAGAAGTAAAAATATCATATGCTCTGCAATCTCATAATTACTTAAGCCAGCCTCATGTTTATTTGTTTTAACTAATTCAGCAAACAATGTATTTGACTCAGTATTTACATTCTTAGCCTTGTTTTCGAAATATTTCAGTAAAGACTGTCTCGCTTTAAGACCTCTTCTTAATTTTGTAAAAGGTAGTGGGACTCTAACTACAGAAGTTGCAGATTTTATTGCATCTGTGAATAACTTCTCTAATTCTTTTTGTCGAGAGGTATCAACTTCATCAAAGAATAATTGAAGTGAGATTTTGAACATCAACTCCTTCATAGTTGAATACAGGTTAATTGCTTTACGTTCTTGAAGCTCTTCAATCCATGTGTCGAGTAGGGGTTGTACAATCTCTAAATAGTTAGCGAGAGCATCTCTCCTAAAAGAATCTTGAAGTAGGCCACGATGGAACCTGTGGTCATCAAAATCTCTTAACATCAAACCATTTTCAAATGTTTTACCTAAAGAAAACTCCCAACCATATTTAGATGAAAAATTATCTTCAGCATCTAAAAAAATATGCTTAGTAGCACTAGGGGTCATAAACATGGTTACTCTTTTGTGCAAAATAGAGATCTCAAAAATGTCTCCGTATTTTTCCTGAAGGTTTTTGACCATTGACAGAGCATTGTTGTTAAATTTTATAGAGTGACCAAAGAAAGGGTTTCCTTTATCTAAAGGGGGCTTAATCATCATATATTTACAACTTTAAATAAATTAAGACCAGAAAGCAAAAATCCCAGTTGATCTTGCGACCCTCCGGGATTTTCTACACTATTTCATTTTCGGTCTTGCGACTTCTTTTTCTTTAGTGTTTAATAAATTTACCTAATAATGGTCAGTTTGGCAAGAAAATCACTAATCTATTTTTCGCGAACATTTTAGAGGTTTAATTCATTCAATAGGCTCTCTAACTCGTCTGCCTCTATATTTTCGACAAATACAGAATAGGTCTCATCATTAAACGTAAATCTCACATAGTCTTCATGCAGAACTGCTGCCTGTAGGTCTTGTATATCTTTAACAACTGTGAGAAGTTTTTCAGAAGTCCTCATGGCTATTTTGTGTTCTGATATTTCAAGAACTGGCTGAAAAATACTTTGTACAGCAGTAAAGAGTTGGAAACCCCCTACGAGTAAAATGAGATAGTATAAAACTTCCTCACGAATGTTTGACCCAAATTCATTCAGTGAAATATAGTTTTTTAAAAAACTCCTAAAAGGGCCATTAAAAATATTGTCAATAGATACATATGAAAGAGAGAAGCCAGTAAGAAGTATTGGCAGCATCTTCTGTGGTGTTCTATAAAGTTTTCTATTCATTATTTTATTTCTTTTCCTATCAGAATAACTCAATTTGGCTATTGTTTTTGTAATGGAAATTGTACTTATAAGACATGGGCAACCAGAGTGGTTAAAAAATGATCAATATAATCTTGATCCTGGTTTAACTGAAAAGGGAACTAGGCAAGCATTCCTATCTTCTAGTATTTTTACTCAGGGAGAAGTAGATAAAATATGGGTATCGCCACTTTTGCGTGCTCAACAAACTCTTTCACCGTTCAAAGAAGCCGGAGTATCTGAAGATATTATTGTTCACGACTGGCTACAGGAAATGCGAGATAGTGAAGAAGTAGATCTCATCGGTAAGTCAAATAAAGAGATTGAAGAATTTTTCATTAAGCGTAATAGTAAGTCTTTTGAGGAATGGTTGGTCACTAATCATGGTGAGTATATGAAAACTTTTAGTGAAAATATAATTACAAAACTTGGTGAAAATCTTTCAGAGCTTGGAATAGTCAGTATTGATAACAAATATGACAGACTTTTTAATCTTGATGATAATGAGACAGAAAAGCTCATGATTATCTCTCATGCGGGAACAATGTCTGTACTTATTTCTTATTTTTTAAATATGCCTTTGTATCCATGGACGTGGAGAAAGTTTCTACCAAGACATGCGGGTCATACAATTTTGAAATCTACAAAAATTTCATCAGGTCATTTCTTCAGATTAAAAGAATTCAATAACGTATCTTTTATGGATGGCGACGAACTTAAAACTTACTAGTTTAATTATTAATAATTTCCTTAGTAACAGGACTAACACCTAAACCACCAATCATATAACCAAAAAGGAGTGGCACTGTAACAAGTCCTCCTAGGCCATAGAATCTCCAAACCATCTCCTGCTCAAAGTAAATACTTGCAGCAAATAGATAAAGAACGAAAAGGAGACCATAGGAGCCTGCAACTAGAGAAGTAGCTATTTGCATTTTTTGTTTACTTTCTGTGTTGTAATACCAATTAGTGATTTGAGAACCTAAATAACCAAATAATACTCCCCAAAATAGTTTTGCAACCAAGAGTTCTTGATCGCCAAGCACAGAGTGAAAAGATAGGTACAAAAATGACATGGTGTACATTATGAATATTTGATTTTTAGTAGGTTTAAATCTAATGATGAAGACAAATATCATACTTGCTAATAACGCCTGGAAAAATAATGAACCTGCTGCAAGTTCTTCAATCCCGTACCAAAAAAATTCTCCAACATTCAAGTAAGGGTGTAGAAACTGAGTAATAAATGTAATCAAACTAAAAGCAGCACCAACTGTAATCACAGCAGGAGTATCTAGGCTTTCTTTATTTGGTCTTGAAGCAAATACGTAGGCCAACATCAAAAAAGCACCTAGGAAAAGCATTAGGTGAGAAGGAGACACTAATGGCTCAACTCCCTGTTCTATTCCAAGAAAGGTATGCCAGAGCAAATCGAGTCCGCCACCAATTCCAAAAATAACTGCACCCAAAACACCAATGTCTATTCTGTAATCTTTTATTGAATTTTTAATATACATTGTGGAAAGTACAGAAAATGCATATCCGGAATATAACACAGCATGCCATGGTGTAAAAAAAGACTCTAAATCTCCATTGAGGTAACTATGAGCGCTTGCATCAATCCATGTTCCTATAAGGAACCAGCTCATAGAAAAAATCATTAAGCTTCTATGTTTTGAGTTTTTTATTGGTACGGGTGCTAATTTATCAAACATTTTTATATTTTCTATATTATTAGATGGTAATACAAATAACTAAGATGAAAAACTTTAAAAGAACTTTGACTTTACGAAACTCCATCTTTTTGGGGCTGAGTTCAATGATTGGTGCAGGTTTATTTATAAATATTGCACCTGCAGCAACTATTTCCTCTTATTCTTTATTATTTGGGTTGTTAATTGCCAGTATTTTAGCATTTTCAAATGCTAGCTCTTCGGCTCAGCTCGCAAGACTCTATCCCGAAGCAGGTGGTACCTATGTATATGCCAGAAAAGTTCTGGGAAGTTCTAGCTCACTTATTGCCGGTACAACTTTTATCGTTGGAAAAATTATCAGCTCTATTGCTATAGCTTTAACTTTTGGGCATTATTTATATCCCTCATCACATAAGATTGCCGGTATAGCCTTAGTTTTTATTATTGGTGCTGTTAGCTATTTTGGTGCATCTAAGACTGCCTCTGTTGCAAAATGGTTTGTCTATTCTGTATTGGGTATTCTTCTGTTCTACATTTTTTCTGTAGTTTCTTCAGATAATTTTAATTTTGTTATTCCTATCACAAAAGGATTAACAGTAGAGTCACTACTTTTAAGTAGTAGTATTTGGTTTTTTGCATTTACTGGCTATTCTCGCTTGGCAACATTTGGGGAAGAAGTCGAGAATCCAGAAACAATTATTCCAAAAGCAATTCTTACAGGTCTCGGGATAACTGTATCTATATACTTCTTAACTACTTATGCCACATTGGGAATTATTAATCCAGACATAATTCAAAACTCTTTAACTCCGCTTAAAGTTGCTTTTGATATATCACGATTTTCTAATTTTTCATTTCTAATTTCCATAGCCTCAACAATTGCAACAGCTTCCGTGCTGCTAGCACTCATACCGGGGATAAGCAGAGTGGTTGTTGCCATGTCTAGAGATAACTATCTACCTAACTCTCTTAGTAGTATCCACAGTAAATATAACTCAGCTTATATTGCAGATATTCTTGTCTCTATTGTTGTAGTGGTTGGAATATTGTATTTTGATGTAGTTGAAGCAATAAAACTAAGCTCTTTCTTTGTTCTCTTGTATTATTCAATTACAAACTATTCTGTAATCAAAATTGAAGAATCTAAAAGACTTTACCCTGTGATAACTGCATATTTTGGACTTTTTGGATGCTTATTGCTTGCATCCTCACTTTTTATAAATTTGATTAAATAACTTCACAATAAATAAAGTTTGTGATTTTTTTTTCACAAATAAATTATTCTTGTGAAATTAGTGTTGTTTAGAGTTGGTTAGCTTGATGATAGCTCTACCTTCATCAGGTCCTCGCATCATCATCTTTGCCATAAGACCATATTTCTTAGTTATTGCTTTTATACCATTCTGCTTCTCTACTTGGTCTTCAACAATTGTTGCATAGAGGTCTAAGTCCTCTGAAAGTTTTTGTGAGCCTGACTGATTAGTTTCGTGAATCGTTGCTTTCCCATTATTTCTAATTCGCTTAACTTTTCCGGAGACCTTACCTGTTGTCACATATAAGGCATCCTCGATCCCAACAACCCAAACAGCTGTCGATACTGGAGTGTTGTCTCGCCTGTAGGTAATTAGGTTAATGTACTGAACAGTTGAAAAATCAGTTAATTTCATAAGACAACCATAGGTTAAAAATTATTTAATAGTAGCTCAGGTAGCTGAACGAGTCTTCTTGCCAGATAACCATCGGATACAAATAAGTAAATAATGAATATTGCAGTTATGATTATCCTCATCAAGATTCTGTTATTCATAAATAGCTCTCTATTTATTTCTAAGTCCAAAAAGTGGTCTCAGAAATTTTATATTTTTAATGGCATGGTAAATCGTCAAGCTTAAAAAAACTATTAAGAATAGAACTAGAGGGAATTTAATAATTGGATGGATATTTACGCCTGCAAAGTAAGACATTAATGCCATCTGGACGGGTAGGTGTACGATATAAACCGGATAAACAGCTGTCTTGTAGTAGGTGAGCTGAGGTGAATTTGTATTTAAATAGGTCGCGCCCAATCCGAGCATTGCGAGTATAAAATTAAATGACTCAAATGCAATTAAGCGATTATCAAGAGCTAGGCCACTTTCAAAACTATTTATTAATCTATAAAAATACAAACTAAATCCTAAAAATAGATGTATTTTCCAATTTCTTTTATTTGAATTCCAGAAACTATCACCCTGAGAAACAAGGACAATACCCATAAAAAACCATATAAATCCCAAGACAAAACCATGACTGGTATTTGCGTATGAAGCATAGTCTATATTGTTGAACAAATGTCCCTCTAAAATTACTGGGATAGAAAACACAAATACTCCAGCAGGTTTGTCTAAAAGCTTTGAAATAATATTTACTTTTGAATCTTTATTTGAAATTAGATTCAGTAAAGGAATAAGCACCAAGCAGTAAAAAAGAATATTTTTTAAAAACCATAGATGAATGCCATCAAAAATTGTATACATGCCTATCCAAAGATATTCATCCGACCACCCCTCATAATAAGTTGCAGCTATTGCGACAGAGGCAGCTCCAAAGGTAAGCGATCCAAAAATATAAGGAAGCCCCAACATTTTTAATCTTTCTTTTAAGATTTGAGATTTACCTCTTTTTTGAAAAGATAAACGGAGGGCAATTCCAGCTATCAAAAAAACAAGGGGAATTCTCCAGGTGTTCAGAAAGCTGAGAATAATCCATAAACTATCTGTGACTCGTTTGTTTTGAACAAATGCGATATATGGAGCAATAGAAGTAAAAGAAATTCCAAGGTGATAAAAAATAAGTAAGAACATTGCAATAGATCTCAATGCATCAATATCATATCTTCTTTGGCTAGGCATATAAGCGTATTCTATTGAGTTTTATATTTTACTAATCGGCATACTTTTCGGCACCGGCAAAATGGATTGATACATAATCTTCATCTCCAACAACCCAACTATCATGTGGTTTTTGTGAAACATAAAAAAGATCTCCTGCTGTAATTTCCCTCACGGGTTCACCTTCAATTGCAACTGTTGCAGTGCCTGAAATAACCATTCCTAAATGTTCCGTCTCACAAAATTCTGTGCCTGAGAGTGGAGAGACGTCCACAGACCATTTCCACCCTTTGTAATAAGTAGCTTTACCTATCGTCATGCCGGGTAAGTTAATGACTTCGTATTTTCCTTTATCGAATTCTCTGACTTCATCAGGGTTGTCAAACCTTTTTATTATGTAGTCATCCATTTCTATAGTGGGGAGTCTCCTTCGTTAAAATCTCTAAATAGACTAGCTGCAAACACGGGTCCCATATATGCTAACGTCTCACCATCAAATAAATCAGATTCTGCTTCACTATCTAGTGCTGCTTGTAGTTTCTCTACTGCGGCATCCATAGCTTCTTTTGAGTCCCAAAAGTTCCAACTAATAGCACTATTACCATCAAAGACTGCTCCTGTTATTTGGAGACCATCTGAATCTTCATAAATAGGTTCTACCTTTTCTTTTAAAAAGTTTAAGACTGCATCGGTATCTTTAGCGACACCCACAACTAATCTTAAGTAACTTGGTTTTTCTTCACCTACGCCTATGCTTTTGTAGACATTTCCAAACACTGCATCACCTTCATAAATTACCGGTGGTGCGGCCATGAAAGATGCTGCATCTGCCAAAGTTGCTTGAATTTTTTCAGCTACTGCTTCTACAGCCTCTTTACTTTCCCAGGCAGCCATATTAATAAATGAGGTTTCCCCAGTTATAGCAGCAGTCATTGAAAGTAGCCCTGGCGTGTCATCAAAAGATGTCATAACATTTTCTTTAACAAATGATACAGCCTCATCTTTTTTTCCATCCTGTAAAGCTGGGATGGTTATTCTAAAATACATATTTTACCTTTCTTGTGTAGGTGAATTATCCTTCTGTTTTCTGGTAGTTACCTATCGCATCTCCTATTCCAATCATGAAGAGTGGGTAAAGGATAACTCCTCCTAAAACAAATAAAGGTGCAAATACCACTTGAGGAACTAGTCCAAATAAAGTGAGAATTTGTACTGGAACTATTATTCCAGCAAAAATTTTACCAACATTCTGAGTTCTCTTGCTTAGTAAGTTATTGTGATCACGTGTAACTAACAGATATGCGTAAAGACCGTAGAGGATAAATACAGTGTTATTAAATGATCCTGAAACTGCCCAAATGGTATCAGTATCTAAAACTGTTTCGAATACACTGTTGTAATTGAAGACAGCACCTAACGCAAAAAGCATTTGAGCACAAACAGCTACAAATAATACATTGTGCATATGAGCTAGGTCAAAAGTCTTTTTTACGTCAAATACAACATATATTCCCATAAGAACACCTGATGTACAGAATGCTATTACAAAGTTTAATATCCCAGTAATTGGCCCATAAGTTGGATCAAATCCAACAGCGTCAGGTCCCACTAATAGGGCGATTATTACAAAGTTAATCAACACTGCAACAGCTACGACTCTCGTGAGCATTTTAATATTTTTTATTTCGTCCATAAAAGTGTCCATAAATTTTCCTATCTCTAATTTTTATTTATTAAGGGTAGATTACAAAAAATTTATATTGCTTGCAGAGAAATATGTTAAATAATTGTTAAACAGATTTATTAGATATTTTAAAAATTTAGTTAATTATTGACTTTACCAATGGCTTGACTTTTTCACCAATAAGAGAGTATGTCTCCATTAAATCTTCATGCGTTAATCCAGCATTATCAATTTGAAAAGTAAAGCGTGAGATTCCGCCCAATGCTTCACTGTGTCGAACTAGTTTTTCTGCTACTTCCTGAGGGCTACCAATAACATAAGCTCCTAAATCATCTATTTGCTGCTCAAATCTCTCCATGGTTACAGGTGGCCAACCACGCTCTTTACCGATCTGATTAAACCAAACACGATAACCTGGGTAGTATTTTTCAATTGCTTCTCCTTTTGAGTGAGCTACAAAACCTAAAGAATGTAATCCAACTTTTAAAGATGACTTTTTGTGCCCGGCTTTTTCTGCAGCCTCATAATAAAGATCGACCAAAGGTCTAAACCTATGTGTCTCTCCTCCAATGACCGCAATCATGAGAGGTAACCCTAACTCACCAGCTCTTACAAAAGAGGCAGGTGTTCCTCCTACTCCAACCCATATAGGTAACCTTTCCTGTAATGGTCTTGGGTATATTGTTTGATTCTCTAATGGTGGCCGGAAATTACCTGACCATGTAACTTGTTCTTCATCTCTAATCTTTAATAATAAATTTAACTTTTCAGCATATAGGTTGTCATAATCAGCAAAATCAAGGCCAAAAAGTGGAAATGCTTCTGTGAAAGAACCTCTACCAGCTACGATTTCAGCTCTTCCATTTGAGATTAAATCAAGCGTGGCATAGTTTTGAAATAGTCGAACTGGATCCATTGCACTAATAACAGCTACTGCACTTGTAAGTCTTATATTTTCAGTTTTAGCTGCTGCTGCTGAAAGAATATTATGTGCCGCAGAATCTAAAAACTCTTCTCGATGGTGTTCTCCTATCCCAAAAACATCTAAACCTACTTTATCTGCATGTTCTATTCTCTCTATGAGCTCGGACATTGCATGTGCATCATCTACGACATTACCTCCTTCATTCGTCTGAGTTTTCTTGGCGAATGAATCTATTCCGATTTCCATTTTCTCTCCGTGTACCTAAAGGAATATTCTAGTAAAATACTAGAACATTCCTTTTGTTGTATTTTATTCTTTAGAAGTAGATTTCTTCTTTTCTTCCCACTGCTCTTCACTTAGGGAGTGAAGGCCTTGACAGAATCCGGTGGTACTTCTTCCACATCCACATTCTTTAGGCACTGTTTACCTTCTTTCTCCATTTCCTTATTCTTGGTAGTTGCCATTTTGCTAATCCAGTCCAGAATGCTAGACCACCTGAAAGCATTACAAGGCTTACCATCATTTCAGTTGCTGTGTTCCCAAGAACTACTGTATAAAAAAAGTAGCCATTTATAGCTCCACCGAAAAACAAGTGGACCCATCTTAAAATTGAATTCCAATTTTTCATTTTCTCCTTATATATTAGTTACCAACCATACACCCATTATAAATATAGTACACACTTTTTTTATAGTATATAATTTATAGTACACATACCTTTAGGTTCGTGTATAATTGGAATATGGGAATTGAGTATAAAACTGATTGTCCGATAAGGGCTGTTTTGAAAGTATTAGGTGGGAAATGGCCACTACTTGTATTATCAAAGTTAGAAGAATCTAAGAGGTTTAGTGCTATCAAGAGAGAAATCCCTGAGATTTCAGAAAAAATGCTAATAGAAACCTTGAAACAGCTTACTGAAAATAAACTTGCAACAAGAAAAGATTTTAAATCCATTCCTCCTCATGTTGAATATAAAATAACAGATAAAGGTAAGAAGGCTTTGGAGGCAATCCCGTTAATGAGAGAAGCTCTAAAGAGTTAAGAAAAATCTTTTAAAGTCTTTATTAAACTTTTGATAAGATTTTCAATATCTTCAATTTGAACACTTTCATTCGGAGCATGGGCGTTACCCATTTCTTCATCCGCTGCTCCGATTAGAACAAGTTCAGCATTGGGAAACTTTTCAACAAAGTCGTTAGCAAAAGGTATAGAGCCCCCAACACCCATGTAGGCTGCATCCGTATTAAACACCTCTTCAAAATTTTGTACCAACTTTTTAGTAAATTCTTTATTCGGATCTGCTACGATACCTGAACCTTTTGCTTCCGGTATAAATCTAACATTTGCACCCCAGGGTACATTTTTCATAATATGTTCTTCTAGCATCTTCATTGCATGTTCTGGGTCCTCAGTGGGTGGTAGTCTTAAACTTACCTTTGCTTTTGCATTGGGAATAACTAAATTGACTGCCTCTTTTGTTGAAGGTGCATCTATCGCTAAAATGCTTAGGGCGGGTTCCAACCATAATCTTTTAGAAATACTATCTAATTCAAATAAATTGATATCTTCTGAGCCAAAGATTTTCTTTATTTCCTCTTCCTTAAGTTCCAAAACATCCATATCACTAGATGTTAAACCCTCTATTTGGAGCTCACCTTTTTCATTATGGAAAGAAGCGATTATCTTGCTTAATACCATAAATGCATCGGGTACAACTCCTCCGCCAACCCCTGAGTGCACAGGTCTCATTGGCTGGTCAACCTCGATAAATCCATCAACAAGTCCTCTGAGTGAAGTAGTTACTGTTGGAGTTCCTATTCGTATGTTTCCAGAATCTGCAATTACGATAACATCTGCTTCAAGTTCTTTATTGAACTCATCTAAAAATTCTGCCATACAAGGAGAGCCTATTTCCTCCTCTCCTTCTATAAAAATCTTAATATTTACAGGAAGATCTTTCATGAGTTCTTTAACAACCTCATGGTGAATAACAACTCCAGCTTTATTATCTCCAGAACCCCTACCAAAGAGTCTTCCATTAATAATTTCAGGATTAAATGGATCTGTTTCCCATTTGTTAATGTCTCCCACAGGTTGTACATCATGGTGCGCGTATAGAAGTACAGTTTTTCTATCTGGATTAATCTCAGTTTGAGCAAGTACAGCCGGTCTACTGTTGCCAGAAGTAGCTATTTTTGTTTGTAGACCCAGTTCTAAAAAAAGCTTCTCGACAAATTCGGCTGATTTCTTAACATCTGCAATATGATTTTTATCTGAACTAATAGATTTAATTTTTACTAGTTCGCTTAATATTTCAGTAACATTTTTTTCTTGCATATTGATAATTCTATCTCTTTATGGTTTTTTGTTATTCGTAAGAGATAGCATCCAATATATTTTGTCTTGAGGCGCGGATTGCTGGAAGTATTGCTGCAATTACACCGGCGATTATTGAAATACCTATCCATAACATTGTTTGTGATAAGGAAACTGCAAACACAGTGAACCCTTCATCAGCTAACGTTTGAATTAAGCTCCAAGCAAAAAATATTCCCAAACCTGTACCTAAAGCAGCACCAAATATAGAGATTATTGAAGACTCAATAAATATCATGCTTCTAATTTGTTTTCGATAAGTTCCGATAGCTCTCATTAGTCCGATTTCTCTAGTTCTTTCGTATACAGAAAGTGAGAGTGTGTTAGTTATTCCAAACAATGCTACAAATATTGAAATAGATAAGAACCCATAAATAACATTTAATAAAAGTTGAATTTGATTATTAGCTTCTTCAACCAGTCCATCCTCATCTCTTATTTCAACGCCTGGATAACCATCAACAATGGCATTTATTTTATTTTCAAGAGCTTCTGTTTTCTCATCTACATTGAAATACAATTCTGTATCTAGTGATTCATCGGTAAAAAAAGTATTATTTTCAAGTAATACAAAAAACTCTGCTGGAGGTTGTGTTGTCCAGTCGAATATATAGGAAACAACAAAAGTTATTTTTCCTTCCTCTGGAATTGTTAAAGTAACCTCATCGCCTATGTTGAGTTCCTCTCTCTCGGCTGTTGGTTTTAAGATTCCAAGTGCATTTTTGTTGAGAAAATCATTTCTACTTCCTGCTATATCATCCGTTTTAACAAGATCAAAAACGGTTTCATCAACAGCACCAAGTATTAAAGGTCTGTCATTGTACCCTACAACTGTAGCTCGTGTTCTAGAGAGTTTTGTTACTTCATCTAGCTCTAAAAGCTCTTCTGCTAAACCAGTTGGAATGCCTGGTGATGCAAAAACGTTTGCTGCCCCAACTTGATAATCAGCAAGTATTACCTCGCTAATTAAAGATTCTGCCTGAGCTTTAAACGATGTGGTTATAACGTTTGCTAAAGAAATTAGTGTTAAGCCAATCATTAATGCTGAAGCTGTTGAAGCAGTTCTTCTTGGTGTGCGTTTAGAATTCTCAGTTGCTAATTTTCCTAGAATTCCAAAAATTGCTAGATAAATCTTATCGAATAAAAATACAAATGGTTTTGTTATAGAAGGTGTAATAATTGAGATTCCAATAAATACAATCCCAGCCCCAAACCCAACTTGTTGTAAACCTGAAAGGTTTGGTATATCTAAAAATTCATATAAGACCCCAAACAACATGACGAACCCAATAACTGAAACAGCAACACCTACAACTAAGCGTAAGAATAACGATTTTCTTCTTGGGGTTGAGACGCTATCTCTTATTGCCTCCATGGGACTGACTTGCGAAGCCTTTCTAGCAGGGAGAAGAGAAGATAAGATTGTAACGGTAATACCAATAATTAATCCTGTTATTGCAGCTTCTGAAGTTAACACTAATGGTCCATCAGGAAGGCCGAACTCAAAATATTGGAGTCCTTCTTTTACAGCGACAGCTAAACCTATGCCTAAACCTATGCCTAGACCTGAACCAATAATTGACATAAATAGTGATTCTGAAATAACTAGTCGATAAATTTGTCTTTTTGAGGTGCCTAGAGCTCTTAGAAGTGAGAGTTCCTTTGTTCTTTGAAGTAATAAAATTCTAAATGTATTTTGAATAATAAATGCACCTACAAATATTGCTATTCCGGCAAAAACATTGAGGATTGTATTAAAGAAATCTAGACCCTGTTTAATAGAATTTGCTTGTTCTGCAGCAGCCTCTTGAGCATCTATTACGTTTAGGTTTTCACTATCAAGATCAGTAATGATATTCTTAATTTCATTTACTTCGAAATTGTTTTCTACAACAACATTGATGAGGTCTATCTTTCCTTTAGAATCTAGAAGTTGTTGCGCAGTTTTAAATTCAAACAAAGCAAATGTTGCACCCCCAGCTGCAAAAGCAGAGTCAGCAACACCCACAATTGTGAAAGTTGCAGGGGTTGCACCAGCCAACACAGTAACTTTATCTCCGACTTTAAAATCAAAATTTTCAGCAGTTACAGTGTCCATTGCAACCTCTTTCTTGTTTGTTGGAGCCCTTCCCTCTATAAGTGTCCATTGATTAGCATATTCACTTGTATCCCAAGCAGTTCCAAAAGTAGGTGCAAAGCCATTTGATATTAAAACAGTCTCCCCGTCAACAATTTTTATAAATTGTGCAAAACCTATTACTTCACCCCAAGCATCTTTAACCCCTGGGAGATTTTTTATTTCTTGAATTCTTTCATCAGGTATTTTTTTTACTTCGAAGGAAATAGGTCCTTGCCCTCCATCTCCGCTGAAACCTTGGGCAAACTCTTCTTGAACTGGTTGAACTACTAAATCAATGCCCTCATATATTCCAGAAAACAGATTATCAAATGCTGATTTGTTACTTTCAGAAAATATATTTGAAGCAATAATTACAGCAACACCAAGAATAATTGATGATGTGGTTAAAAATATTCGAACAGGGTAAGTTTTTAAATTTTTCCAAGCAATTAAAAAAAGTGGATGTTTTGTGAATCCAAACATTAGGCGTTAGTTAAAGCTGTAACCTCAGCAACAATTTCTTCTTGGGTTGGCTTTTCTAAATCGCTCGCTATTCTTCCATCTTTTAACATAACAACTCTTCCAGCAAAAGATGCTGCAAACGGATCGTGTGTAACCATAACAATGGTTTGGTTTAATTCTTCTACTACAGATTTCATAAAAGTTAGTAGCTCTCTACTTGACTTTGAATCTAAATTGCCAGAAGGCTCATCAGCAAAAATAACTTCTGGTTTAGTTGCCATTGCTCGAGCAGCGGCAACTCTTTGTTGCTGTCCTCCGGAAAGTTCATTTGGCCTGTGTGAAAGCCTATCTGCAATATCAACAGTTTCTACTACCTCTTTGACCCAATCCATATCAGGTTTTCTACCTGCAATAGATGCAGGGAGTGTAATGTTCTCTTCTGCAGTGAGGGTTGGGATCAAGTTGAATGCTTGAAATATAAAACCAAAACTATCTCTTCTAATTTTTGTTAGTTCTTTATCATTTAGAGTCGCAATGTCATTTCCTTTCAAAAATATTTTTCCTGATGTGGGTCTGTCTAGACCTGCGAGGCAATGTAGTAGTGTAGACTTTCCTGAACCAGAGGGACCCATTATTGCAGTAAATTCATTCTCTCGGAATTCGATATTGATATCATCAAGAGCGGTTACGCTTGTTTCCTTCTCACCATATATTTTTGTTAGATTGTTTGCATTAATAATCTTTGCCATGACGTCAATATTAGGTAAAAGACAGATATACCTACATTTGGTTACTTTTAGTTAACAAACTTTTTGCATTCTTAGGCTTTACTTTTAGCAATCACTTTGTTTAAATAGTGTTTATGTACAAAGTAAATAACTGGAGCTGGTGGATTCTGCAACCGTAGGTGCCTAGTTTTATATATTTATTTTGACCGGGCACCGCCCGGTTTTTTTATTTAGATTGTCACTGAAAATAAATTTCCGGGCTAAACCCACAAAATTGTAATTGATTCTATTTAGGGTGAAACAATCATTCGTGCAAACTCAAAACCACCGTTGTGCTCTTCTATTTCAAATTCTCCAGCAATTGTAAGTTCGATTTCTAAAATATTTTCTTTGTTGGGTTGAACTATAAAATGTATGTCATACCCGTGTACATGGATCTCTGTTTCAGAAGTAGAACTAAAGTTTAACTCAATTTTTTCTCCTAAATTAAAATTCAGTACTTGAAGCTCTTCGGGTGCTGAACTTGGTACTGCGACCTCTTCTTCGTCGTGATGGCCTTCTTCGTTATGGCCTTCTTCGTTATGATCTTCTTCGTCGTGATCTTCTTCGTCGTGATCTTCTTCGTCGTGATCTTCTTCGTTATGATCTTCTTCGTCGTGATCTTCTTCGTCGTGATCTTCTTCGTCGTGATCTTCTTCGTCGTTATGGCCTTCTTCGTTATGATCTTCTTCGTCGTGATTATGTCCGACGTCTATGTAATCATGGGCAAGTGCAGAAACTGTGCCTCCAAAAATTAAACCAAACAATAAGAATCCTGTTTGAAGTCCGTATCTTGTTTTTTCAGATGAGTGAATTGTTGGGACGATATCACTTAGAGCAATATAGATAAAAAATCCCGCAATTCCGCCATATAGATAACCCATCGGTATATCTAAATCTCCACCAATTTGGTAAGTTAGTACTGCGCCAATAATTGTTGTAGAACCTGAAAGTATATTACGTATTATTGTCTGTCTTTTAGTAAATCCAACTCTTAATTGATTACCAAACTCACCGACTTCTAAGGGTATGTCGTGAGCAACTAGGGCAACTGTTGCAACTAATCCTGTATCTCTCCCGATTAAAAAAGCACCCCCTAAAGAAATACCGTCAATCAAATTATGAAATAAATCTCCAATAACAAAAAGCCAACCCTGTGTTGTGTCAGTTTTTTCAAGCTGATCTTCTTCATGGTGATGGTGAAATGATTTAAAACCTTTTTCAATTAGAAAAAATATTAATATGGCACCTAATGCTGAATTTAATACATCTGCACCATCTTCAACTATTGCCTCAGGAAGAAGGTCTCTGAAAGCAATAATTAACAAGACTCCAGCTGCAAATGGTGTACCATACTTGACTAATTTAGAAGAAAGTTTTTCACTTCCTAGCAAAATTAATGCGACAGATAATGAGAGAAGCCCTGCAAAAGAGCTGGCCAAGAGTACAACTAAAATATCAGACATTTACTTACCTTTCATTAAATGAGAATCGTTCTCAAATATAATATGTAAATGAGAATAGTTCTCAAATATTTATTGTCAAGTAACTATAATTAAAATTGATGAGTATAAAAGCAAGTGACGTTTTGTCTGAAAACAACATATCTGTTACTTTGCCCAGGCTAATAATTATTGAAGAAATGCTTGCCTTTGGCAAACCTATAACTATAGAGCTCCTTATAAAGAAAGTTGGTAACAAAGTAGCCACTTCTACTCTTTATAGAGTTTTAAAAGACTTTAAAAATAAAGGTATATTGGAAGAATTTACAACCCCTGAAAACGATACTGTAGTTGAGCTTTCCCTAAATGAACATGATCATCACCACCATGTATTTTGTTCAAAGTGTGGAGAAGTTGAAGACATTACTTTAAGTGAAGATATTGAAAAACAGCTTGGTGTTGAAATATTAAATATTCAAGCTTCTTCTGAATATAGAATTAAAGATCATACGCTTGAATTAATTGGTTTATGCTCGAGTTGTAAATAAACCTCTAAAGAAGAAAGCCAACCAATGAGGCTTGAATTAAAAAAGATTCAATAACTTGAAAAGTGTAGCTCTCAAATAAATTGTTCATTACAGGAATAATCATTGTATCACCTGTATTTGTCTGAGAAGCTAAGTGCATAACTTCAACATTTGTTTGGTCAACTACATTACATCCTATACACATTGTTAATATCTCCTTATTAAGATTTTATTTTAGCAACCATATACTGAAGGGTAAATAATGAAAAAAATAAATTTAGAAAATTTTTACCATGGGATCGGGAGCGTTGGCGATTTACCTATTCCTTTCGAAACAGTTCTTAATGTCTCTGCGTTAGTTATTGTTCTTACCTTTGTGTTTTTAAAGGTTTCTTGGAAGGAATCTATCTTAGTAATAACAGAAAGCCCTACTTCAACTAAACAAACAAATTTTGGCAGGTTCTTTGGACTTATCATTTTTTTACTGATTGTTTTACCGGGAATATTAAGTAATGAAGAAGCTAAAACCTCTGTTTCACCCCTAATTTTATGGGTATTCTTGTGGATTGGTGTTCCTGTACTTGGGTTATTTTTTGGAGATATTTACTCAAAATTTAATCCCTTACGCTTACTAAAAAAAGAAGATTCTAATCCCTCATCTGTTTATATGGCTAGCTTTCTATTTCTAGGATTAACTTGGTTTGAATTAGTGTGGAGAAAACCTGGTAATCCTTTTAATATAGCTATTTTATTTATAGCGTTGTTTGTTGTCACTAACATACTTGTTTATGGTCTTAAAAAAACTTCCTTTGAAGTAGATCCTTTGTTGTTGCTCCATCATCTGTATAGTAAGTTAAAGATTCCTTATTCCAAACCTTTCTTCAGGACGATGTTGAATAATTTGGCGAGTTTATCAAAGCTACCTGGTATGGAATATTTCATATTGTTAATGATAGGTACTGTAACCTACGATGGTCTCCGAGGTACCGTGCTGTGGTATGACCAGTTTGGAACTCAAATTTATGAATTAGGCTTTGCAACAATGGCATTTATTGGAATAAATTTATTAATTATTATTTTCTATAGATTTGCCTGTTACTTTGCTTTGAAGATTGGTAAGTCTAATTACGGACTCAATGAAACTTCTTTAGCTTTTGGTCATACAATGTTACCTATAGCGTTTGCATACCATGTAACTCATTACATAAGTCTATTACTTTTTGAATCGCAGACATTTTTATATAGACTAAACGATCCGATTGGCCTTGGTTGGAATCTCTTTAATGTAGATGGGGTAGTAATTAGCTATTTCTTGTCTCCAGTTGCTTTGTGGATTATCCAGGTGATTATAACTCTACTTGGACACATGTTGAGTGTTGTCCTTGCGCATGATTTATCGGTAAAAATGTTTGGTCATGAACAAAGTGATAAAACACAGTATGTATTTTTATTCATTACAGTAGCTTTGACTCTACAGGCTTTATTTGTTCTCAGCGTTCCCTAAATCTTTTTTGCCTTCTAAACTTTTTACTCTTTCGGCAATTGGTGGATGTGAATAGTAGTATGCGCTGAACAGAGGGTCTGGGGTTAAGTTTGATGCATTATCTTTACTTAGTTTAAGAAGTCCTGAAATCATGCTTTCTACCTTGGTGTATTGAATTGAGAAGTCATCTGCAGCAAATTCTCTTTGCCTGGAAATATACGATGCGATTGGTCGTGTGAAGAAAGTATATGAACCTATTACTAAGTAAAATAATAAAAACTTTGAGTAGAGAGTAACTTCATCCAATCCATGTTTAAGGAAAAACTGCTCAGCTTTAAAAACTTGGCCCAAAATATAAAATCCAAAAAAACTAAAGAATATAGAGCTAATCATTGTCCTTCGGATATGTCCTAATTTATAATGACCTAGTTCGTGACCAAGAATTGATTCCATTTCAGTTGGGGTTATTGTCTCAAGAAGTGTGTCATAAAATACAATTCTTTTATTGTTTCCAAAACCTGTAAAAAAAGCGTTGCCGTGTGAACTTCTTAAACTTCCATCCATTACAAATAAGCCTTTGGCTTTAAAGTTAATTTTATTAAGAAGCTTGTCGATAGGCTCCTTAAATTTTTCATCAGTAATAGGTTCTAATTTGTTAAAAAGTGGAAGTATTAATACTGGATAAAGGTAGACAATAACGACTTGGAGTATAAAAACAGCTGCGAAAGCATAAATCCACCAATTATCTCCTAATTGTTCAAGAATAATTATCACTACAGAATACAAAACTGAACTAATTGAAACTTGAATAACAAAACCTTTTAACAAATCTTGGGTAAATGTTTTTTTGGTTGTTTTATTAAAACCATACTTTTCTTCAAGATAAAAAGTTGAATATATTGAAAGAGGAATATCTATTAATTCATTTAAGAGAACTAAAAATAACCCAAGTAAAACTATACCTATGACGTTTGATGAGGTAATGCTTGAAACAATTGTTGTCAGCCAACTTAATAAGCCACCAATAGTGAAAAGCAACAGCACTCCAACACTGATTAAAGCTGTATATATAGAGAAGCGAATTTTTTCGGTGTTGTAATTAATTGATTTTTCATACTCTTCCTCTGTAACGACTCCGACAAATCGTGGAGGAATAGCATCTTTGTTTTTTTGCATAGATTGAATGTTTCTCTGTTTGAGATAAGTCTCAAGTAAAAGTTTTAATAATAAGAATACTGGAAAAAGAACAGTGAAGTTTATTTCGTTGATAAAGCTAACTAGATTCATATCTTTCAAGCTTAACCGCTTGGGATTCAAAAGAAAGAATTTTTGACTTACTTGCCAAATCTTCTCTCACGTTGTACATATTCCCTTAAACAACGTAAAAAATCAATCTTTCTAAACTCTGGCCAGAAAACATCTTGAAAAATGAATTCAGAATATGCACTTTGCCAAAGCAAAAATCCTGAAAGTCGAGCCTCTCCACTCGTTCTTATCACCAAATCAATATCAGGAACCTCTGGAGAGTAGAGATGTTCTCTTAAATCTTCATCAGTCATATTTTCAATTAATTTCTCTATATCTTGTTCTTTATTATCTTTAAGTAAGCTTTTTATAGCATCTACAATTTCTTGTCTTCCTCCGTAACCAAGAGCAATAGTTAGAGTTTTTTCGCCACCACCTCTAACTTCTTGTAGTTTTTGTATAGTATCCTGTAGGTAGTCAGGTAACTCATCAAAACTACCTATAAATTGGATTTTAAAGTTATCAACAACATCGTCTATTATTAATTCTTCAAAAAGCTCATTGACGACTTTATAGTACGGCTCAAGCTCTTCTTGCGGTCTTGATAAATTTTCTTTGGATAGTAACCAACTTGTTATATGTTTAATTCCTAATTCATCACACCAAGAAACGCACTCTTTAAATCGAACCATTCCAATTCGATATGAAACTTCATAGCTCAGTAATTTTTCTCTTCGGGCGTATCTTCTGTGGCCATCATGAATTAGGCCAATGTGTTGAGGCAGTTGTTTTGTTAAAAGCTCTTTTTTAAGACGTGATTCATAAATGCCATAAACAAACTTTGGAGAAACCATAATTAGCTACAAATGTTTTCTATTTCTTCTATATCTCTTGGCAATGCCTCAGTTAAGTTAATGGGATCACCTTCTGTGCAAAGTATATTGTCTTCAATCCTTACACCAATACCTAGTAGGCTCTCTGGAATTTTGTGTTCAACTGTTTTTGCTTCTCGCATTTCTTTTTGCTCTAGCTTAGTAGCTTCTTCCATTCCCAATTCTTTTCTTCTAATTTTAATCTTCTCAGGGTCTCGTTCTAGAAGTGGAAAATTAATAACCGGTTTTGATGGCCTAATATAAATGCCTGGTTCAATAGTAGTAACCATTCCCGAAGAGAGCTTTCTAGGTTCGTTGTTAGATTCGTTGCTTCCAGCATCATGCACATCTAAACCTAACCAGTGGCCGGTTCCGTGCATAAAGAATTGAAAGTAGTGCATCATTGAGATTGTATCCTCAATGCCATGTGGGACTAACTTTAAATTAACTAATGATTCTGAAATAGATTTAATAGTTGCTTTATGAATATCCTGCATTGTATTTTCAGTATTCACCATTTCAATTCCTAAATTTTGTGCTTTTAATACCTCAGAATAAACAGCTTTTTGCTCCGGTGTATATTTTCCATTTATGGGGAATGTTCTTGTAATGTCTGAAGAGTACATCTCGAATTCTGCTGCGGCATCTATTAATAAAAGCTTTCCATCTTCGAGTTCTTCTCTGTTCGTGGCATAGTGGAGAATACATGCGTTGTCTCCACCTGCAACAATTGAGTTATATCCAAGTCTTTCAGCTCCAAGATGAAAAAAGGTTTTTTCCATTTCTGCAGCTACTTGATATTCATATTTTCCAGGATTAGCAAATTTCATTGCTGCTAAGTGTCCTTCTATGCTTATATCGCAAGCTTTTTGTAAAAGTTCTACTTCTGCGGCTTGTTTTATAAGTCTTAATTCAGAAAGTATTGGCTGAATAGAATGTAATTTTGCTTTACTAAAATTTCCTCCTCTTTGATCGTAAGGAACTGCAAGATTTAATGCCTGTTGATCAATTTCTTGAAATACATTAGATGAATAATCACAATAAATATCTGTTTGATCTTTAAGTAGGTTTATTAATTCATTTTTATACTCAATATTTGAATACGCTTTCTTTGCACCATATATTTCAATTGCACCTTGTTGACCAATTCTTTTGCCGTCCCAAGTTTCCATTTCTTCATTTTTGTCTAAAACAAACATATGTAATTCAGGTATAGAATCTTTAATAAGTATTACGGCATGTGCGTCTGGTTCAGGCCATTCAGTTAAGTAATGAAAATCTGAAAATTGACGAAATTGATAGTTGGCGTCATTATTTCTGTAGATGATTTTATTTCCATGGAGTAATATTGCACCATTTTTAATTACTTTTGCAATTCTTTCTCTATTTAGTTTAGATAAATTCATAACTTCATTAAGGATAATGTATTAGTGGGTTGTTTTACCAATACTATTTATAAAGAAAAAGGAGCGACTAGCGCTCCTTTTTAAAAACCAGTTTAACTGGAACTTTACTTCAGATTTTCAGCTGAAGCTTTACCGTTTTTTTCTACAATCTCAAATTCAACCTCTTGATCTTCTTCAAGATTATTCATTCCAGCATTGCGTACTGCGGTGATGTGAACAAACACATCTTTATCACCATCTTCAGGTGCTATGAAACCATAGCCCTTGGTTTGGTTGAACCATTTTACTTTGCCCTTCGGCATATTTCTCCTTAATAGTCTGTGTCTTTCGACTAGGTAACTTTAGTATTGGTGTTTATTTAAATATAATTTTTATTTTGAGTTTTTTTCATCAAATTACAAACGGTTTAGAGGTTTTTTTGAAGATATCTAGTGAGCTCTTTTCTCCAATAAGTTTCATTGTGCATTCCCTCTTCTTCTGTGAAGAACTCGTGTGATAAATTGTGTTTAGTTAGTGTTTTTTCAATTAAATTTACTCCTGAAAGATAGAAGTTGTCATTTGTTGAAAAATCTAAGTTCCAATTAGTTGGGAATATTTTATTTACCTTGTCTCCAAAAATATGTCCTTCTTTCTTGCCTGTATATAGGTGTAAAAAAGTACTTTTCTGAATATTTTTTATATCTTCTAAAACTCCTGGAAATCCATACCAAAAAGCTGGTGACAAACATATCACATTTTTAAATTCTGGATTAATTATAGAGAACTTTATAGCCATTAAACCTCCCATTGATGCCCCCAATACGTGTTTTTTTGTATGAGTTATCTCTAAATTAAAATTGTTTACTACTTCTGGAATATATGTTTTATGGATTTCTTTCAAGTGTTGTATCGATGTTTCTGAATGATCTCGTGGATATGGATTATATTGAATTTTTCTTTGTCTGTTTGAAGTTGTAGCAATAACTAAAACATTGCTTTTTTGTTTTACTTCAGCACTCTGTATAAGATTTTCTAAATTAAAGATACTTCCGAAATGGCTAGTATTTTCATCAAACAAATTCTGACCATCAAAGCATAGTAGTAAATCTGTAATTGGCATTTCAGTATTAGGAATTCGAACAAGAACTTTATTCACATCTTTTAATTCATCATCAACAATTTCATTACTTATATATAAGTTTTTAAATTTTTTTTTAGCTGAGTAAGGAGTAAAAGTGAGCACTATTTATTCGTCAACCAAGAACTTGTTCAATATTTTCTGAAATTGATTTTGCTTTTTTTTCACTGCTAGAAATTATTAAAACTACATTATCTCCTGCGATCGAAGCTACAACATGATCTAAATATAAATTATCTATTGCTTCGGCAACTACTTGAGCCGCAGCAGTAGTGGTTTTAACAACAACTTGGTTTAAGACTGACTCAACATCTAATACAAAATCATTTAATGCTCTGACAGCAATTTTTTTGTGGGCATCATTTTCTTGATCTTTTGGGAGTACGTAGACAAGTAATCCATCTTTTTGTCTCTTCTTAATTGCTCCAAGCTCGTTCAAATCTCTGGATAATGTTGCTTGTGTAATCATTAGATTGTTTTTTTTTAAAATTCCTTTTAACTGATTCTGAGATGATATATTTCCTTCCTCGATCAAATCAGCAATAATTTTTTGTCTTTGGAGTGTTGATTTAGCCATTGTATAAATATACATTATTATGCATATTTATACAATCATAAATTTTTATAAATTTTTTCAGCTAACTTTATAGCCTCTTCTTTCGAAACTTCGCCTTCATTTAATCTTTGCTCATAGAGGGCTTTCATTATTTTCCCTACTTCCGGTCCCGGTTCAATCTTAAATAACTCCATCACATCATCACCTGAAATAGGTGGCCTAAGGTTTGAAAGTTCTTCTTTTTCTTTAACTTCAGCAATTCTTTCTTCCATTTCATCAAGATATTTATTAATTTCATCGTATTTTTTTTGATTTTTTGTGGTTATATCTGCTCTTACCAATTCATTTAGCTCATCTAATAAGTCGCCTGAATCAACTATATATCTCCTTACTGCTGAATCTGTCCATCCCATTTTAAAAGTGTGAGGTCGAAGATGGTTTTCTACAAGTTGACATATATCTTGAACTTCTTTTTTGCTAAATTTTAATCTTTTCAAAATTTGCTCTGACATCCTAGCTCCAACTACTTCGTGGTGTCTAAAATGTACTTTTCCATTCTCAATACCTTTTGTTTTTGGTTTTCCGATATCGTGTAACAATGCAGCAAATCTGGAGGTTACATTTGGAGAAACTCTTTCAACAACGGTTAATGTGTGTTCATAAACATCTTTATGGTGATGATTTGGGTCTACCTCTATTTTTAACAAATCCAGCTCTGGCATAATTTTATTACTTAAGCCACTCTCAACAAATGCTCTAATTGCTAATGTTGGATTCTTTCCGGTTAGTAATTTAATTAATTCATCTCTTACTCTTTCACTACTAACTATTTCTATTCTTTCAACATTTTCTTTAATAGCTGCAAATGTCTCACTATCTGGAGTAAACCCATGTGAACTAATAAATCTACATGCTCTAAGCATTCTTAGTGGGTCATCCGAAAATGAAATATCAGCTGAAAGTGGGGTGGATATAGTTCCTTGTGAAAGATCTTTAAGTCCTCCGTATGGGTCAATCAACTCATTTTGTAAGATATTATAAGCTATGGAGTTAACTGTAAAATCTCTTCTTTTTAAATCTTCTTCAAGGCTGGTTGAGTTTATGATTTCTGGCTTTCTTGAAGTTTGTTCATAAGAGTCTTCACGAAAAGTTGTAATGTGAAGAGATAGATCTTCGTAGATGGCTTCAATAGTTCCAAAAGCTTTTCCGATTTCAGTAGTTTTGTATTTATTTTCTTTTAAAAGTTTTAATGACTGATCTGTTGTTGCATTAGTTGTGAAGTCAAAGTCTGAGGTTGCGATATCAAGTATACCGTCTCTGACTGCGCCACCCACTAGGTAAAATTCATAGCCTGCATTCCCGTAAATAGTTGCTACGTCAACTAAAAATGGGTTTTCCTTTAAAACTTTTAACAATGTTGTTGGTACCATATTGTTAGCTTAGAAGAAGAATGGAAACTATACAGTATGAATTCAAAAGTTGATTTTGCCGCAGGAGGGATTGTTTTTTATAACAATTTGATAGTAATTGTAAAAAATAAAAGACATGGTGAAGATAGTGATAACAGTTTTTGGGGGTACCCAAAAGGACACCTTGAAGATGGAGAAAAACCATCAGATGCAGCTCTACGTGAAGTGTACGAAGAAACTGGATTCAAAGTAAAACTTGCTAATGATACTCCTATTGCTGAATCAAGATATGAAATAACTTTAGAAAATGAAGTAATTAATAAAACTGTATGGTTTTATGAAATGGAAGTTATTAAAGCTTTTGATAAAGAACCAGATAATGAGATTGATGAACTTGCCGTTCTTGGTTATGAAGATGCTTTAAAATTATTAACCTTTGAAGAAGATAAAAAGATTTTAAAATATGTATTCAACAAATGAAAAAAAAATAAATTACTCAATTAACGGATCATTCTATACAAGAAAATGGAATGACTATATTCCATATATTTATTTTGAAAAAATTTACGGGGGTCATGGGCTGTTAAAAAAAGCGGTGTATTTCGCAAAACAAAATGATGTGATGTTTCACTCCTCAATGATAAAAGAAAACCAAGTTGAATCTTGGGAATCAGCTGGTTGGAAAACACATAAAAAATTATATGTTTGTGATCAGAATCTAAAATATCTTTCTTTGGACAATTTTGACAATTCAGATAACATATCTCAAAAAAAATTAGAAGTTAGTGATTTTTCTTATTTACTAGATTTAGATAAAAATATTTTTGATACGTATTGGAGAAACTCCAATTCATCTTTTCACGAAACTCTTAAAAGTTGTGTAAATAATTATCTTTTTGTTCAGAAAAATAGAGAGAAGTTAATTGGATATGCGATTTTAGGAGAGACTAGAAATCTTTCATACCTGCAGCGAATAGGTGTTGATAAAAATTTTCAGAGACAAGGTTTTGGTAAAAAGCTTCTTCAGCAAGTTCTGATTTTTGCAAAAAGAAAGAAATTTTTTACTATGAAACTAAACACTCAAGAAACAAATGAATTAGCTTTGAGTCTCTATAAAAAGCATGGTTTTATAGTTCAACAAAAGAACTTAGTAATTATGAAAAGTGAATGAAAGAATTTCTTAAGGTATAAAGTTGGTAAAGAATAAATCCAAATAGCTTATTATTAGATAATGGAAGAAGATAAATTTTTAGATACATTTGAAAATCTAATAAAAACCATAAAAGATTTGATAGTAAAGCCCGTAAAAAGGTTTACTGGGTTTGCAAGCCTTGGGTTGCTATTAATAGTTTTATTGTTAACCGCTCTCGTGTTTTTATTTATGGGTGTTCTTAAAATTATGCAGGGATTGGGTGTACTCATTGGAGTTAATCCAACAGGATTTGCACTATCTGCACTAGGTATAGTTTTTTTAGTTTTATCATTAAACAATTACAGAAAGAAGAATAAAAATGCATGAAATAGCGATTATAGGTTCTGGCCCAGCTGGATACACAGCTGGCATTTATGCTGGAAGAGCAAACTTGAGCCCTGTTTTATTTGAAGGTTTAGAGTCTGGAGGCCAATTAATGCTTACAACAGATGTGGAAAACTATCCCGGATTTGAAGATGGCATAATGGGTCCTGAATTAATGCAGGTATTCAAAAAACAAGCTCAAAGATTTGGAACAGAAATTAAAACAGAGATCGTCGACTCAATTGAAAAAATTGATGGTGGCTTCCTTTTGAAAAGTTCAAAAGATAATTATGAATTTAAATCTGTTGTTATAAGTACAGGTGCTTCAGCAAAGTGGTTGGGAGTACCTGGAGAGAAAGAACTCCAAGGGTACGGGGTTTCTGCTTGCGCAACTTGTGATGGGTTTTTCTTCAAAGACCTTGAGGTTATAGTTGTTGGTGGTGGTGATTCAGCAATGGAGGAAGCTCTTTTCTTAACAAAGTTTGCAAAAAAAGTTCACATCGTTCACAGAAGAGATTCTTTCAGAGCAAGTAAAATAATGCAAGATAGGGTTTTGGCTCACGAAAAAATAAATGTTTTATGGAATAAAGAAATTACTGAAATTAATGGAGATAAAAAAGTTTCTTCGGTAACTATTAAGAATATTGAGAGTGGTACCGAGGAAAACGTTGATATCGACGGTGTTTTTCTAGCGATAGGGCACACACCTAACGTTTCTTTTCTTGATGGAATGATTGAATTAGATGAAAAAGGATATATAAAAACAGGTTTTACAAGCGATACTAGTACATCTGTACCAGGTATTTTTGCTGCTGGAGATGTGGCAGATTCTGTTTATAGACAAGCAATCACCGCTGCGGGAACTGGTTGTCAAGCAGCAATAGACGCTGAAAGATGGCTTGACAATTAGTCTTGATGTTCTGACTCTACTAAAGAGTTTGTCTGATGTAGAGATAAAAGATCTTCGAGACAAATTAATTCATGCTGGATACTCATCAACAGAAAATTTAAATGAATTAGTATCGATTGTTTTGTTATTCATAGATGACAAAAATTTAAGATCTTTAAATAATAAAGAAGATCTTTGGGCTGAACTAGTTAACAGTGGCTACAAGCTAGGAGATAGAATATTAAACCTAAGTGAACCAAAACTATATGGTGCTGATATTGAAGAACTTCAGGAGCTTTTGTCGAGACTTGGATTTTACTCAGAACCAATAAACGGTGTTTTCACCAAAACAGTTGCGGACTCTGTTGTAAAATTTCAAGAAAACAGAGGTCTGTCCGTTGATGGAAATGTTGGCCTAGGAACAGTACAAGAAATTAGAAAACTAATCCGACCCAACTTAAGTACATCTTTAAATGAAGCAATTAAAACAATATCTCCTAATTTACATACGACAACAATTGGCTACACGGCATGTTTTAACTTTCCAAATGATGAGGAGTATTCGGAACAGATAGAAACATATGAAGCTACAAAAGAAATTTGTATAGAAAACAACATTATTGCTTCTTTTGCTTCAGAAGTTGGACAAGAAGTTAAAGAAGAAAATATTATAAAATATGTTAATAAACTTCAACCAACACTATTTGTATCCTTCAAAAAATCAGACGAAGAATCAATTTGTTATTTTAAGGGAAGTTTTTCCGAGAGCATAATTGGGAAAAGTTTGGCTGACCAGGTTGCTAAAGAAGTGGGGTTACAAAGTCAGGGGAAGTCCCATAGTTTATTAAAGAATACAAAATCTGTTTCTTTGGTAATATTTGGTAAATATTACCAAAGAGAAGAAATCGAACATATATTAAGTCCTTTATTAAATAACTTAAATATCAGGTTTGAAAGCTAATCTATTTTCTCAACAAAATTTTTTAGAGATTCTGTCGAGTTAAAATTCAAAATAACTTTATACTTGCCTTTTTTTGTTTGCACTTCGGCTTTTGACCCAGTCTTGTCTTCAAAGTAATTTTTGTAAAACAATGTGGTTTCCTCTGAGCTTGGTTCTGATGAGTTTATTTCTCTGACTTTATTTTCAACTTGTCGACTTGATAAGTTTAAAAGTTTAATCTCTTCTAATATGTTTTCCTGAATTTCATGGGGAAGGTTAATTAGTGGCCTGACCTGGCCCATGGATACATCATTTATTTTAAGAGAATTTATGACCTTATCTGAAAGTTTAGAAAGCCTTAGTGAGTTAGAAACATAAGACCGGCTTTTGCCAACTAAGAGACCTATTTCTTTTGGATCAAGTTTATGTGTGTCTGAAAGTTGTTTAAAGCCCAAGGACTCATCCATTGCATTTAGTTGAGCTCTTTGTATGTTTTCTACAAGCCCGATAACCGCGGCATCTCTTGTGCTGACGTCTTTTATTAGGCAGGGTATTTTTTTGAGATTTGCAATTTTTGAAGCTCTAAGGCGTCTTTCTCCAGCAATTAATTCATATTTATTAGTTGATATTTCTTGAACAATCAATGGCTGAAGGATTCCGTTCTTCCGAATAGAATCAGCAAGCTCGCTTAATTTTGAATCATTAAAATCAGTTCTTGCCTGAGAAGAACTTTCATGTATAAATCCAATCTCAATTTCAGTAGCTTTGAACTCTCTTACATTAGTGTCTGTTATCAGAGAACTCAGTGATCTCTTCATGTATACCAACTTTCTTTAATATTTCTTTTGCTAATTCTATATATTCTATTTTTGACCTACTCTCATCTTTAAAATCAACCACAGTTTTAGCATAAAATGGTCCGTCAGCAATTTCTGCTGTTTGAGAAATTTTTGTCATTAGTAATTTATCTGATAGTAAATATTCAAGTTCTGATACAAATTCTGTATAGCTGCTCCTTCTTTTATCAATTTGGTTTAAAAGAACTCCTAAAAATAATGGGTTTGCATTATGTATTGTCGCTATTGTTTTTTTAGCAAATTCCATAGCTTGAGCTACCCCTTCTACAGCTAAAAATTCTGGTTTAGCTGGGATTAAATAATAATCTGATACTGATAAAGCTTCTTGTACTAGAGAACTCATCGTGGGTGGGGTGTCTATCATTATTACTTCATAATCGTTGAGAGTTTCATTTCGAAATGCTTGTTGTAGTTTTGACCCACCAATTATTTTTTCCTCGTTAAATTTAGAAATATTTGTATTTGAGCTAAGTATGTCAAGATTTTCGGTAATTTTTCCTGGATTTATGACTGTTTTTTTTTCAAGTAAGTCTATAGCATCAGAGTATGTTCCAGAGGTTTTGTCATAATTTAAGTAAGTTGATACATTACCTTGGGGATCTAAGTCTATGATGAGTGTCTTTATTCCAAAACTTGAAAAAATAGACGCTAAATTAACCGCAGCAGTTGTCTTACCAACTCCCCCTTTTTGGCAAATTATGGATATTGTTTTCACTTAACTGTTATAACATCAATAAATCTATATTCATTAGTATTAATAAAAAATTTTTCTTGTTTCACGTGAAACATATCATTTGAATTATCAAAAGGCTTCGAGTTTGACGAAATAATAAAAGTATTGTTTTTACTGTTAGATAGGTTTTTTTCAAGAATTTTTATTAAATTACTTCTAGGAATATAACACCTCATTAAAAAAGTTGTATTTTTTTTTGTTTTTAAGAGTTGTTCTGCATCTTCTTTTTTAGCATATATATTCAAAAGATTTTGGGATAGAATAAAACGCTCTAATTCAAAAATTCTTTTTTGTTTGATGTCAATTAAATTAATATCTTTTTTAGAAACAATCCCTACAGGTACTCCTGGAATACCTCCACCAGTACCGAGGTCATAAATTTCGTGGCTTTCATTCTTTAAATCAAGTATTAGTTTATAAAAATAAAGAGAGTGAATTATGAACTCATCCCAGATAAATTGATCTTCTTTAGGACTAATTAAACCAGTTTTGATTCCAGTAGTAGATAACCAAGAATGGTATAAAAGTAGCTTATCTATATTTTTTTCTAAGAAATCAAGTCCCCAATTAGGTATTTGGGGGGTAAAATTCATTCTTCTTCTTTTTTACTTTCTTGATCTGCACTGGGTGCAAAAACCACTGATCTATAGGGTTCTCTTCCTTCTGAGTAAGACTGTATTCCATTAATGTCAGCCACCGCATCGTGTAGTGTCTTTCTATCGACAGAATTCATAGGTTCTAGCATCACTTCTTGATGATCTTCTAAAATTTGTTTAGTTAACCTTTCAGCATATATAGTTAATGCCTCTTTTCTTTTGACTGCATAATCTGCAACGTCTAGTCTTAATCTGGTTCCTGCCCCAGTTTTTCTTTGAATAACAGTTCTAGTTAATTCATGAAGTGATCTAATTATGTTACCTTTTTCTCCGACCAAAGCTTCTGTTTGTTCGCCTTTAACAGCTACAAGTAAATTTTGATCGTCAACTTCTCCAGTAACAGAACCCTCTAATCCAAAAGAGGAAATGAGGCCCTCTAAAAACTTAATTGAAACATCTAATTGTTCTTTTGGGTCTGCTTCAACTCTTGGTTTTTTTTCATAAGACTTTTTTTTGTCAGTGCTTTTAGAATTTCTTTTATTCGGTGTGTAATTTCGAGAATTACCCTGATTACTATTACCATTCCGTGTATTAGATTTAACACCATTTCTTACTGAAATTCTTACTAAAGCTTTAGTTCCACCAACACCAAACACACCACCTTCTGGTTCTCTTAATATGTTGATATTTGCTTGTGTTGCGTCTTCAAGACTAAGTTCTTTTAATCCAGCTTTTATAGCGTCATCAATGGTTTTTGCTTCAACTTCAACCCATTTATTAGACATTATTTTCTCCTTCGTTTTTTTCTGTTTTTTCGAGGATCATCCTTATCATCTTTAATTGGTGATGTTTCTGAATTATCGTTTTCCTCTTTTTGATCTTTTTTTTCAGATTTATTTTCTTGGTTTTCTTCGATTTTTACTATCAATGCCTGTTGACCAATTCTAAATATATTACCTGTGAGGAAATATACCACTAAACCAGACGGTAGGGTCCAAGAAATGAAACCAAAAAATAGTGGCATTATTTTACCTATCATCTGCATCTGTTGTGCTTGTGGGTTATTAGAATTGCCAGATTTTTTTGTTAATTGACTTTGTTGGTATAAAGCTGTCAAAATAACAAATAATATTAGCACTAAATATGGAATTCTATCGATCCAGGTTTCAATTTCTGATGCAGGAATTTGAAGATTCATGGTAAAAAATAAAATGCTTGCTTGATCACCTAGTTTAGTAAAGAGTGAGGCATCTCTAGGAATAAATTCTAGAGGTTCTCTTAATACTCTAAATAGCGCAAACCATACCGGCATTTGAATAATTAAAGGAAGGACACAACCCAGTGGATTTATGCCTTTAGTTTTATATAGTTCAGCTATTTCTTTATTTAGCTGCTCTTTGTTGTCTTTATGTTGCTTTTGTAATTTTTTTAATTCCGGTTGAATGTCTTGCATTCTTTTTGTGGATCTTGTTTGTCTCAGGGTTAGGGGAAAGATGATTATGTTTATAATTACAGTTAGAACAACTATTGAAAAACCATATGAATTAGTAAAATCATAGGAATATGATAATAAAAATGCGATAGCGAGCGCGAATGGTTCTAAAATTGCCAATTTTTACCAAATTTCAAATATAAAGGATTACAAATAAATATTCTCTTAAATATTGTTGGTATTGTATATAAAAATCCTTTATTTTGAATAGAATTTTTTATTACATGACCACATGATGGATAGTACAAGCAATTACCTTGTCCAAAACCAAAAAAGTTAAGTATTGATCTAATTGTTATATAAAAAAATGTTGAAATTTTCATTTACTTTTTTAGCTCAGGGTGAGAAATTAATGTTTCTGTAATGTCTGTTAAGTTCATTTTTGAAGACTGAACTGTTCCTATTACATATATGTCAACATTTTGTTCTGTTTCTAAACCCCTTACAGCCTCTTTTATCCTTCTTTTAAACTTATTTCTATTAACAGCATTGGTCTCATTGCTTGAGATACTTATTCCTAGCCTTGAAGTTTCTAAGTTATTTATTTTTAAATAAATTTTTAAACCGTTAGCTTTAATAGCATTTTCTTCTTTTTTCAGGTTTTTAAAATGTTGACTATTGTTTAGTGCAGTAAAGCTTACCAATTAGTTACGCAGAAATTATCTTGCGTCCTTTGCTTCTTCTCCTCTTTAGGATTTGTCTTCCAGCTCTGGTACGCATTCTTAATCTAAAACCGTGTTTTCTGCTTCTTTTTCTGTTACTAGGTTGATAAGTTCTTTTCATTTTTTTCCTGTTAACTCACAATAAATCAATAAATAAATTAAACAAACTAAATATATTGTTTTATTTACCAGTTCGCGAAATGTTAATTATCCTCGCGAAAACTTAATTAACTAAGATACGTAATCTCTATGAGTAAAATTTTTTTGTTACTAAAAAAATTAAAAAAAGCTATAGAATATAGTCTTTTTCTTAAAAACATTTTATAAAGAGATATTAAGTTTGTTTTTAACACTCTTTAAAAATTTTTACTTCTTTATTACTTTTATAAGAACATGAATGATACTTTACAGATTTTTAAGCAAAAAATTTATGAAGAAGAACTTTCTAAGACTGAAACTTATTGGATTGATCAGATTGAATTTAAAGTTGAAGAAAGTGATTTAATTATTTCCGTTAACTCGGAATTTGTTAAGTCTTCTATTGAAAAAAAGGTTTTTGATAAAATTCTTGAAGTTGTAAAAAATATAAGTGGTTTAAGTGATTGTATTTTTGAACTTGATCCTACAAAAAAAACTTCTTCTTTACAATCTCAAGAAACTGTCCCTTCAGAGAATAAAACTTTTCTAATTGCTGATGTTGATGAAGGACCAAATTATGATATTTCAGTTTTTGATGATTTATTGATAGGAAGCTCTAACAATCTTGCTGTAACTGCTGCAAAAAATGTTGTACAAAACCCTGGAACTAGGTTTAATCCTCTTTTTATACATGGTCAACCAGGTGTGGGGAAAACCCATTTGTTAAAAAAAATGGAGGAGTCTTCTGGCTCTTCTTATTATATTGACTCTGAATCTTTTCTTGAGTCTTACGTTTCTGGAATTAAAAATCAAAGTATCGATTTGTTTAAAAACAAAATTCGATCTGTAGATATTTTATTAATAGATGATATTCAGTTTTTCATGGGTAAAAAAGGTGTTTCGGAAGAGCTTTTTCATACTATTAACTATTTTTTAAACAACAACAAAGCAGTTGTTTTAGTTTCTGATCAAAAACCACAAAACCTACTTGGTTTTCCTGAAAGACTTATTTCGAGAATACTTAATGGTTTAGTTACAGATATTGAACAACCTGATAAAAAAATGTTTAGAGATTTTTTATTGAAAGTCAATCATCAAAACGAAAACACTTTGTTAACAGACTCAAACATAGAAGAGTTGATTGGTGTTGAGGTTTCTAGTTTTAGAGATATTAATGGAATTGTTAATAGCCTAATTATTAATAAGCAAACAGGTGTTAGTAATTCTGAATACATAAACGGCTTAATTAAATCCTCCTCCAACAACAACCTGGTGGCACTAACCCCTGAGTATTTGTTTGATTATGTCTCAAACATACATCAGGTTGATAAAAAACTAATAGCTTCAAAAAATAGAAGTTATGAGGTTGGTTTAGCTAGGCATTTACTGGTTGCTTTGCTGCGTAAACACACAGACCTTTCTTTGTCTCAAATTGGAATATATTTAGGAAATCGCTCTCACTCAACTGTTTTGTCTTACCTAAACAAAGCCAAGTCTTCTCCTGTTGTGTTAAAAGAAGTGAACAGTTTCGACAACAAACTTAACATGGTTGAAGCTTCTTAGTTTTGTTGTCTGTTATGTTGATTATATTGAACACAAAAAACGAGTATTTATCAGCTTTTAAGAAGGTTTTAAACATGTCCGACAGCTTTATTATTATTAAATATATATAGGAGTAAATTGAAGTTCAAAATAAAAACTAGTGACTTAAAAAATATGGTTTCGACAGTATCTAGAATTATAGATCCGAGACCCGCAACTCCTTCTCTGCAAGGTATATATATTAGAACCCTTGGGAGTGGTGTAGAGGTTGTTGGTTCAGATCTTGATATTGTAATCAAAGCAAAAAGTTCTGCTGATGTTGAAATAGAAGGCGAAGCACTCATCAACTCAAGGGTCTTAACTGACATTGTAAGAAAACTTCCAAAAGGAGACGTTGTTTTTTCAGATATAGGAAGTGAGTTAAGGGTTGAACAAAACAAACTCAATTTTACACTAAGGAAACTCGATGAAAAAACTTACCCAGAAGCACTTTTGAAAGAAAACTATGAGAACGAAAAAAGTCTTGAAATTGATCCGATAGAGTTGTTCGAATCCTTGAAAAAAGTTGGAATAGCCGCATCACCAGAAGGTGGAAGACCCATTTTAACTGGAGTGTATTTCAACAACGAAAACGAAAAAACCGAACTTGCAGCAACAGACAGCTACAGACTGGCAACACACGACATCACAAGTTTTCCAATCAAGGACGCAGGAATCCTCTCTTTTAGGTCTCTTAACGAGACAGCAAAAATTTTTGAACAAACCGATGATAAGATATCTATAAACTCTACAGAAAGGGAACTTCATTTCTACGACTCAAAGTTTTCTGCATCAATTAGAAAATTAGAAGGAAACTTTCCCGAATATAAAAACCTTTTTCCAAAAGAAACCCTTTTTTCTATAGAAGTTAACAAAAATACAATACTTGAAGCTTTGGATAGAGCGACAGTTGTTGCCGAAGGCTTTATACCAGTAAAGCTTGAGGTGGTTGATTCAGGAACACTAAAAATAACGACTATAAATAAAGACATTGGTGGAGGTAACGAAGAAGTTTCTATTAAAACACTCGGGTTAGAAGTTGGGGACGTAAGCGGTTTTACCATGTCGTTTAATCCAAACTATTTAATGCAGGGAATAGAGGTGTTAGACGGAGATACAGTTTATATGCGTTTTTCAGGAAATGAAAAACCAGTGGTTGTTCAAGGGGAACACGAGACTTTCAAGTATTTATTAATGCCAGTAAGACCCAGTTAATGGAATCTAAAGAACCAACTAAAATAAACGCAGAAAGAAATAATCTGGGTATTAGTTTCGACAAATCAAAAAAAATAGAAAACTATTTTTCAAAAAACAAATATAACTGGTCTAGAGAAATATCTATAGGCCCAGTTTTAAACAATACGGCAACCATTTACACAGAATCATCAAGAGTAAAAGACCTTGTTCAACTTGAGGAACAGAAAATACTTATAGATATTGAAAAAAAATTAAAAATAAAAATACTTTCAATAGATGTTCAAATCTTGAATAACTCACAATAACTGTCTATTCCTACTAAAATGAGAGTTCAGCAAGGGGCTGTACACAAAAAAATATAGAAACGTTTCTTAGGAGATCTGTGCCAAAAAAAGATTCAAACACATATGATTCTAAAGATATAAAAATTCTTGAGGGTCTTGAAGCTGTTCGAAAAAGACCAGCTATGTACATCGGTTCAACCGGCCCGACAGGGTTACACCACCTGATTTGGGAGGTAGTAGACAACTCCGTTGATGAAGCTATGGCTGGTAGGTGTACAGCTATCGAGATTCAATTGGAAAAAAACGGATCTGTAACCGTAGCGGATAACGGTAGTGGAATACCGGTCAAACCACATCCAAAAACTAAAGCTTCAGCATTAACCACAGTCCTTACAACCCTACACGCAGGTGGAAAATTTGAATCAGGTGCATACACAGTAAGTGGTGGACTACATGGAGTAGGAATATCTGTTGTTAATGCTCTTTCAGTTTTTGTTAAAGTTGAAGTCCAGAGAGATGGTCACGTGTGGAATCAAAACTTTGATTACGGAAAGCCAACTTCAAAAATTAAGAAAGGCAAAGTTTCAAAAAAAACAGGAACAAAAGTCAATTTTCTTCCAGATCCCGATATTTTTACAGAAACCCAAACTTTTGAATACAACATAGTTTCTGAGAGAATGAGGCAAACAGCATTTTTAAACAAAGGACTAAAAATTGTTCTAAAAGATAATAGAGTTAAACCACCAACAAAGGAAGAGTTCCTTTATAAAGGTGGGTTGGTTGATTTTGTAGACTACTTAAACGATGGACACGAGGTTTTACACGAAAAAACAATTTCTTTTTCAGACAAAGCAAAAGATTCCGAGATAGAAGTTGCAATGCAGTGGAAGGCAGAAGATGAAGTAACTATTAAAAGTTTTGCAAACAACATTCATACCCTTGAAGGCGGAACCCATGAAGAGGGTCTCAGAACAGCGGTTACTAAGGCTATTAATGATTTTGCAAAATCAAGGAATTTACATTCAGACATTTCATTAACAGGTGATGATATAAGAGAAGGTTTAACGGGAGTAATCTCGGTACGCGTTCAAGAACCACAGTTTGAAGGCCAAACAAAAACTAAGCTAGGAAACACTGAAATGAAATCTAAGGTACAGGTATTAGTAAACCAAGAGTTTCCAAAGTGGCTTTCTAAGAATACTAAAGAAGGAAGAGCGATTGTAGAAAGATGTGCACTGGCCGCAAAAGCAAGGATGAGTGCAAAGAAAGCAAGAGAGTTAACTAAAAGAAAAAGCATACTTGAAACAGCTGGCCTACCTGGAAAACTTGCTGACTGTTCCTCAAAAGATCCTTCAGAGAGCGAGCTGTTTATAGTAGAGGGAGATTCTGCTGCAGGCCCAGCAAAACAAGCTCGAGAGTCAAGAACACAGGCAATACTACCAATTCGAGGAAAAATTATAAACGTACAAAAAGTTACCGAAAACAGAGCTCTACAAAATGAAGAGATAAGCTCACTTATTAAAGCTATTGGTACAGGAATCAAATCAGAGTACAAAGGAGACGAATCTAGATACGATAAAATTATTTTCTTAACAGATGCAGATGTAGATGGTGCACACATTAGAACTCTTCTCCTTACATTCTTTTTTAAATTCATGCCTGGTTTAATAAAAGAAGGAAAAGTGTGGATTGCAGAACCGCCTCTATATAGAGCAAAGTCAACAGGTGGAGTCAATTACTTAAAAGATGACGAAGCCCTAGAGCAGTTCAAAAAAGAAAACAAGACTAAAAAATTTGATATATCTAGATTCAAAGGCTTAGGAGAGATGAATGCTGGAGAGTTGTGGGACACAGCTATGAACCCCGAATCAAGAACACTTATAAAAGTAACTATTGCGGATGGTAAAGCCGCAGAAGCTAAAGCTGCAGACATGTTTGAAATTTTAATGGGTAGTGACGTATCAAGAAGAAAAACATTTATAGAGCAGAATGCTAAAGATGTAAGGTTTCTGGACGTCTAATGGTAGATAAAAAACCCTCACCAAAAAAACCTGCTGCAAAAAAACCTGCTGCAAAAAAACCTGCTGCAAAAAAACCTGCTGCAAAAAAACCTGCTGCAAAAAAACAACCTATTGAAACAGAAAACAAAGACATGTTCATTCAAGTTGAAGACGAAATTTCAAAATCCTTCCTAGATTATGCTATGTCCGTCATTGTTTCTAGAGCTTTACCAGACGTTAAAGACGGATTAAAACCTGTTCAAAGACGTATCCTGTATTCAATGTATGAGACAGGAATTAGACCTACAGGTCCATTTAGAAAATGTTCCAAAGTTGTCGGTGATGTAATGGGTAATTATCACCCACACGGTAACGATGCAATATATGGTACCTTAGTACGATTAGGTCAACACTTCAGTACAAGATATCCACTAATTGAACCACAAGGTAACTTTGGAACCCCAGACGACCCTCCAGCAGCAATGAGGTACACAGAGTCCAGAATGTCACAACTGTCTTCACAGCTTTTAGATGGAATAGATGAAGATACAGTAAACTTTGAACCGAATTATTCTGGTGAAAGTTCTGAGCCAAAAGTATTACCTGGAAGGTTTCCAAACTTATTAATTAACGGAGCAGAAGGAATAGCTGTTGCAATGGCTACAAATATGCCCCCTTATAACTTAAGAGAAATAACTGAGGCTGTTAAATTCACACTAAATACTAAAAACCCAAAACCATCAGATTATTTAAAGATTATTAAAGCGCCAGATTTTCCAACTGGAGGACTTGTTGTAGACACTCCAACAATTAAAGATGCAATCTTAAAAGGTAGAGGATCAATAAAACTTAGAGCAGTTGCAGATGTAGAAGAGCTTGGAAAAGGAAAGTCAGCGATTGTTGTTAAAGAGCTACCGTATCAAGCTTCTATAGATAGGATAATGGAAAAAATTGCCTCACTTGTCCAAGATAAAAAATTAACTGGTGTATCCGATTTAAGAAATGAAAGCAGTGATAGAAATGGCACAAGACTAGTTATAGAGCTAAAAAGAGACGTTGTTCCACAAGTTATTTTAAACAAATTATTTAAACAAACGCAACTCCAAGATACTTTCGCTGTAAACTCTGTTGCATTAGTTGACGGAGTTCCTAAAGTTCTTTCTGTTCCACAACTCATAAATTATTACATTGACCATCAAATTGATGTAATACAGAGAAGGACCCAGTACAGACTTAAAAAAGCTGAAGCAAGACTACACATTGTTGAAGGTTTAATTTTAGCCCTAGACAAAATAGACCAAGTAATAAAAGTAATAAGAGCTTCAAAAGATGCTGAAACAGCAAAAACTTCTTTGATGAAAAAATTTAAACTTTCAGAGATTCAAGCTGGACATATTCTTGATATGCCTTTACGAAGACTCACAGCTCTGGAAAGAGAAAAACTTGAAGAGGAAAAAAGTGAGCTTAAAAAAACAATCAAAGAACTAACCGCAATTCTGAAAAGCAGGAAGAGACAAGACGACATTCTTGTAGAGGAATTAGAAGAGATTACTAAAAAGTTTGGAGATGAAAGAAGATCTCGAGTAGTTCCAGACGTAGGAGAGGTTTCAATCGAAGACTTAATTGAAGATGAAGAAATAATTGTTTCAGTATCTTCTAAAGGATATGTAAAATCTGTTCCTTCTACTGCTTATAAAAAACAAGGAAGAGGAGGGAAAGGTGTAAAAGCTGCATCTTCAGACGAGGATGTTATTGAACACTTGTTATCAACTTCTGTTCATGCTTATCTTTTATTTTTTACCGACCAAGGGAAAGTTTACAGAGCAAAAGCTCATGAGTTACCAAAAACCACCAGAACAGCGCAGGGTTCTTTAATTCACAACGTACTTTCTATGTCACAAGATGAAAAAGTCCAAGCTATTATTGACACTCGTGACTATGAAACAGAAAAATTCTTATTAATCATGACAGAAAAAGGGACAGTTAAAAAATCTGCATTCAAGGATTTTGATTCAAACTATAAATCTCTTCAAGCAATCAAGCTTAAAGATGACGACAGAGTTGTTTCAGTGAAAACAACCTCCGGTAAAGAAGACGTCATTTTGGTTTCAAAAAAGGGCCAAGCAATTCGATTTGATGAAAATAACTTAACACCTCAAGGAAGAACAGCTATGGGAGTTAGGGGAATTAAATTGCGTGAAGGTGACGAAGTCGTTGGTGCTGCAACTTCTAGAGATGAAACCCTCTTGTTTATTACTGCAAAAGGATATGGTAAAAGAACAAACCTTGACGAGTTTAGAAAAGCAGGAAGAGGTGGAATGGGTGTTAAAGCTCTGAAAGTTACTGATGTAAAAGGAGATTTAATCGGAGCACGATCTGTAGATGAAGATACAGAGGTTATGCTTATGAGTACAGGTGGAACGGCAATAAGATGTGCAGTGAAGCAAATAAAAAAAATGAGCAGAGCTGCTCAAGGAGTTAAGGTTATGAAACTTTCTAAAGAAGAGCAAATTTCTGCCTTTATTCCAATAAAAAGTGATTGAAAATGGTAAAAGTAAATAGAGTAAGAAGAATTATTAGAAAGATTGATCCCTGGACAGTCTTAAAAGTTACATTCGTCTTAAACTTCATAATCGCCCTGACTATTGTTTTAGGTTTTTCCATTCTTTGGGTACTACTAGTTAATGCAGGTGTGCCACAAGGACTAGAGGATATTGCTAGAAGATTAGCATTATTGGATGCCGACGCATCCCTTGTGGGTAACGTAGAACCATTATTCACTTCAGTAGTATTCTTAGCCACCGTTTATTTATTGACACAGACTGCATTAGCAACAATAGGTGCCTTTTTCTACAACCTAGTATCCGACCTAGTAGGTGGAGTTGAAGTGGTTGTGCTCGAAGAGACATACAACGACCCTCAAGTTCAAAATGCTGAAAATAAAATAGAAACGACTTCTTCAAAGAACAAAGAAACAATGTTAATGTCTTTCTCTAAAACATTAAAAAACTTACAAAACGAAGAAGACGAAAACGAATAATTTGCTACACTCTCTTTAACAAAGAAATTAAAAAGCGAAGTTAGTGTAAATCTAACACTGTCCCGCAACTGTAATTCGAAAGATAAGTCAGGTCGCCTTTTTAGTTTTATTAAAACACAATCCTCGAGAGAAGGAATGGAGTATCAATCTTTCCTCGTGGTAAGAAAGGAAATTATGAAATATAAGATACTAATTCTTGCCGCGTTGATAACTATGTGCGCAGGCTCAGAAGAGTCAAGCCTAGAACAAAGAGTTATTTCGTTATCAACTACCCACACAGAAGTCATCCAAGTTCTAGGAGGTGAAAATCTTCTAGTCGGTGTTGATTCATTCTCAGAAACAGAAATGCCCATTGAAAAAATAGATGCTTTTACTGTTACTGCTGAAGATTTACTTGAATTAAAGCCGGACCTCGTTGTATTAGCATTTGACTTCAATGGAATTATTGAAGGGTTAGAAAGTTTAGAAATAAATTACGCCCTACTTCCACCAGCAAAAAATTTTGAAGATGTTTATAGTCAAATTGAAGAAATTGGAAATTTAGTCAATAAATCTGAAGAGTCTTTAGAGCTTGTCTCTGTAATGCAAGAAGACGTTGAAGAAATTATTCAAAACTTTTCATCGGATAACATAACTGTTTTTCATGAAATTGGATTTACATACGGAATATATACAATAAATGAGAATTCATTTATCGGTGAAATATACAACCTCTTAGGAATTAACAATGTGGCTAATTTAAAAGAAGATCCGTTTGGTAGTGGTTATCCAGAGTTTTCAGAACAAGAGGTATTAGACTCCAATCCAAACTTGATTGTTGTAGGTCATTCTGATTATTTAAATAAGGACCTCTCAACAAGAGTTGGCTGGGATGAAATTACTGCAGTTCAAACTGGAAATGTTTTTTTTCTAGATGAAAATCTCGCAAACAACTGGGGAGCAAGTACAGTCGACTTGTTAAATACATTGTCTGCAATTGGACAGTTTCAAGAAAATCCAGGAGTTGTGTATTCAAATCTGTACTCTGAAGAGATACAAAATTCTTCAGTCTTTCAAAATAATATACTTTATCTAGTACTGTTTATCTTGATAGGTTTAGTTACTTTTTCAAGAACTAGACAAAAAGAAACGGTTTAAGGAGAAAAATGAAAGGTTATTCACAAGATTTATACATACTAGCTTTTGATCACAGGGGAACTATAACGAAAGGCCTTCTTGGAGTTGAAGGGCGAGAGCCAACTGAAGAAGAGTCAAAAAAAGTTAATGAAATGAAAAACATTATCTTTGATGGTTTTATAAAAGCTAAAGAATCTGGAATAACCGGAGGTGTCCCTGCAATACTTGTTGATGAAACTTTTGGATTAGATGTCCAACAAAAAGCAAAAGAAATGGGGATTAAATTTGCAGCACCAGTGGAAAAATCTGGGCAAAAAGTATTTGATTTTGAGTATGGTGACCAGTTTGGAGAAAAAATTAATGAAATTGGTGCAGATTTTGTAAAAATATTGGTTCGATGGAATCCAGACGACGATGAAGAAACTAGGGTAGTACAGGGAAGCAGAATTAAGCAATTGTCAGAATGGCTTACAGAAAACGATAAAAAGTTCCTTCTAGAGTTCCTTGTTCCTGCAACAGAAGAGCAACTTGCATCTGTGGGCAACGACCAAGCACGTTATGATTCCGAGATTAGACCAAGGCTTGCTGTCAAAGTAGTTGAAGAAATGAGAGAAAGAGGAGCTGATCCTGACATTTGGAAAATAGAGGGCTTAGACACAGCTGAGGACTGTGAAAAAGTAGCTGCTGCAATAAAAACGGGTGATAGGGAAAATGTTATTGCTGTTGTTCTTGGCAGAGGTGCCACAGATGAGAAAGTTAATGAATGGTTAAGAGCTGGATCATCCGTAGAAGGTTATAAAGGATTTGCAATCGGAAGATCAATTTTTTGGGATGCCCTCAAAGGATTTCATGAAGGTGAAAAATCTAGAGAAGAAGCAGTTGAAGAAATTTCGGAATCATATTTAGGATTTCTTTCTGTGTATCAAAATAGGAGTTAATTAAGTGTCGGCAGGCAAAGCTGTAATTGGACAATCAGGAGGTCCTACTGCTGTAATTAATAAATCGCTTGTTGGCTTCATCAAAGAAGCTATAAATTCAGACTTTGATGAAGTACTAGGTGCCAAACACGGGTTAGCTGGAATGTTAAGTCAAGACTTTGTGGACCTCTCAAACCTTTCAGAGTCACAACTATATGGGATAGGAAAAACTCCAGCTGCAGCCTTAGGCTCAGTTAGAAAAAAGCCTACTGACCATGACATAGAAAAACTAGTTTCTATTTTTGAAAAACAAAATATAAGAAATTTTTTCTATATAGGGGGAAACGATTCTGCTGAAACTGCAAACTTGGTGGCTGAAGGAGCAAAAAGTATAGGTTATGAGATGAAAGCATTCCATATTCCAAAGACTATTGACAACGATCTATTAGAAACAGATCACTGTCCAGGATATGGATCGGCAGCCAGATTTGTAGCACACGCCTTTCAGGGGGACGATGCAGATAACAGAAGTTTAAATGGAATTAAAATCAATGTTTTAATGGGAAGACATGCAGGGTGGTTAACAGCAGCTAGCACATTAGGTAAATCATCAGAAGAGGATGGACCACACTTGGTTTATGTTCCAGAAAAAACTTTTAATATTGAAAACTTTTTGAAAGAAGTTAAAGAAGTTTACGATGCACTTGGCAGATGTGTTGTTGCCGTTTCGGAGGGTGTCCATAATGAAAAGGGTGAATACTTTCTTCAAACATACGCGGATCAATCTGGTTCAGGTTTGGCTGGGAAGACAGATAGCCACGGCAATATACAACTGTCAGGATCAGGAGCACTAGGTGACACTCTAACAAACATAGTCTCAGAATATATTGATGGAGCCAGAGTCAGAGCAGATACTTTTGGATACCTCCAAAGATCTTTTATTGCTGATGTTTCTAGTGTAGATGCCGAAGAGGCAGAGAGAGTAGGACAACACGCTGTTGTTGCATCAAGAGAAAGTCAAAGCGGTTCAGTTATTCTTAAAAGGCAATTTTCAGAAAAATATTACTGCGAAGTTGGCACCACAGAACTTCGTAAGGTAGCAAAACACACTAAAGAAATGCCATCAGAATTTATAGATTCTACAAAACCCTATGTTACAAATGAGTTTTTTGAGTATGCGATGCCACTTACTGGCGGGATAGAACCCAAAACTCAAATTTTTGTCTAGATTTCGAGAAAGTTAAAATTATGAAAAAAAATTTAAACACCTTCTTATTACTTCTATTTGTTCTTTTCTCGGCGTGCTCATCATCGGATGAATCGCAAGGAGTTGTTTCTACAAATAATTTATCAGGTGATACAACAGTTACAACAATTGCAGAGGAAGTCGTTGAAGATGTAGTTTCCGTTGAAGATGCACAGCTTTTACTAGCTAGGTGCTTAAGAGAAAATGGATATGATATTACAGATCCTAAAAATGGTGAGAGTTTACGAAGTGTTTTGCAGCCGGTATTTTTAGCTGTTGATCAAAAAGGTAGAGACGAACTTTTTGAGACTATAGAGACTTGTTCTGAAGATAACAACATTCCAATAGGTGGGAGAGCAGATTTTGAGAATCCAGAAGAAGTTGCAGAACAGTTAGATTCCGAGCTTGAAATTGCGCAATGTTTTAGAGAAAAAGGGATAGAGGTTGAAGACCCTAACGCAGAAAGATCACTTAGAAGTATAATTTCTGGGCTTGTTCAGTCAGGACAATACTTACAAGAACAAATCAGAGAAGTACGGGCAGCGTGTTTTGATGATCTTGGACGCGAACCTCCACAACAAGGAGGGCGTTAGGTATACCGCTCTTGGACCGGCAGATCTGGAGCCTGTCATAAATGCACTAGATAATCCGATTCGAGTTAGTCGCGAAGCCAAGAATTAGACTGTTTCTAACCTCTACCGCTTCAAGGCGGAGGTTAAAACAACACATAATTTATAATCTTATATGTACAGAAAAGCCTCAATAATATTAGCTTTGTTTACTGCTTGTTCGCTATTCCAACAAGAAGAACAAGCTATTGTTTCAGTTGCAGAAACCGATAAAGGAAAAGAGGCGATTGCTCTTGGCGTTGAACTTACAGATAAACGGGAAGAAATTTCAGATGAAGATGCCCCACTAGTCCTTGTTCAGTGTGTAAATGAGTATGGTTATAAATTTAAAGAGCCAAAAAACTTTTTAGATTTATATACAACCGTCGCTTCCTACTTTGAAACTTTAACCACTCAAGAACAAGATGAATTATGGAGCAAAATAGAAGACTGTGCTCTAGAGTACAACTTATGGGGAGTTGCAGACGAGAATCAATTCGAGGACCCAGTTCAAACTGCAAAAGAGTTAGATAGGGCACTATTTATTGCAAGTTGCTTTAGAGAGAGTGGATACTCCAAAGTTCCAGACCCGAATTACTTTAATAGAGATGTAAATCTTGACGCATACACAACTGAAGAATGGGATTTTAGTGAAGATGATCCAATTGTTAAGACATGGCAGGCATGTGAAGACAAACTACCAGAGGAGTTAAAAAATGATGAATGGGATGTTTAAAAAACGCAATAAATTAATTTCTCAGAAAACTCAAAGGTTTAATAAACTAATCTAGTTAGAACAATGGTGAAAAATATATTTAAATTAAAAAACTTATACTTGTTAATTGCTGTAGTTGCCTTAGCTTACGTAGGTTATTATTTTGGTACTCAAAATACTGAAAATACAACCTCTAATAAAACCTTAGAACTGACTACAGTTTCAATTCAAAAAGGTGACTTAGAAAAAAAAGAAGAATACAACGGAACCCTAAGACAAACTGACAGCAAGGTGTTGAATTCACCAATGTCAGGTGTCATAACATATATTCCAAAAGAGGGAACAGTAATTAGTTTTGGAGAAGTACTTTTTGCCGTTGACAATAAACCTGTAATTTTACTTGAAGGCACGACCCCTTTTTACAGAACCCTTGACTTGAACTCTAATCCTGGACCAGATGTTTTACAGTTAGAGAAAGCACTAATTTATTTAGGATACGCCGCAGAAGATTTTGTTTCTGATGAAACTTTTGATGAGACAACATCAAATATGTTAAACAAACTGTACCTTGACTATAAAATTGATACAAAATCTGAAATTACCCCTGCAGAGCAAGTTGCAATTAATCTGAAAAAGACAGAAGTAGAAAATATTGAAGAAACAATTTCAGATGGTGGAATTTCTTTAGCGCAAGTTAATGATAAGAAAAAGAAACTAGACGATGCAAGAGAAGCAGCTACTGAAGAGAGCACAGCTTGGAAAGCAGCAGATACTGCCATCAAAAACGCAGAAGAAAGCTTAACTCTATACAGAGATGAAACGAATCCTAAAACAAAAGAAAAGAAAGCAAATGGAACATTAGATTCTGCTATAGAAGATTTAGAGCAAACAATTGAGGAGCAAAAAAGAATCAAAGCTCTAGAAAAAGGTAAAGATTCAGTCATTGATGCCACAGAGGCTTTAGCTATTGAGACAGCTCAAAAAGCATATGACAATGCTTTGGAAGAATACAATAAAGGAGTCGACCAAGCAGCAGAATTAGCAAAAGCAAAAGAAGAGTTAAAAGAACTAGAATTAGCTTCAAGATCAGAAACATTTAGCCCAACAAATGCTTATGCTTCCGGAACCTCAATAATTGTCGGTTCTTATGTTAACGATGTAGGCTCAGCTGTGGTATTAAATTCACCACTTTATAATATTTCATCTATTGGAATCGAAGTAGTTTTCCAAGTTGATGCATCAGATCAAGAGACAGTTTCTCTCGGCGATAGTGTTGAGATTGAACTACCAACTGATGAGAGAGTCCTGACGGTAATTAGTTTTATAGACCAGGTCGTTACACAAACCCAGGCTGGAGAATTTATAGAGGTAACTCTAGAAGTACTAAATCCTGAAGAAATCGAAGCATATGATCAGGCTCCAGTGAAGGTATTTGTAACAACAGAAATCTCTGCGGGCGTACTTTATGTCCCTGTAAATGCTCTACTTGCTCTAGCAGAAGGTGGTTATGCGTTAGAGGTATATGAAGGAGAAGTTGAAACGGGAACCTTTAATGGTGAATCTGGCGTCGACACAAGTTATATCGCAGTTGAAATAGGCGTATTCACAGACGGATTTGTGGAAGTAAAAGGAAATATTTCAGAAGGACAAGTAGTAGTCGTACCAAGATGAAAGCCAGTACAAAAACTGTAATTTCTATAAATAACATTTCAAAAGTTTATGAAGGACCTCCACCTGTAAAAGCTCTAGATGGTGTTTCTCTCGAAATTAAAGAGGGTGATTTGGTTTCTATAGTTGGTCAATCAGGAAGTGGAAAATCAACATTCTTAAACATGATTGGCTTATTAGACAGTATTACAGATGGATCGATTGAGATTGAGGGAAGAGACGTATCAGAACTCTCAGATAACCAACTATCAAAATTTAGAGGAGAAAAAATTGGCTTTATTTTTCAAAGCTTTTTTCTCTTACCTGGTCTTACAGCTCAGGAAAATGTAGCAGAAGGACTTTTATACCAAGGCATTTCTAGATCGGATAGATTAGAAAAGGCTAAAAAAGTATTAAAGCAAGTAGGCCTAGGAGATAGATTGACTCATGAACCTAAGGAGCTATCTGGTGGACAGCAGCAAAGGGTTGCAATTGCCAGAGCACTTGTTCAAGATCCTGCATTTATATTAGCTGACGAGCCAACAGGAAACTTAGACAAGGAGTCTGGAATAAATATTTTGAACATCTTAAAAGACTTAAACAATCAAGGTAAAACTGTAATAATGATTACCCATAATCAAGAACATGCAAATACGTTCAATAAAGTAATTGAATTGGTTGATGGAAGAATAGTAAATTCATGAAGAGAAAAAAACTAAAAATCAGAGATCTTTTTTTTGTAGCTTTATATGGAGTGAGAGCAAGAAAAGGAAGAGCAACACTCACTTCTATAGGTATAGGTATTGGAATAGCTGCAATAGTTGCTGTATCTGGTATTTCTGCTTCTGGAAGAGCAGATCTTCTTTCAACTCTAGAGTCTTTAGGTACAAATCTCATAAAAGCATCTCCTCAAGCAGGTTTTTTCGGGACACAAGAAGATCTTCCAAAAGGTGTTTTAGGAATGGTTGAAAGAATTGGTCCAGTTCAAGAAGTTACCTCTACAACACAGACCGATCTTCTAGTAAGGCGAAGTAATTTTATTTCAGAGTTTGAAGGTGGTGGAATTTCAACAATTGTTACAAATGCAGAACTATTAGATGTTATCGGAGGAAAGTTAGTTGATGGAAGGTTTATTCAGAGCGGATTATCAGATATTCCAGTAACAGTGCTAGGTAGCGTTACAGCTGAGAGACTTGGAATTAACAATTTAACTAAACCAACAAAAATTTTAATAGAAAATGAATGGTTTGGAGTTATTGGCATACTAGAAGAATTAAAAATTCATCCAGATTTAGATCGATCAGTGTTCATTGGCTATGGTGTAGCAGAGACACTATTTGGCATAGAGGAAGAGCCTACAACTATTTATGTAAGGGCAAATCCAACATACATTGAAGACGTTGTAGAAGTACTTGCCCCATCAATGAATCCAGAAAACCCTGATCAAGTTGAAGTCACCCGTCCATCAGATGCACTCGAAGCACAACAAGCAGCAGAAGAGGCTTTTACCAACCTATTACTAGGTTTGGGATCAGTTGCCTTACTTGTTGGAGGAGTTGCAATAGCAAATGTTATGGTCATGTCTGTTCTTGAACGAAGGATGGAAATTGGCGTAAGAAGGTCAATCGGCGCGACTAGAAGAGAAATACGATACCAGTTTCTATTGGAAAGTATTGTTTTATCGGGCATAGGAGGTCTTGTTGGAGTAGTTCTGGGTGCGGTGATAACCCTGGGTTATACTAATTACACAAATATTGTATTCTCTATACCTGTATGGCAAATATTTGGAGCAGTACTCGTAGCTTTACTAATCGGAGCAATATCTGGTGTGTATCCAGCTAT
>ENA-OWPI01000393-OWPI01000393.1-marine-metagenome-genome-assembly--contig:-NODE-393-length-61580-cov-17.646570_pt1 | contig 61580 bp, 58 predicted proteins | sample MGYA00238138_ERZ651775 | MGnify/ENA primary metagenome ERZ651775 (study PRJEB26906, sample SAMN06265043) | marine metagenome | isolation source: Helgoland LTER site | place: Germany:Helgoland, sampling...
CGTTGAAAAATGATGGTCGATCGAATGTCCTCAATGGTGTCGAACTGGTTCAGCGTCCGAACCAAGTATTCTTGCGCACCATCTTCGAGGGTGCCGCCCGATAAATTGACATTGGTTGCCTGCAGTTTCTGCCCCAAATCGGCAACCGTCAGGTCTAACTGGGCGAGCTTCGACTGATCGACAAAGACGGCAACTTCGTCTTCAAAACCGCCGGCAACGATCGTTGCGGCAACCCCTGGCACAGCATCTAGCTTTCGTTTCAAAAACTCATCGGCATACCGCCTGAGTGACTGCAATGCATCGACCGAGACGGCATCAGCGGTCTCTAAGGTGAGTGAAAACCGATAAATCGGGTCCAAGTTTGGATTGAGTCGTAACAAGGCGGGCTTATCGAGTTCAATCGGTAGTCGAACCAGGTCTAATTTTTCCCGAACTTCAATGGACGCCATGTCCATATCGGCGCCCCACCGAAACTCTAAGATGACATCACTTTGGCCCGCTGCAGAAATGGAGTGCATTTTGCGCACGCCATTAACGACCCCGACCCGTTGCTCGATTCGACGGGTGACCTGTTCTTCGACTTCCGCCGGTGCAGCACCATCGAACTCAGTGCGAATCGTTAAAGTGGGATAGGTCAACTCTGGTAACAAAGTCAGCCCCAACCGGTCCAGCGAGATACTTCCGAAGAGCATGGCGGCGATGGTCACCATGCAGACTGTCACCGGTCGCGCAATGGCGCGCCCCGCGAGCGTCATAACGGGGCCCTACTGAACAACACGAACGAGGCCGCCATCTTTCAGCGTACTGTGCCCACGCACAACGACCTGGTCTCCCACGGCTAAGCCTTTTTTAATCTCAACGCGCGCGCCCTGCGCATAGCCCGTCTCGACAATTTTTCGGCTCACGATGTCATCGGAAAGTACGAATACCGATTTTTCGTTCCGCTGGGTGATAACCGCCTCACGGGAGACCAAAAGGGCATCGGAATATCGATCGTACAGAATATCCACTCGCGCAAACATGCCCGGTTTTAACTGACTCTCTGGGTTGAGCATGCTCACCGTCACTCGAAAGGTCCCCGTCGCCGGATTCACCTCGGGCGCGATCCGCAGCACCTCCCCTTCAACAACCAGCCCTGTCAGGGCGTCCACGGCAATGGAGGCGGGTTGCCCGGCCTTCAGTTTCAGGAGCTCTTGCTCGGGCACATTTAGAATCGCTTCAATAATGTCTGCGCGCTTCATTTCAAACGCTTCGGAATTCGGTTGTAAAGTATTGCCCAGTTTAATGTGGCGAACCGTGATCACGCCATTGATTGGCGCCCGAATGGTCGCCTCACTGAGATCGTGGGCCAGTAAGGCGAGCGCTGCCGCTTCGCGCTCGTAGTTAAATCGGGCTTGATCGAAGGCATCGGGGCTGATCATCTTACTCTCATAGAGCTGATCGGCGCGATTTAAGGCCCGCTTTAAGCTCTCTAGATTCGTTTCAGTTCGGGCCATATCCAACGCCAAGCGCCGCGTATCGAGTTGCGCAAGGGGCGTGCCTTTTTTGACCTTCATCCCTTCTTCCACAAAGATTGTCTCGACAATGCCTTGGGTTCGAGCCACCACCAGGGCTTCTTCCACGGCAGACAAGGTAGCCGTGGTGGCATAGGTTGCGTCAATCGAGCCCAGGGACACGACGTCAATACTAACGGGAACCGGACGGCTCTTGAATGCGGTTTTAACCGCTTCTCGCGCCTTGGCCTTTTCAGCGGGGCTTTCACGCTCGGCGCTCGCCTCAGCCGTGGTTTCCGGGGATGCACCGGTGTCTGATGCTTCGCCGCATCCGGTCAGGAGCATCATCGCGAGTGCTAAAAAGAACGAAAGTCGCATAGGGCTTTAACCAAAAGGAGATCTTTAATTATACGGTCTATACGCCACAAATCGTCACCTTAAAGGTGAACCGAGCAGTATTTGGGATAATCGGTTGTGCGCTCGATATTCTCCCGCCAACCTCCGAATATTGGGTATAGTCTTAGCAGTGGTGGATCAAGCCGGCGCTTCCAAGGAGACATTCAATGAACCGACGCGATTTCCTAAATCGAGCCGTTGCGGCCGCTGGATTGGGCACAGCGGCTATTACGCCCCACGCATTGGGTCTGGATGGGCATGCTGTCGGGTCACCGCAGCACGTTGGACAACACTTGACGCACGGTGACAGAACGCCGCACCAAGCGCCTACCTTGACGTTGGCGAGCCGATTACAGCCGGGCATGACGATCGGGCTCATTGCGCCCGCCAGTAACGGCTTCGAAGATCAAGACATTGAATTTGCGATGGACATTGTTCGGTCTCTGGACTTCAAGGTCAAACCGGGCGCGCATCTCTTCGACCGCTCTGGTTACTTGGCCGGCACGGATGCAGCGCGAGCCAGTGATCTCAACGCCATGTTCAAAGATCCGGGCGTTGACGCGATTTTTTGTGCCCGCGGCGGGTTTGGTGCCTCAAAGCTCCTGCCCCTCATCGACTATGACGCGATTGCTCGCAATCCAAAGGTTTTACTGGGCTATAGCGACATTACCGCCCTGCACCTTGCGATTAATGCTCAAACCGGGCTCATTACGTTCCACGGCCCGATCGCGACCCAGCAATTCAGCCCTTATACGCTCGCCGCCTTTCAGCAAGTGTTACAAACTGTCCCCACCGCGCCGATCATCGCGGCGCCACCCCCCTTCGCCCAAACGCCCGGGCGCGCTGAAAGGGCTAATCGTCTTAAAACCCTAAAGCCTGGCCGCGCAACCGGGCGCTTGATTGGCGGTAATTTATCGCTCATAACCCACCTTTTGGGCACCCCTTACGCGCCAAACTTCAAGGGCGCTATTTTATTTTTAGAAGATGTCGACGAAGCGCCTTACCGAATCGATCGGATGTTAACGGCGCTCTGGTTGGCCGGTGTCTTTGAGGAGATTGCGGGCCTTGTGATTGGCAAATTTACGAATGCCCGTGTCTCCGGACCGAGTCTATCCGTCGAGGCGATCCTTCGGGATCGCGTTGCGCCTTTGGCGATACCTGTGCTACAAGGCCTCATGATCGGTCATATCGATGATCAAGCGACGGTGCCGGTTGGCGCGATGGCGCGCCTCGACGCAGACCAACAGCAGTTAACCGTCATCGGCCCCTATCTGAGATAACCTAAAAAATGGTCATCGACCGCGATAAAGTTATTTACAATAATACATATATAACAATTACTTAAAAGGTTTTTATGCAAGCAATTATTGGAATATTCGCAATCCTCGGCATTGGATTTTTGCTGTGTAAAGATCGATCAATGATCCAATGGCGGTTCATCGCCATCGGCCTTATCCTGCAGTTTGCCCTGGCCACCCTCTTTCTAAAAGTTGCCTGGATCGCCGAATCATTGATGATATTCAACACCATCGTGACCGCGATCGAGCAGGCGACCTTAGTGGGGACCCGTTTTATGTTTGGCTTCTTAGGTGGCGCAGAGGCGCCGTTTGAACTGAAGTCGGGCGCCTCGATCTACATCTTCGCGTTTCGAGTCCTGCCTCAAATTCTGGTATTCAGCGTGCTGGTGGCCATTTTTTGGTACTGGGGCGTTTTGCCGGCATTGGTTCGGCTCTTAGGCGCGCTGCTAAAGCGCGGGCTCAATGTCTCTGGCGTTTTGGGAACCGCCGCGGCCGCCAGCTTATTTTTAGGTATGGTTGAGGCGCCACTCGTGATTCGCGCCTACCTTAAAGAGATGTCACGCAGCGATTTTTTTGCCGTTATGACCTGCGGCATGTCCACCATCGCCGGCACAATGATGGTGTTATACGCGTCCGTTTTACGGGACGTCTTGCCGAACCCGGTCGGGCACCTTTTCACCGCATCGATTATCAATATTATTGGGGCGATCTATCTCGCGCGGCTGCTCATGCCGGAGTCGGCAGCTGAGGCCTCTCTAGCCAAGCCTAAGCTAACCTTACAATACACCTCCTTTATGGATGCGATTACCCGCGGCACGTCTGACGGGCTAACGCTCGCCATGCACATCGGCGCCATGCTGCTGGTCCTCAGTAGCTTGGTCGCCCTAGCGAACGGCATTGTGGGGCAGTTTTCAGTCGATGGCACGACCCTATCACTCGAGTATGTCACTGGGCTTTTGTTCGCGCCCGTTGCCTGGCTCATCGGTATTCCATGGGCCGAGGCGCAACTGGCAGGTAGCATCATGGGCACCAAAATCATTCTAAATGAACTCATTGCTTACATTCAGATGGCAGGACAAGCAGACACCCTGTCCGCCAATACCCGGTTAATCCTAACCTACGTATTGTGCGGGTTCGCCAATATCGGCAGCCTCGGTATTTTGATCGGCGGACTCACCGTCTTGGTGCCCGAGCGACGTGCAGAATTTTTAAGCATCGCGCCTTTATCCATTCTAAGCGGCACCCTGGTGACTTTGATGAGTGGCGCTATTGTTGCGTTAATCACCTTGTTTTGAACCACTTCATGCGTCGGGCGTGCTTGAATTGAGCGACCCCTCAGGCTTTGACCCACACCGTAAAAACCCTTAGGCTTTTTGATCGGGATCATGCCCGACTTAAAATCCCCTAGGCCTCACCGACCTGAACTTGGGATGCATCAGGCTGATACAGGGCCTGCGTTTTTCGACAACCGAGGAGAGTCTCTATGACCAAGCCAACCCATCAATCGATTAGCCGAACGTTGATCAACACCCTCTTAACGCTCAGCCTCACGCTTTTTGCGAGCCTAGGCCAGGCAGAATCCGCCCTAACGGCAACCGATTTACCACCTTGGTTTAAACCCGAGTTGCAGGTTCACCTTGTTGCGATGGCGCTAAACTCAGACCAGAAAACAGAATTTCGAGAAGGGCTGACAGACTGCTTGAGCGGCCTGCAAGGGATTATTCAGAAAGAGATTCGCCGAGGTGGCGCTGACATCCCAAAACGCATCAAGCGCGCAACCAATCGACAATACGGCAAATTCGATAAGCGCATGAAAGCGAGCCTTGCACCACCGCAAGTGGTGCACTGGACGCAGTACCTCGAAGGGCTCAAGGTCGTGATGGCCGCGCAGGCCCAAGCGCGATAACGGCCGACGCGCGGCAGAGGGTAAAGCCTATGAGGGACAAGGAACGATTTTGAATCTTGCGCCTTGAATTAGCGGCGAAAGGCCTTACAATCTAAACACGCAGCCGTTATCGGCCGCGCTGATTTAGGTCAGATCATTTCAAAGGAGACATCATGGCAGACGCAGATTTCATTACCCAAACCCAAACCCAAGCAGGGGGCCGCAGCGAGGCTGGTTACAAAGTCTTACGACAGACTTACATGCTGTTGTCGATGACGGTTATTTTTAGCGCAGTCACTGCCGGAATTTCAATGGCGGTTGCGCCACCTCCCATGACTGGCATTGTCTGCTTGCTCGTCGGGTTCTTTACTTTATGGCGCCTACACAAGGTCGCAAACAAGCCGGCCGCATTAGGCTGGGTTTTTGCCTTTACGGGACTCCTCGGATTCTCGCTTGGACCGATGTTAAATGCCTACCTACAGATGTCTCAATCTGGTGGCCTACTCATCGTGTATGCCTTGGCAACAACCGGCGCCATCTTCATGACCCTTTCAGGCTACACGCTGATCAGCAAAAAGGATTTTTCCTTCTTGGGCGGTTTCCTCTCTGTTGGACTCTGGATTTTGATTGGCGGCTTGCTGTTTAATTTTGTTGGCAGCCTCTTTGGCTTCCAGATTTCAGGGCTGCACCTTGCCCTCAGCAGCATGGCCATTGTGCTCTTTTCAGGCTTCATTATGTATGACACCCATCGGATCCTTTCTGGCGGCGAAACCAATTACGTGTTGGCAACGGTCAGCATGTACCTGAGTATCTACAACTTGTTTATTCATCTGCTCGCACTTTTCGGCTGGGCTGACGACTAACTTTCAGAACGCACCAAGAACGTAAGAAAACCCGGGCCATTGTCCGGGTTTTTTCTATCTGGCATCGGCCTTACGAGATAACATTGTTATGAATTTCGCTCTCAACATTCAAGGCTCACCGTACACCAGCAATAGCCTTTGGAGCGCTTTACACTTTGCGCAGGCCTGCTTAAACGAAGGGCACTGCATTCATCGAGTCTTTTTCTACCATGACGCTGTGCTGGTGGCGAACGCTTTACAAGCGCCGCCCCAAGATGAGATGAACTTAACCACTGCTTGGCAAACGCTCGGGCAAAACTTTGAGCTGGACCTCTGCCTGTGCGTCGCATCCTGTTTGCGCCGCGGCATCCTCAATGATTCGGAGGCGCAGCGGTTCGAGAAGACTGCGAGCAACCTTGCGCCAGGGTTCAACATCTCAGGCCTTGGTCAACTGATCGAGGCAAGCCTTGTCAGCGACCGCGTTATAAGCTTTGGGGCCTAATCCGATGACCGAATTACTCTTCATCTTGTCTCACCCACCCGGCGCCAGCGTCTACGCCCAAGAGGCCTTTGATGCGGCATTAGCCGGATCCGCTTTTTCAAACATCGCTATATTGTTCGTTGGCGCAGGCTGCTTGCAACTGATCCAGCCCAAGCTCGCAGTCGAGGCGCATGAGCGCAAGGATTTTCAGCGGGGATTCAAAGCCCTAGCAGATTATGACGTGCATGACGTTTATGGTTGCGAGGATTCCTTTAAGCAGTTTGGTCTTCACAACCAGGCCTTGGTCATTCAACCCACTTTGCTGACGCGAGTCGATATCTCGGCGCGCCTCAAAGGCGCCCAGCGCGTGCTCTGCTTCTGATGATGTTACACACGTTCAACAGCTCTGATGCTTATCGCTTGCATGGTCATCGGCCAAGCGCTACGGATTTGATATTACTCATCGAAGATGCGGTGTTTATCACCACCCAGCAAGATCTGACTCAAGACCACAGAATTCGCGTCTTGCGCGAGGATTTAGCGCAGCGCGGCCTGCCAGAGCCCCGTGCAATCACTTGCATCACCTACACTGACTGGGTTCGCTTAACCGTTGAAAGTCAGCACTGCCTGACGTGGACTCGATAGTGGCGCCGCGCGACCGGGAAGGTTTTTTGGTTTCACCCGCGGACTGGACACCCGAGATTGCCGAGGTGATTGCAGAAGACTTAGGGGTTGCGCTGTTTACGCAGCATTGGGCGATCATCGATTTGTTACGCGCCTACTATGCGCAATATGGGCTTTCGCCTCCGAGCAGAGTTTTGATGACATTACTAAAGCGTGAGCACGACCCTGAATTCTCGAGCATTGCCTTGATGCAACTCTTTGGCGGCCGCGCGAGACGACAGCTAGCCCAAATTGCTGGCCTGCCGAAGCCAAGCGATTGTGATTAATCGATGGCTTTGACCAACAAGGGCCGCACGCTCGGCGCCCGAAGCACTTCCCCCACAATGATCAAAGTGGGAGACGGCAACTGAGCCCGCGCAACAAGCCCAGGGGTCGTTTCAAGGTCCCCCATTACACTCACTGACTCAGGCGTTGTCCCCTTAGAAATCACCGCAACCGGCGTTTCAACCGCCTTGCCATGCCGAATCAATTGCGTACAGATCTCCGATAACCCACCCAGCCCCATATAGAACACTAAAGTCTGACCCGGCGAAACCATTTCGTGCCAGGGTAAATCGACCGAAGCATTTTTTGGATGCCCGGTTACAAAGCGCACAGACTGAGCATAGTCTCGATGGGTCAAGGGAATCCCAGCGTAGGCTGCACAACCCGATGCCGCGGTGATCCCAGGCACGACTTGGAATGCAATACCCGCCTCAATGAGTTCGGCAAGCTCCTCGCCACCGCGACCAAAAATGAAGGGATCTCCTCCTTTCAACCTGACAACCCGCAGACCTTGACGCGCGAGCGTCACAAGACGTGCATTAATCGAGTTTTGAGGCGTTGAGTTCAGTCCACTTTGCTTGCCCACATACTCAAACGTTGCATCACGCCGAGCGCGATCCAAGACCTTTGCGGACACTAAGTTGTCATACAAGATCACATCAGCACGTTGCAATAACTGCAACGCCTTAAGCGTTAACAAGTCTGGATCCCCTGGACCCGCACCCACTAAAAACACTTCCCCAACACCCTGGGTGGGCTCAAATAGATAGCCGTCCGCCAAATCGTCTTCACCCGCTTCCGCATGACTAAATCCAGGTCCTGCGAAAAACGCCTCGGTAGTGATGCGGCGGGTTCGAATATCCGGAATTACGGCCTTCAGCCTCGGACGGCGCGACTTTAAATACGCCGCGACTCGCACCAGGCTCTGAGGCACCAGTGCTTCGAGTTGCTCACGAAGGTATCGCGTTAACACCGGCGAGGAACCGCCCGTGCCCACACTGAGTAAGACCGGAGACCGGTTAACAATCGCCGGAAAGATCACCGTGCTCAGGTTCGGCTGATCCACAACATTGACCGGCAGATTTTGGGCTTGCGCGGCCCGTGAGACGGCTTCATTGACCACCGCATCGTCGGTCGCCGCAACGACCAAACGCATGCCCATCACGTCTGCTGCCTCAAAGGTCTTCTCGCGCCAGGCATGATCAGCCGATAAAGCCGTCAGATCAAATTCAAGCTTTGGCGCAACGCACACCAAGACCGCGCCAGCTTCACTGATCAGCACGGCCTTACGACGGGCAATTTCGCCGCCCCCGACCAAGAGCACCGGCGCGCCCCGAAGATTAAAGTGCAGCGGTAAAAAATCCACTATTGCGCGAGCAGTTGCGTCTTACCGCCAAGATAAGGCCGTAACGCGTCGGGGACGGTAATCTGCCCCTGATCATCCTGAAAGTTTTCAAGCACCGCCACGAGCGTGCGCCCAACAGCAAGACCAGAACCATTGATGGTATGAACCAACTCTGGCTTGGCATTGGCTTCAATTCGATAGCGCGCCTGCAGCCGCCTAGCTTGGAAATCCTTGAAGTTACTGCAAGAAGAAATCTCGCGATATTGGTTTTGCCCAGGCAGCCAAACCTCTAAATCATAGGTTTTGCTCGAAGACGCGCCAAGATCGCCGCCACAGAGGTTCATAACGCGGTAAGGCAACTCCAACTTCTGCAGGATAGCCTCGGCATGCAGCGTTAAGGCCTCATGCGCGGCCTGGCTCTCCTGCGGCGGCACCAGTTGTACCAGCTCAACTTTCTCGAACTGATGCTGGCGGATCATGCCCCGGGTATCGCGACCGTAGCTGCCGGCCTCACTTCTAAAACACGGGGTATGACAGACCATTTTGATGGGAAAATCATTCATTGCCAAAATTTGGTCACGATATAGATTCGTCACAGGGACTTCTGCGGTGGGGATTAAATATAAGGGCCGCTCTAAATCGACTCGAAACAAGTCATCACCAAATTTTGGCAGTTGACCCGTGCCCTTCAATGCGTCTTCGTTCACCAAAAACGGCACATAAACTTCTTGATAACCGTGCTCGTTGACGTGGGTATCGAGCATGAATTGGGTCAGCGCGCGCTGAAGCTGGGCCAACTCGCCTTTGAGCGCCACAAACCGAGATTGCGCCATGGTGGCGGCGACATCAAAGTCCATCAACCCACCGCGTTCGCCGAGACTGACATGATCTTGCGCGGCAACGTCAAACCCTCTTGGTGTTCCCCAACGCCGAACCTCCACGTTACCCGTTTCATCGCGCCCCTCGGGCACGGTCTCATCAGGGATATTCGGCAAGCTCATCAGCACGGCTTGCAGCGCTTGCGAGGCGTCATCGAAAACGACTTTCTGATGATCCAGTTGAGCCCCCAAATCAGAGACCGTTGCCATAATGGGCGCTGTGTCTTCGCCTTTCGCCTTCGCCTGACCAATGGCCTTTGACACGCGGTTTCGTTCTGCTTGCAGGGTTTCCATCGCGGTTTGAGCCGATTTTCGCTTGGCTTCCAGGTCTGAGAGCACTTCAACATCCAGTACAAACTGACGACGAGCGAGTTGGCCCGCGAGCATCGGCAAGTCCCCTCGAATCAACTTTGGATCTAACATGGAACCTCTCCCTTATAGCAAAGCGCCTGAAAGACTTTAGAAAAGGCCTTCAACGCAATCAACGCGTACCCCCGAAAGCCCGCAATCTTAGAGAAATGACTGTGCGACATCAATGGCCCATAACCCATCTTGCCGCAGTAATCCCTACTGCAAGCGCAAGCAAGCAGCCGAATAACGTCGCGGCCATATAGGCAAGTGCAACCGTAAACCGACCTTCAACTAACAACTCATAGACCTCGAGACTGAAGGTTGAAAAGGTGGTAAACGCGCCAAGCAGACCCACCGTCAGAAAAAACCGGAGTTCCTCACGCAGCTCCAACCGTTCAATCAGGACATACACCACGCCCATTAACGCGCATCCCAAAACATTGACGGAAAAAATGCCCAATGGGAATCCACCCAAGCTGCCCCGTCCCAGGCTCGTGGCAAGATAAAACCGCAAAACAGCTCCCAGAGCACCACCTGTTCCAACCCAAAACCAAATCATCAAAACCTCATTACTTCGTTTTACCCTCGCCCCGCGTGACGAACGTTACGCGCCCTGAGCTCAAGGCGTTTTCGGATTATTCTGCTCAGCATCTTCCAGCGCCGAGTCGTCCTCATAGCGCTGAAAATCGCTCGCCGCACTGAGTTTGCGTAGGTACACCAGCTTCTCGCGGATCTTACTTTCAAGCCCCCGTTCAGTCGGCTCATAAAACACGTGTTCACCAACGGCTTCTGGGAAATAACGCTCGCCCGGCACAAACCCTTCGTCAAAATCATGGGCGTATTGATAGCTTTCGCCATAACCCAGAGACGCCATCAAGCTCGTTGCCGCATTCCTTAAATGAATCGGTACCGGCTCAGAACCGCCGGCCGCGACCACTTCCCGTGCGGCAAGCCAGGCAGCGTATACAGCATTACTTTTTGCAGCGACGGCCAAATAAACAACCGCCTGCGCGAGCGCAAGCTCCCCTTCGGGCGGGCCCAGCCTGCGCTGGACATCCCAGGCGTTGAGCGTTAACTGCAACGCTCTGGGGTCGGCATTGCCAATATCCTCGGTTGCCATACGAATCATTCTGCGCGCGATATACAGCGGATCACAGCCGCCATCGATCATCCGAGCCAACCAATACAAAGCCGCGTCGGGGGACGAGCCTCGAACAGCCTTATGCAAGGCTGAAATCTGGTCAAAGAAAACATCCCCTCGCTTATCAAAGCGGCGGGCATGATCCCCTAAAATAGCGGCCAAATCCGCTGACGCAAGATGGTCAGTGGACCGGTGGGTCCAAGCAATTTCAAGCAGATTGAGCGCCAAGCGCGCATCGCCGTCGCTTGCTTTTGCAATGGTTTCAAGTACCACACGTTCCTCTGATTCAGGTAATCGCGCCGCGAGCATATCCATTCCACGGACTAAAATCTCGCCTAACGCCACGACATCGAGCGCCTTTAACACATAGACGCGCGCTCTCGACAATAAGGCCGCATTCAGTTCAAACGAGGGATTTTCGGTCGTCGCCCCGATAAAGATCACCGTACCGTCTTCGACATGCGGTAAAAAAGCATCCTGCTGAGATTTGTTAAAGCGATGAACCTCATCGACAAACAAAAGCGTTCTTTGGCCCTTTTGAGCGTGATATCGCGCTTCCTCGATGGCGGCTCGAATATCCTTTACGCCGCTCAAAACAGCCGACAGGGCGATAAAATGGGCCTGGCATTGACTCGCGATCAATCGTGCCAGCGTGGTTTTACCGGTGCCGGGTGGCCCCCAAAGGATCAAGGAGTGGAGCTGACTTTGTTCAATCAGCAAACGAAGCGGTCGGTCAGGACCCAACAGATGATCTTGACCGGATATTGCATCGAGCGTTTGAGGCCGCATGCGCGCCGCTAAGGGTTGCCCACTGGCGCCTGCGATTGTTACGCCGCTTAAAAGATCCTGGGGTGGTATGCGAGCATCCGTCACGCCGGGTCACCCAATCGATTATCGGTCATCGATCACATCAATGCCCGCAGGCGTTTCAAATTCAAACAGCGATGCGGGCAATGCGTCATTTAAAGAGACCAAGGATAGGGTAATCGATACCTGCATTTTAGACTGGGTCATTAACGTAATCTGGCTTGGCACCCCACCTGCGAAGGTCATGCGCACCCACGCAATCAATGACGTCGACTCGGTTGGCACCAGCACAAAGTGCTCAGCGGTCCCCGACGCCGCATCAAAGGTCACGTCGAAGGACGCGCTTAACTCAGCCTTACTCATCAATAGGACTTTAGCCGGAGACGACGCATCTAAAGCGTCAAAACTTTGTAATTTCAGCTGGGCAAGCAACGCATCATATTCATAGATTGTCTCACCATCTGATATGACTAAAGGTTGATCTAAAGATTCAAGACGGAACTGCGCGGGTCGCTGTAGATAGAAATCACCCTGCTGACGTTCGGCCCCTGGACCCGTCACACGCTGCTCAAATCGAAGATGCAACTGCTGAAATTGATTCAGGCGGTCCATTAATGCAGTCAAAGCATCCGCTGCAGGCAACCTATCCGCCGCAGGCAACCTATCCATCGCAGGCGCAACGTTTGCAGGCGCTGCTCCAGCGAGCGGCCCTAGACCCAGCAGAATAATAGCCACGATGTGACGAAGACCGCGATTTACCTGCGTGCGAACTGGCCCCACGCCTAAACCCTCAATCTGGCGGCGCATGGGCTAAAACTTCTCGAGAACCATTACTATTCATGGCGCTGACAATCCCAGCGGCTTCCATGGCCTCAACCATCCGGGCAGCTCGGTTATAGCCAATCCGCAGTTTTCGTTGAACCGCTGAAATCGACGCGCGACCGCTCTCGGTCACAAACGCGACCGCCTCATCGTACAAGGCGTCAGCTTCTGGCGCTTCATCCTCGCTACTCGCGCCAGAGCCAGGGAGCAACTCTGAGTCGGTCCTCGTATCTAGGATCTCTTGCAGGTAATTGGGTTCTCCCAGGGCCTTCCAACTCTCTACAACCCGGTGCACTTCTTCATCATCAACAAAAGCGCCATGAACCCGAATTGGGATTGGCGTGCCGCCCGGCATGTACAACATATCGCCATGTCCCAAAAGTTGTTCCGCCCCACCCTGATCCAAGATCGTTCGGGAATCGATCTTGCTCGACACCTGAAACCCGATCCGGGTCGGCACATTCGCCTTAATCAAGCCCGTGATGACATCAACCGAGGGTCGCTGGGTCGCTAAAATCAGATGGATGCCTGCCGCCCGCGCCTTTTGTGCGATTCGTGCAATGAGCTCTTCAACTTTCTTACCGACGATCATCATCATGTCGGCGAACTCATCAATAATAACCACGATAAAAGGCAAGGTTTCCAAAGTGGGCGCCACTTGGTTTTCATCTTCACTCAGCGGATCGGGCCGCCAAAGCGGATCGCTTATCGGCTCACCCGCTTTGATTGCATCTTTGACTTTGCGGTTAAAGCCGCCGACATTCCGAACGCCCATCGCCGCCATCAAACGATAACGTCGCTCCATCTCAGCGACACACCAGCGCAAGGCGTTGGCCGCATCTTTCATATCGGTGACAACTGGCGTGAGCAAATGCGGAATGCCCTCATAGACCGCGAGCTCCAGCATCTTCGGGTCGACCATAATGAGGCGCACCTCCTCTGGAGATGCTTTAAACAAGAGCGAGAGGATCATGGCGTTGATCCCAACAGACTTACCAGAGCCGGTTGTACCTGCAACCAAAAGATGCGGCATCTTGCCAAGGTCGACCACCACTGGCTCACCGGCAATATCATGCCCCAAGGCCAGCGATAGCGGCGAGCTCGACTCATCATAGGCTCTAGAGGACAACACTTGGCTTAACCGAACGATCTCACGATCCTCATTCGGGATCTCGATGCCAACGACGGGTTTACCTGGCACCACTTCAACAACGCGAACGCTAATAACTGCGAGGGATCGCGCCAAATCTTTCGCAAGACCAGAGATGCGACTGACTTTGACCCCTGCTGCAGGCTGGATCTCGAATCGCGTCACAACCGGCCCAGGAAACACCGCAACCACTTCCGCATCGACACCATAATCTTTTAACTTCAGCTCGAGTAATCGGGACATCGCCTCCAGATCATCCACTGAGAATCCTTTTTCGCTATTAATTTCTCGCGCATCCAGCAAGCTCAATGCCGGCAGACCTTCAATTGCCTCAATTTTGAACAGATTGCCTTGTTTCTCGCGGGCAGCCCGTTCGCTGATTTGGGGCGGTTTTTCTTCGCGTTTTTGAATTTTTACGGGCACGCGTTTTTGCGCTTTTTCAGCGTGCTGTTCAAGTTTGAATTGCCGCGCCTTGTTTGATTCAACCGCAATAGCCCGGTTTTGACGCGCAAGCCGCAATTTTTGAAACAGTGCTTTGATACTGGCAATCGCGGTCAGAGTTGCGCGCCCGGTTCGATCCAGGACACTGAGCCAGGATATCTCGATCATGAGCGTCAGGCCGAGCAGTAAGGTCGCGAGCATAAGCACGGTCGTGCCGACAAAACTCACCCGCGGCAGTAAAAACCCGCTGAGTAGCTGCCCAAGCACCCCGCCGCTGCCTTCCCGAAGGTCGTCGCCGAAACCATAAAAGTGTAAGTCAGAGAGCACCGCACAGGCGGCGATTGTTAACAACAAGCCGAAACCTTGAACCAATAGCAGGGCAAACACCCAAGGCTCATCACCGCGGTTCGCGATGCGCTTCACAACGGGAATCAGTAACAGCAAGGGAAAACTCAATGCAGTCAAACCGAATAGAACGAGCAGCACATCCGCGACCCAGGCACCAGAGGATCCGATCAGGTTGGACACTTCCGCATCTAAACCCGTGTAGGTCCAACCCGGATCGGTCGGGTCAAAACTGTACAGGGCGACCGCTAACAGCACTGCGAGGAGCAATTGACCAATAATCAAAGATTCTCGTAATCGAGGCGCAAGGATCTCCAAGAAACCAGACGGCGACGCTGCGTCATTTTCTTTTAATTTCGCTTGTGTCAAAAGTTCACCTTATTGCGCTTATTGATCGTCCCATTTGATCCCCAACCGCCCAACAGAAAGTCTTTTTTTGGAGAGTCCTTTTTTGGAGAGTCCTTTTTCGGAGAGTCCTTTTTTGGAATGTCCTTTTACGGAAAGCCTTTTACGGAAAGCCTTTTACGGAAAGTCCTTTTAAAGCCTGCCTGATCGCAATTGGGGCAATCGACTCAATTTTATCGTTTTCTCTACGCCTATTCTAAGGGTTTGGTCGCAATCACCCTATCTGCCAAGCCAGGTACACATCATAGCCGAGGCCCTGATGTAAATCATCTACGCCGCGACGCACGTTGCCGGACCAAATTGTAATCGCAAAACTACCCGCCGACAGGGGAATGGTTTACCATTGGCATCACAAAAAAGCCCCACACACCTAGGCGCTGCGGCATCAATCCGAATACGCAGTGCGTGGTTCAAAGGGACGATAAACAGGCTCAAACGAATCGAGATGGGGTGGGCCAAACCAATTTAGGATCACTGTTTTGGCTGAGTCACGCATCGGCCGGGTCATTGATCAAGCAACATGGAGACGCTTTAAGATGGCAGGACCTACGCAACCTCAAGTATTCGATGACGCCTGGGATGACCAGCGCATCGACGCCTTTTATCAGGATCAGAAAGCCCGAGGTCCACGATCTGATTTCGATTTGATTGAGGCTGGCTATCGCGGCATGCGGCCTGACGACTTCTCGCGCTACATTCAAGTTCTGTCGTCGGCGGGCCATCATCTGATGGAGACCAATGATCTCGGCGAAACCGTCTGGGACCGCATCGCACAACATGCATCCGGGGCGGCATACTTAACCGCCCTACCCCGAACGCTTACAGCAAACTAAGCAGTGCCTGCTGCCATACAAAGCACTGCCTGCGCCCAGTGATGCTAGTGCCGATGGTTGACCGCCGAATCAGTGACGACAACCCTGAACCTGAAAACGAGAGACAATAACGACCCTATGCAAACCACACGCGCCATCAAGATATCGTCGCGACTCATTCAAGAGGAATAATAGATCATGGAAACCCGCCATCAAAAACTTCTGATTCTCGGATCTGGACCTGCGGGCTTCACCGCCGCAGTCTATGCGGCCAGAGCCAATCTTAATCCAGTGATCATTACCGGTATTGAAACCGGCGGCCAGCTCACCACGACAACCGATGTCGACAACTGGCCCGGCGATGTTGAGGGATTGCAAGGACCCGAACTCATGCAACGCATGCAACAGCATGCGGAGCGCTTTGAGGCCGAAATACTCTATGACCACATCCATACCTGTGATCTCAGCCAGCGTCCTTTTGTCTTCGAAGGCGATCAAGCCATCTATACTTGTGATGCAGCGATCATCACCACCGGCGCCTCAGCCCGATACTTAGGACTGCCCTCTGAAGAAGCGTTTAAGGGCAAAGGCGTCAGCGCTTGCGCAACCTGCGACGGATTCTTTTATCGTGGTCAGAAGGTGGCCGTGATTGGCGGCGGTAATACCGCCTTAGAAGAAGCACTGTATTTATCAAACCTTGCTGAAACGGTCTATCTGGTTCATCGCCGAGACAAGTTCCGCGGTGAAAAAATTCTACAAAACCGGGTGCTGGAGAAAGACAACATCCAAGTGATCTGGAACAGTACGCTTGAGGAGGTATTGGGCGAGGATCTCGGCGTCACCGGTATGAAAATCCGGGCGATTGAAACCGATGTCGTGACGGAGATACCCTTGCAAGGCGTTTTTATTGCAATCGGACATACCCCTAATACCAGCCTCTTCGAGAATCAACTCACCATGGAAAACGGTTACTTAACCATTGCCAGCGGGCTCGAAGGTGGCGCCACCGCAACCAGCATCCCAGGTATTTTTGCCGCGGGCGATGTCGCAGATCATATTTATCGACAAGCGGTAACCTCAGCCGGATTTGGCTGTATGGCCGCGCTTGATGCCGAAAAATACCTTGACGAATTGGTGTGATCCGAAGCGCTCGGCATGGCCATTGCCCTAACCGAATTAGATCAAGACCTCTGGTTTCCACACCCTGAGCAGGCGCTCGATGAGCCAGAGGGCCTGCTGGCCATGGGCGGCGATCTTTCACAAAATCGACTACGTCTCGCCTATCGACATGGCATTTTTCCCTGGTACGAAGATGATCAACCGCTCCTGTGGTGGTCACCGCCAGATCGCGCCGTCGTATTCCCCGACCGATTTAAGCCATCAAGAAGCTTAGCGCGGCTACTCAACCAGAATGTCTTTCAAGTCACACTTGATGAGCGCTTTGATGCGGTTATTGCTGGCTGCCAGCAGCATCGCGTGCAGCAAGGCCTGGGCACCTGGATCACCCAAGAGATGATCACGGCCTATAGCCTGTTATTTGCAGCTGGGGACGCGCATTGTATCGCATGTTATTCCAAGGGGCGTTTGGTCGGCGGCCTCTATGGCATCAGCGTCGGCTCGGTATTTTGCGGAGAGTCCATGTTTTCACTCGAAAGCAATGCCTCCAAGGTCGCGTTCTGCCATCTCGTTCGGACTTGCCGCACCCTCGGCATCAACCTGATAGACTGCCAAATGCCGAATCCTCACTTGCTATCACTCGGGGCCGAGGTGCTACCCCGCACCACATTTTTGCGTTTGTTAGCAGACTTTGCTGACACCGCAGTCGACTGGTCTCAATTGGCAGGGCCATTAGCCGCTTGGAACAAAGACGCAAGGTCTTCATCATGACCGAACTTGAAGCGCTGAAGTTTTTTCAAACGCCCGACCACCCCTGCAGTTATCTGCCAAGCGAGCAGGCAACCACCGTGTTTGCCGACCCTGACGCCATCATCGACACCCAGCTATATACCCAGCTTTCACAACTCGGTTTTCGTCGGAGCGGCGCCCACATTTATCGACCCTATTGCCATGCGTGTACGGCGTGTATTCCAGTTCGGATACCGGTGTCTGCCTTCGCAGCAAAACGTCGGCACCAGCGGGTACTCATGCGTAACCAGGCGTTGACCAAGCACCGCCTGGCGCCCCACAACAGCGATGAAATCTGGATGCTGTACGAACGTTATATCAACCATCGACACAGTGATGGCGATATGTTCCCCGCAGACCGTGAGCAGTTCGTCAGTTTTTTGGTGACCGGTAGGCCTGAAGCCTTTTTCACCGAATACCGCCTGGGTGAACAACTCATCGCGGTGGCGGTTTCCGACCAACTCGATGATGGCCTATCTGCGATTTACACCTTTTTTGATCCAGATCACGCGGCGCGCTCACTCGGGACCTTGGCGATTCTGGATCTTATGCAACAAACCAACGCGGCCGCGCTGCCCTATCTCTATCTCGGCTATTGGATCGAAGCCAGTGACAAGATGCGCTATAAGGGCGATTTCCGACCCCAAGAACGCCTCACGAGTACGGGATGGCAGCAAATCCCTTAGCGCTCGGCGCGCTGAGTGGCGCAAACCTTCGGTCTCATGTAGGCGCTTTGCCTTGCCCTAGCAATTAGTGCAAAATGCGCTCACTTTAAACGAGCTCGACAATAGAGGCGCAATGGCGAAGGAAGAACAAATTCAACTCTCTGGCACGGTCATCGATACCCTGCCCAATACTATGTTTCGGGTAGAACTGGAGAATGGCCATGTTGTAATGGCTCATATTTCGGGGAAAATGCGAAAAAACTACATTCGTATCCTAACGGGCGACAAGGTTAAGGTCGAACTCACCCCCTACGATCTTTCTAAAGGGCGGATTACTTTCCGCGAATAACCGGTTGGGGGACTTGCCAGTCCGCAATGCACTGGCAGGGACCTTTTCGTTAAACGACCGCCTCTTCTTCAATATTTAGTACCAAATCCCCGTCTTCAATTTCGACCTGCACCACCCCGCCGTGTTTGGCGAGGCGTCCAAACAAAATGTCTTCGGCTAACGGCTTTTTAATCTTGTCTTGGATCAGCCGTTGCATGGGCCTGGCGCCGAGCAGTTCGTCATAACCTTGTTCTCCTAACCAAGCACGCGCCGCTTCACTGACCTCGAGCAGAACCTTCTTGTCGTCCAATTGAACTTGGATTTCAACCAAGAATTTATCGACGACGGTTTTGATTACCGTTTTACTAAGCGGTCCGAAGGGGATGATGCTGTCCAGACGGTTTCTAAACTCTGGCGTAAACATTTTCTTTACAACCTCTAAACCATCGGTTGAGTGATCCTGAGTCTGGAAGCCAATCGAGCTTCGAGACATTTCCTGAGCACCGGCATTGGTGGTCATGACCAAAATGACGTTCTTAAAATCTGCCTTACGACCATTGTTATCCGTCAATGCACCGTGATCCATGACCTGTAGCAAAAGATTAAAGACATCCGGGTGGGCCTTCTCTATTTCGTCGAGCAATAAAACGCAATGAGGCTGCTTCGTAATCGCCTCCGTTAACAGCCCGCCTTGGTCGAACCCAACGTATCCAGGCGGCGCTCCGATCAATCTTGAAACCGTGTGCCGCTCCATGTATTCCGACATATCGAACCGAACCAATTCAACGCCCATAATCCGAGCTAACTGTCGACAGACTTCTGTTTTGCCGACACCCGTTGGACCCGAAAACAAGAACGAGCCGATCGGCTTTTCGCCCTCTCGCAAACCCGCGCGGGCAAGCTTTATGGCGCTTGAAAGGGAATCAATGGCATCGTCCTGACCAAAAATAACCATCTTAAGATTGGCATCAAGATCTTTCAGCGATTCTTTTTCATCGGAGCTAACACTGGCCGATGGGATCCTTGCGATCTTGGCAACCATCCGCTCCACATCCCCGACGCTGATCTGCTTTTTGCGACGACTCGCTGGCTGCAACTGCTGAAACGCGCCAACCTCATCAATCACATCGATCGCTTTGTCTGGCATGAATCGATCGTTAATAAACTTTTGGGCAAGCTCTGCGGCGACCCGTAAGCTGCGATCGGTGTACTTCAGGTTGTGGTGTTCCTCGTACTTTGATTTCAGGCCTTTCAGGATCAGGTAGGTGTCGTCAACACTGGGCTCGGAGACATCGATTTTCTGGAATCGTCTGGACAGAGCGCGATCCTTGTCGAAGATTCCGCGATACTCTTGGTACGTGGTGCTGCCCATACACCGAATCTCGCCCGAAGCCAGCATCGGCTTCAACAAATTCGATGCATCCATCACCCCACCGGACGCCGCCCCGGCGCCAATAATGGTGTGGATTTCATCTATAAAGAGGATTTGACTCTTGGATTTTTTAAGCTCGTTTAAAAGGCCTTTCAAGCGTTTCTCAAAATCACCACGGTATTTGGTTCCTGCCAGCAAGGCCCCTAAATCCAAACTGTAGACAATGCTGTCCCGAATAATTTCGGGCACCTTGCCATCAACAATCAACTTCGCAAGGCCTTCAGCAATAGCCGTCTTGCCGACACCCGACTCCCCAACCAGCAATGGATTATTTTTACGCCGGCGCGATAGTGTCTGCACCACCCGCTCGACCTCTTCTTCTCGACCAATCAGCGGATCGATCTGTCCCGTCCTGGCCAATTCGTTCAGGTTGGTCGCATAGGCCTCAAGCGGACTCTGCGGCCTTTCTTCGCCTTCTTCAGCGCCGTTTTCTTCTGCGTGCTCTTCGGCTTCTTCAGCCCCATCTTTGCGTGTGCCGTGAGACATATAATTCACGACATCGATTCGGTTGACGTCCTGATCTTTTAACGAATAGACGGCGTGACTTTCCCCTTCGGCGAACATGGCAACCAAAACGTGTGCGCCGGTGACTTCTTTCTTACCAGAACTCTGAACATGAAATACGGCACGTTGCAGAACGCGCTGGAACCCAAGGGTCGGTTGCGTTTCTCGGCCGTCTTGGTCTTCGGGAATAATGGGCGTGGTTTCGGAGATAAAGGTCGCAAGCGACTGCTTCAATTTTTCAACATCGGCATTACAGGCGTTCAGCACCGTCACCGCCGCGGTATTATCCAACAGCGCCAGCAGCAGATGTTCTACACTCATCAACTCATGGCGTTGTGCCCTGGCATCTTTAAAGGCCAGGTTTAAGGAAACTTCTAATTCACGACTAAGCATCTGTTTAACCTTTTTTGTAACGGTTTAATCCACGGGTTCAATGTCGGACACCAGTGGATGTTGATTTTCTTGCGCGTATTGATTGACTTGAGCGGACTTGGTTTCGGCGACATCCTTTGCGTAAATGCCGCAAGTTCCTTTGCCCGTTTGGTGAACCGCCAACATTATCTGAGTGGCTTTCTCCCCGTTCATACCAAAAAAGATCTGCAACACCTCAACCACAAATTCCATTGGCGTGTAATCATCGTTGAGCAACGTCACCTTCCAAAGTGGCGGTTTCGCCAGTTTTGGCTTATCCGGCGCAACGATCACGCCTATTTCTCGGTCATCCTCAGGATCCTGACTACCGGTTGTTATCCAATCTTTATTCATCACACGACTCTTTCCCTACACCTCACTTTTATGGGGGCATTGATTCTTTTTTAAAGTCCCTCGGTAGTACGTTTTGTTCGGCCAGTCGGCTTTCTGCCGGGAACTCGAATCACGGCTTAAGTGTGAGTATGCGGGAAGCCCCATCAGATAACCATTAGACAGCCCTAGGTATTTTCTGGACAATCCATTTCTTTTTTATGCCTCTGCAACTATGCAGCACGACCTCATCTTATTTCACAAACCCTTCGGCGTACTCTGTCAATTTACGGGCCCGCCACCGACTTTAGCGGATCATATCGATCTTCAAGGGTTTTATCCGGCCGGGCGTTTAGACAAAGACTCCGAGGGACTCCTCATTCTGACCAATTCCGGCGCGTTACAAGCGCGCATCACCGAACCGACTCAGAAAATGGCAAAAACCTATTGGGTGCAGGTGGAAGGCGAGTGCCAGGACCAGTCCGTTCAAGCCCTGCAAAACGGGGTAACCCTAAAAGATGGCCTAACGCGTCCTGCCAAAGTGCGGGTCATTGCCCCAGCACTGCCGCCGCGCAGCCCCCCCATCCGATCGCGACAACGTCAGGCAACCAGCTGGCTAGAGATCACCCTAACGGAAGGCAGGAATCGCCAAGTTCGGCGCATGACGGCTCATGTGGGGCACCCAACCCTGCGATTATTTCGGCGCAGCATTGGACCTTGGACAATCGATGATCTCCCCCCAGGCAATTGGGTTCGACGCCGCATCAACCTACCGGCCGCCTTGGTACAAGTCAGGCATCCCAAGCGGTCGCCTTCGCCTGGTCGGAAGACCTAGCTTCAACCCATCGATGGCCATCTGGAATCGATTCTTTTTTCCAAAAGGTCGCGTTCGTTTTCAAATAATCCATAATCATCTCACAGGCTTCGAACGCTTCGCCGCGATGACTGGCCGAAACGGCCACCAAAACAATATTATCCCCCGGCTTCAAATGACCAATTCGGTGTACGACGATCGCGCCGTGTAACTGCCAGCGGCGCGCTGCCTCATCCACAATTTGATCCAATTGGCGCTCCGTCATACCCGGATAATGCTCCAAGTACAGCCCACCAACGGCGTCATCAAGATTCGAGTTGCGGACCGCGCCGGTAAAGAAGCACAAACCGCCCGCGAGACCCGATTGCGCCTTCAATTCAGTCAAAGCGCGATCAAGACTAAAGTCGTCGGCTTGAATCAAAATGGATCGATACATCTCAGCCCCCTGTGACCGGCGGGAAAAAGGCCACTTCTGAAGCGACTGAGACCATCGCTGAATCATCGACCATTTCTTGATCCACTGCTGTCATAATTGTTTGGGTGCGGCTTGCCGCATTAAGCGTTTCGCCATTCGGCAGCTTAATCATGGACTTAAGCGCGGCCACCGTTATGGGCGCCTCTAGCAGGATCTCGAGCTCACTTTGCCCCATGGTTTCCCTGAGCGCTGCAAAGAATAGAACCTTCACTGATCGATGCCCCAATCTCCGGACTGCCCGCCCGATTTCTTCAGCAATTTCACTTCCCCGATCACCATGGCCTTATCGACGGCTTTACACATGTCATAAATCGTCAGTCCCGCGACACAAACGGCCGTTAGCGCTTCCATTTCAACCCCAGTACTACCGCGGAGTCGACATTCGGATTGAATTCGGACCATCGAGGCCGCCTCATCAATTTGGAACGACACTTCAATCCCAGTTAACGCTAAAGGATGACAAAGGGGAATCAAGTCAGAGCAACGCTTTGCGGCCTGAATACCCGCGATCTTAGCAACCGTCAGCACATCACCCTTCTTGTGACTCGCCTGAACGATCATCGACAAGGTCTCTTTCGACATCGCCACTTGACCACCCGCTCGAGCAATGCGCAGCGTTTCAAGTTTGTCGCTGACATCCACCATGGTCGCTTCACCATCAGCATCAATGTGCGTAAGTATTTTTTCGGGCATAATCAACTTCTCTCATAAGATCGATCCGGAGGCAACTTGAGCTGGCCACCCGAAATCACTGTCGCAGCTATTGTAACCCGGAATGATACATTCCTCATGGTGGAAGAGATTGACCATGGCGACCTTGTTATCAATCAACCTGCCGGGCATTTAGAGCCTAACGAGTCACTCGTTGAGGCCATGATGCGGGAGGTGCTCGAAGAAACCAGCTATCTTACTCGACCTGAGGCCATCATTGGTTTCTATCAGTTCCAGGCGCCGAACGATGGCCCATTATATTTTAGAATTTGCTACCTGGCCCGCGTCATTGAAAAGACCCAACAAGCCCTTGACCCTGATATCCAAGCCGCGCTTTGGCTTACCCAAACAGACATCATGCAGCGCAAGCATCGCAGCCCTTTGGTTGCGCGCTGTTTGCAAGATTATCAAAACGGGCATCGCATCCCCCTCGAACACTCCGCCTTGGTCCTGTCATGATCCGAGTTAACGACCCAAAGTTTGCTGGCGGGGCGCACCCGTGAGCGCGGCAAAGCGCGTGATCGTTGGCCTCTCGGGCGGCGTCGATTCGTCGGTCAGTGCCCTACTGCTGCAGGAGGCCGGCTATCAAGTCGAAGGCCTTTTCATGAAAAACTGGGAAGAGGATGACGGCGGCGAGTACTGCACTGCCAAACAGGATCTCCAGGATGCTCAGGCCGTCGCCGATCGCCTCAATATCCCGCTGCATCAAGCGAATTTTGCAGCAGAGTATTGGGATAATGTCTTTGATCATTTCTTGGCAGAATATCAAGCGGGTAGAACCCCAAATCCGGATGTACTCTGTAATCGAGAAATCAAATTCAAAGTCTTTTTAGATTATGCCCTGCTCTTGGGGGCCGATTTCATTGCAACGGGTCATTACGCGCGATTAAAAAGAACGCCGAATGGCCAAGTCGCGCTGTTAAAAGGCTTAGATGCGAATAAAGATCAGTCTTACTTTTTACAATCGGTTTCGGCTGAGCAATTTGAACGCTGCTTGTTTCCGGTTGGCGAGCTGGAAAAAAAAGCGGTTCGCGCTCGGGCGACAGCCGCCGGCCTCATTACCCACAATAAAAAGGATTCGACCGGCATCTGCTTTATCGGTGAACGCCGGTTCAATGATTTCCTCAAGACGTACCTGCCCAGTCAGCCCGGGGAAATCCGCTCGACAGAGGGCGCGTATCTTGGCCAGCACCAGGGATTGATGTACCACACCCTTGGACAGCGTCAAGGCCTCGGAATCGGCGGTGTCCGCGGCACGCCGGATGCGCCTTGGTACGTGGCAGGCAAAAACCTTGGGGACAACACGCTGCTCGTTTGCCAAGGCCATGATCATCCAAGCTTGTTGTCACAGACGGTGACCATCGCTCAACTGCACTGGGTCAATGACCCGCCAAAGGCAGCCCGAGTCGCCGTCAAATTACGGTATCGTCAAGCCGATCAATTCGGCGAACTGACCTGTCATGATTCAGGTGACGAGCGCTTAACCGTACGCTTTGAGACGCCCCAACGGGCGGCAACACCCGGGCAGTGGGCCTGCTTTTACGATGGCGACATTTGTCTTGGCGGTGGTGTAATCGAGAGCAGCGTGGGCGTCGCGCCATGAACCCCATTCAGGGTCGAACGGTTGCCTTATCCGCTTTGGTGCAAGCTGGGTCACTCTGCCTGAGCGTTGCCAAATCAGGATTGTTAGCGAGCGACGTGGTGGAAACCTGTCGCGAAAGTCTTTTTCGTTTTGATGCGGTGACCCCCTTTGATATTTACAACACGGGCGACCTGCTCGCCCACGGCAAACACAAACTCGGTCAGATGCTCAGCCAACCGGCTGAATCCGATCGCGACCTGCTCGCTTTGGGGGGACAAATTCTAGGTTTGGCTCGGCGATTTAAAACCAATGATCAAGCCCAACGCGCGGTCAGGGCTGATTTGTTCTCCGCACTTGAAAGGGTTCAAGGGCTGCAAGACAAAGCCGAGAGAGTCTCCGCCCTCGATCACAGTTGCGCCACCCTCTATCAAAAGCACATCAGTCCTCTTGCACGCCGTATTATCATTCATGGCGACCCAGTCCAGCTCAAAAGGCAGGAGAATGCCGATCGGATCCGAATGCTATTACTGGCGGGCCTCCGCGCTGGGGTTTTGTTTTATCAGCTAAAAGGATCTCGCTGGCAACTGCTCATGCAGCGACAGCAAATTCGTCACCAATTAAACTTCATATAAAGTCGCAACCCCCAACCTTTGAGAGCCGCTCATGGACTTATTTTCCCTCACCGCCGTTTCACCAATCGATGGTCGTTACAGTGCCAAAACGATTAACCTACGCGAACTGGTCAGCGAGTATGGGCTGATCAAAGCACGCGTTCGCGTTGAAGCTGAGTGGCTGAGCTTCCTGGCCATTCAGGCGCAGCTACCAGAGCTGAGCGATTTTGGGCAAACCCAAGTCGAGGCTTTGCGACCGCTCATTCACGACTTCAATGCCGAGCAAGCCGCCCAGATCAAAGCCATCGAGCAAACCACGAACCACGATGTTAAGGCGGTCGAGTACTTCATTAAAGATTTCATTAAGGCATCACAAGACCCTATTTTAATTAAACATTTAGAGTTTGTTCATTTCGCCTGCACCTCAGAAGATATCAACAACCTATCCCATGCTTTGATGCTGAAATCCGCCATGACCACGGTCATATTACCGTTGATCAATCGGTTACTGTCATCTCTTCGAGACCTAGCAACCGACACGCTAAACCAATCCATGCTGGCCCGTACCCATGGCCAAACAGCCTCTCCCACGACGGTTGGCAAGGAACTCGTCAACGTCATTGCCCGACTTGAGCGTCAAGTTACGCAGCTCAATCAGCAGGTTTACTTGGGCAAGATCAACGGCGCTGTGGGTAATTTTAATGCGCATCATCAGGCTTATCCTGAACTCGACTGGCCCGCGCTCGGTCAACAATTTGTCGAAAGCCTAGGGCTTACCTTTAACCCCTTGACCACTCAAATCGAGCCCCACGATTATATCGCCGAGCTGTTTCAGAATTTAGGACGCTTGAACACCATCCTGATCGACTTTAATCGCGACATTTGGTCCTATATTTCAATTGGCTACTTTAAACAGCGCGCGGTCGCGGGCGAGACTGGCTCCTCCACCATGCCGCACAAAGTCAATCCCATCGATTTTGAAAATTCTGAAGGCAACCTGGGCCTGGCCAATGCTGTACTGCATCACCTTGCTGAAAAACTACCCATCTCTCGCTGGCAACGGGATTTGAGCGACTCCACCGTACTGAGGAACTTGGGGACGGGCTTGGCCTACAGTTTAATTGGCTATGAATCCACCTTGAAAGGAATGGGCAAATTAGAGCTGAATGCGACCGCCCTAGATACCGACTTAGAGCATGCCTGGGAGGTGTTGGGAGAAGCAGCACAAACGGTCATGCGCCGACTGGGCGTTGCAAACCCTTATGAAATCATCAAAGACAAAACCCGTGGGCAAGGATTAGACCAGGCCGGCTGGCAAACCTTGATCGCGGCGCTAGACCTGCCGGAACCGGTTCGCCTTGAGTTACTGGCCTTAACGCCGGCCGACTACACTGGCCGCGCAGCGGCTCTCGGCGCAGATTACCTTGCGCAAAACGATGTCGACTGACCCGACCGTCCGCAATACCCGGGTGATCCCGGCCACCTGGCAGAGCGAATCCAGCGCACTAAAGGCCATTCGAACCACGGTTTTTATCATCGAGCAAGGCGTACCCGTTGCAGATGAGTGGGACCAACTCGACGCCTTGAGCTGGCATTACTTAGCGTTTAATGCCGAAGACCAACCCATCGGGTGCGGTCGTTTAACGCCCCAAGGCCAAGTATCGCGCATGGCGGTCCTGCAGGCTTACCGCGGGCAGGGCGTCGGGCAAGCGCTCATGGCTAACATCCTCGAGTTTGCGCGCCCCCGATTTGAAAGGCTCCACCTACATGCTCAGCTGCCGGCAATTGCATTTTATGAACAATTCGGCTTTACCTTAATCGGCTCAACCTTCGAAGACGCCGGTATCTTACATCGGACTATGGAACTCATCGCGCCGCAAAAAAACCAAGGCTTCTCAGGCAATCGACCGCCAACAACCTTGATCCGAAACCCAGAACTGACCATTCATGAAGTCACCGCCGCAGACTACAGCACAGCGATCGCAAAACTTGCCAATGTGACGCCTGCGTCAGAACCTGATCGAGGCAATACATCAAGGCATGTCGAGTATTTTATCGCAACCGCCTTTGACGTCATCCAAGGTGGTTTAATCCTGATAGAGGGAGCCATCATCGACACAATCTGTTTGCCTACAGACGCAATCGATGAGGTCGCGCTTGCACTCATTGATGCGGCTAAAAGCAAGGCCCTGCGTTACCAAACTGATTGGTTATACCTCAACGACCCAACCTTTTCGGCGCAAAGGGCTGACCAATTTGGCTTTGAAGTCCGCAAAGGTTCACGCTGCTTGGCACTGGCCAGCCCAGCCCAGGCGAGCACCGCGGCAAACTTGCACAACGAGCCAACCCAAACCAACCTTTTGGACGTGAGCGACCCCAAAGTCCGGCAGTACATTCGCGGCTTACCCGATTGTGTTACCGCGATCGCTGCGCTCATCCAGTTGAGCAAGACTCGGGTCCGCCTTTGGACGCCGACGATCGACGTCGCGTTATACAGCCACGCCGCGCTCATGGTGCACTTCAAAAACCTGGCTCTGAAAAACAAACACACCCGCATTGAAATTTTACTCTCGGACAGCCGGTCTTTGGTGGAACAGGGCCATCTTTTGCTGGAACTCAGTCGACGACTACCCTCGAGCATTCAAATCAAACGCGCGGCTCCCGAACAGGCGGCATCGGTAGAAGAAGTCCTCTTAATTGATGAGCGGACCGTTTTTTTTAGACCGAACCATTCTGATTACCACGCTTGGGCGTGCCTTGATGACATTCTCGCGGCAAGACGGCTGCATGAGCCGTTCAAAGTTGCCTGGCAAAATGCCCTTGAAGATCCCCAATTGCGGGTTCTGAAACTTTGATTAATCCTGCCTCAGTTTAAAACCACTTGCACGATGCTTGCTGAGTGGTCTAAGAGCACTTGATTCAGCTTTCAAGAACTCTTGCCTGTCGGCACACCAAACAGCAGATAACGTCTTTGACCTGAGCCCTGCAGCCTGCCCAGAGCAACCTGCCCCCGGATTCACGCAGCAAGCAACCCCAATGCTTGCCGCGCCACTCAAGATAGTTTGGTATAGTCCTTGTTCCCTTAGACACAAGCCCCCACTTTGAAAGCTGATCTGCACTGCCATACCCATCTGTCCGACGGCCAACACACCCCGGCCTTTGTTATTGAACGGGCCCGCGCGAACCTTGTCACGCACCTTGCCATTACCGATCACGATGTCAGTCAAGCGCTACCCCAGGCCATGGGCTATCAAGACCTTAAATTGATTAATGGCGTTGAGATCTCTTGCCTATGGGAGGCCTTTGAAATCCACATCGTCGGCCTGTTCGTCGACCCAACCAATACCCATCTCCAAACGCTACTCAGCACGCAGCAGGTTCGGCGTCGTGAGCGCGTGGCTCAAATCGATGCCAAGCTCACCGCGCTCGGCACCGCAGGCCTGCTGCCCAACTTGCTGGCGAAACCCGCCGTTGCCTTAACTCGAAGCCATGTCGCTGATTTCCTAGTGGCCAACAATGTTTGTAAAAACCGGCAGAAAGCGTTCAAAACCTATCTAAATCGCTCCGGCAAGTTGTTTGTCGCCGCGCAGTGGTGCGACCACACCGAAGCCACGGGCGCCATAAAAGCAGCTGGCGGCATTCCGGTTCTGGCACATCCAGGTCGGTATGCTATGAACAAGACGAAGTTAAATCGGTTGCTCGAATGCTTTACCGCCGCTGGCGGCGAGGGTCTTGAAGCGTCCTATCCAAATATCGCGCCCGATATGAACCAATATCTGATGCGGCTGGCTGTCGAACATGGGTTATACCTCTCAACCGGATCCGATTTTCACGATGCCGCCGCGCATTGGACCGATGTGGGTAAATTCCCAACCCTTGACCGCGCGGCGGCACAGCGCGGGATTTGGCATCATCCTACTTGGAAACAACACGACAACACTCAGCCACCGGCTAGGCTAAAAACGCTCTAGAAATATTTTTATAATTATCATTTTAGAGCGTGACCTCGAACTTGATTTAGTTCCGGTGCCGAAGGAATCGAATTGGCTATCTATTCTGCTAATTCTCTAAATCGGGCCCTATTCCCTGCTACACTGACACTCGAAAAGGAAACCTACCGTATGAAACGATTAATTTTAGCCTTTGGTCTATCGATGATGCTCAGTGGCTGCGTCACGGCAACCCTTGCGACTGCGGTCGTCAAAACAACCGCCGCGGTCGTCGCCTTACCCGTTAAAGCCGTGGGTGCTGCTGCGAAGGCGATCACGCCGGATGGTGAGGAATCTGACGAAAAAGGCGACGAATCAGACTAAGCGTTGCGCAAGGCGTGCTCGTTGTAGCCCGCCTCAAGGGTGGGTTATCGCAAGCAGCGCTCCTTTTTACGAGGATCCTTTTTTTACAACCTTCATCGGCAAGCAAGTCTAGAATTAGGCTGCCGCCCGTTGGGTTCCCCAGAACCGTTGGCCCCTTTCTTTTGTTATGACGCGGGCCACCATCGGTCGCGGGTAACCTTGGAGCGTCTTACCCTTAAATGACTGGGTAAGGTTCACTTCTTACGGCCGATGGCTGAAAAAAACCCGCTAAGCCACGAGCTGTCCGCAAAACATCGATTACCGACACGTTACGAACCGCTCAACGAGACCCTGATAGACGGCCGTTGCCACCGGTCCAACCGCCACCCATTCAAGCACCATTGCGTTCAGTTCAGTCTGTTTATCAAGTGTATTTTGTCCAAAGCCTTGCTGCAGCCGCGACATTTGCACTTGCATTCGCAATCCCTTGTCCGCCTCGGGTGTGGGCCGATCGGACAGAATCTCAGCTCGAATGCATAAGCCTTTCAACGCCAATTCATTCTCGTCGGCAGTGGTATCGCCAGCGCCGCGCAACAATTTTTCTTCTAAGGCTTGTAAGCCATTTTTAGGCCACTGCGCAACACCTGTTATAAACGTCCTCGCAGCTTCTTCAAGACTTGCTGCGGAATCCACATTCTCCGGCAGTTGGCTCAAGCGGATATGATCCGCGGCCGTCAATACATCCAGCCAGACTTGTTCTTTTTCAGCCTGCAACTGCTGAGCAACTAAACCAGCAAACCGCTCAATTGACTGCTTAAAATTTTGCTCCAGACGCGGTCCTTGACCTCTCGGCAGCGCACCGAGTTCTTGAAAGGCTTGCTGACAGGCCGTCACCTGGATTCTGGCATCCATTAGGTCCTTACCGGACAGCGCTAAAAAGCCCTTTAACTGATCCAGCAATGCCAGCGCCGCGGCTTTATTGACTTCGAGGTCCGCTTTAAAAGCGTCAGCCTGTTGCTGTCGCTTTTCAAACAGCGCATCACACGCTGCCCGAAAAGCCTTCCACAAGCCCTGTTCTTCTTTGCGTAAAGCAGGCCCCGTCGCCTTCCATAGCGCTTGCAGGCGTTTTACGGCCTCGATCGCTTTTTGATTATCCTCGTTCTCTGCCAATTTCAGCGCTTGTTCGATTAGACTGCGCTTAATACCTGCATTTTTTTCATAATGCGCATTTATTTGACTCCGTATCAAATCCAACATTCGATCAAAGTCATTCTGTACTGACTGATTCTGGCTTCGTTCAACCGGGACACACCCTCGCCACTCCCGAATCGCTGCCGCGAATACGGCCTCAACGGCTCTCGCCTCAAACGGCTGGGCCGCTTCTGTGTCCCAACCCTGAGATGACACGTAGTTCCGTAATTGCTGGACCATCGCAATTCGGCGATCCAAGTTTTCACGACGAATCTTCGCCTGTTGCTCAAAGAACACCTTACAGGGCTGGTAGGCCGTCTGAGACAATTGGTGAAATATTTCCCATTGCGCTTGATCCTGAGCGCCTTTACTCAAACCCTTCCACTCGTCCTGCAAGCGACTAATCTTTATTGCCAGGGCTTCTGGACTTTCTGGGCTGTCGAGCAAGGCTCGCATCTGTTCAATCAATTGCTGTTTCTTGGGTTCGACCGCATAGTCTTTCCAATCCAGCAATTTTTCCAAAGCCGCATCCAACTGCGCTAATTGCTTAGACACATTGAGCGGCAGGGCTTTTAGCTCGCCTTGCTTTTGCTCAATGCTTCGTCGAATACCAAATGCTTCGCGGGATTGCCCTGCGTCCGTCGCAGACTGAGCTCGTCGTATCAGCGCGGTTAATTGACGTATTTGATGCTTTTCAGCATCCTTCTGCGCGGTCAGCTGCTGCTGCCGCTGCGAGACTAATGCCCATGCAGCTGAGACTGACTGAGGCAACACCGCATCCGGAAGCAGGCTTGTCGTTTTAAGGCGGACCCGTAACGACTCAAACGCTTCAGCACCTTCCGACTCCCCGGCGTTATCCGATGACGTTGTCGCAATCAAATCCGTTAGTGCCGCCACTTGATCTCGAAAACTACCCTGTTGCTGCAACTGTTCTAGCTGAAACGTGATGCCTTCGCCTAATTGACTAAAGGTTTGCTCATCCGCCTTTTTCGCGGCCTTAATCTGCCCTGCTTCTTCCCATTGTTCACGGCACGCGACAAGGTCCTCTTGTGCTGAGCGCATCTCTGCCTCGGTTGCGGGGCAGTCAAACAAGCTTGCCAAGCGCAAGCGGAGCTGCTTAATCAGCAGCCCTTGGGCCTCAACGGCCTTAAGCGCTGCCACTTCCTGCGCGGCCAGGTCAGCCTGCTGCTGCAAAACGGCGTCGAGTGTTTGCTGGCATACCAGCAATCCCTGTTCCACACGCGCTGTCGCTTGCGCATCCGCCGCGTGTTTCAAAAGCGACCATTTTGCTTGCAGCTGCGCGCTTTGAGTCGCAAAAAACGGATCAAAAGCCCGCTTACTGTGCGCGTCAACACGCTGACACAAGTGCGCAATCTCAACCTGCGTTTCTGCCGCACGTTGATCCCGTTCGCGAAAACCATCACATTTTGCTTTGGCAACCTTATAAACGAGCTTGTCCTTACCCTTCGTCGCTTTGAGCAATTGGTTGAGCACGTTTTCGTCCTCGATTCGCTCGACCGCCAACTGTCGCGCCCGAGCGGACACCCCTTCTATGGCGATTTGATACAACAAGGTTTCATCAAAACTTGCATTCAGCAGACGCTCAAGCCACCCATCCTGCTCGCAAAACCCCACTACAGCGAGCTGAGCCAGTGGCTCGACACCATCTGCTGAAAGTTGTTCTAGGGTGATCAGACCGTTATCCAAAAGCGCAGCGAGACGTCGCCGGGCCCCCTGCTGAATCCCTGTCAGGGCCCCCTCGAAAGCGAGCGCGATGAGCGTCGGATCATAATCCAATCGAGCAATGGCCCCTAATCGCTGCGCAACAGACTCATCCGCCACGGCGATCTCAATAAGCGATGACATCGGCAATTGTGCGAGATCAGCAAGCTGTTCTTCTGGGGTTTTAGGCTTGGTTTTAAAATTACCGAGAATTCGAGATAGAACGGTCATATTGAGTTCCTGCTACCGATCAAACTGTAAAGGCTACCACTACCTATAGCCGGGATAAAACCGCTGTTGCTGGGTTGCTGAGACCGTTGATGCCCAAAGTTGAGGGCAATGCAAGATTCAGAATTACGCGATCGTTGTCGTCTTAGGTTTCGACAAAAGGGCGAGGACCCAAAGTGTTTTCGATACCGTCTTGAAGCTCAAGCCTGCGGTTGCGCGGCTAAACCTATCAAGGCTCAGTGCATCCGGCTAGGCTGGCAACGTCAAAGCCGTCGCGCTCACCAAAACGCCGTTGTTATCGGCGTAGACGAACTGCCCTGGCACCCACTGTACGCCGGCAAAGGATACAGTTTCATCAACGCGGCCGATATTGCGTTTGACGCTTTTCAAGGGATGCGTTGCAAGTGCTGCGACACCAATTGGCAGGGTCTCAATAATATCAACATCGCGAATACAGCCATAAATAATCAATCCAGACCAGCCATTGTCGAGCGCCTTTTGAGCGAGGTTGTCCCCCAATACGCCGCACCGAAGCGAACCGCCGGCATCCACAACGAGGACCCGCCCGCGACCCGCTTCTTCAACCCGAGCCGCAATCACCGAATTGTCTTCAAAGCAGATGACCGTTGCAATTTCGCCTGAGAAACAGTCGTTGCCCCCGTAGTTATTAAACATGGGTTCGGCCACGTGAACCGCATCGGGGTAGGCATCACACAAATCTGGTAGGGGCAATCTCATCATTCATTTCACTCTTAAGTAGATGGTTAGAACACGCCTTGTCGAACCAAGCAGGCTCACTTCCTGTAAAGCCTCTGTCTTACTTTGGTATCAGCCCCGCGTGGGCCCATCGCGCGCGCTGGCTTAGAGCGCCTCCGGAATCACCGTCATGGCCGACTTCCAGATTTCGTTATGTCAACGCCTCGTTATCGCAGCAAACCGTCTTGGACGACTCGCTTGTCTTATCGCGCCTCAATCGGCTGGTAAGGCCGGATGTCAGGTCCAATGTAATCTGCGCTGGGTCGAATCAAGCGATTATTGGATCGCTGCTCCATGACATGAGCCGCCCACCCCGTGAGTCGAGACATGACGAAAATCGGCGTGAAGATCTTGGTTGGGATCCCCATGTAGTTGTAGGCCGAGGCATGAAAGAAGTCTGCATTCGGGAACAATGCTTTGCGATCCCATAACGTGTCTGCGATCTTGCAGGAGATGTCGTACAAAGTGGTGTCGCCGTTTTCTGCGGCTAGCTTACTCGACCAGTCCTTGATTACAGCATTTCTGGGATCGGACGTGCGATAGATCGCATGGCCAAATCCCATAATCAGGTCCTTGCGCGCCAGCATGGCGTCCAATTCGCCTTCAACCTCAGCAACACTTCCAAACTTTTCAATCAATTCCATCGCCGCCTCATTGGCGCCGCCGTGCAAGGGGCCGCGCAGCGAGCCTATTGCGCCGGTGATGCACGAATACATATCCGAGAGCGTGGCCGCACAAACGCGTGCGGTGAAGGTGCTTGCATTGAATTCATGCTCGGCATACAGAATCAGTGAGGCATTCATCACGGCTCGATGTAAATCGCTTGGAGATTCATCCGACAGCATCTTTAAGAAGTGGCCACCAATTGAGTCTTCCCCCGTATCCGTACTGATTCGAACCCCATCATGACTAAACCGATACCAATAGCAGATGATCGCCGGGAGCGTGGCGAGTAATCGGTCGGCGGCTTGGTGCTGTTCGTCAAAACTGGTCTCAGGCTCCAAGTTGCCCAGCATCGAGCAACCGGTCCGCATCACATCCATGGGATGGGTTTCTTTCGGGATCGCTTCAAGCACTTTCTTTAAGGCCTCAGGCAGATCCCGCATACCGGTCAATCTCGTTTCATACGCAGTCAAAACGTCTTGGGTGGGTAACTCGCCATAAAGCAGCATGTAGGCAACTTCTTCAAACTTAGCATTGGCCGCTAAGTCTTCGATGGTGTAACCGCGATAGGTTAACCCAGCACCCTCTTTCCCTACGGTGCACAAGGCCGTTTCACCAGCGGATTGCCCTCGTAACCCCGCGCCGCCTAACTTTTTATCCACCATCATTCTCTCCTAATTTTGGAATTGCTCACATCTGTTTGTCATCATAGCGCTTGATTGGCCATTACATTTTAATCGAACCACGCTGCTTCAAATCACAGCGGCTTCAGATCATAGCTGAACGCGCCTGGACTGACTCGCCGCACTCCGTCGCGCTATGACTCTTTTGCTTTCTCGTCGAGAAACAACTCATCAAGTTTCGCCTCATACTCATGGTAGCCGAGAAACTCGTAGAGCGCCGCGCGCGTTTGCATCTGATCCACCATATGGCTCTGCGTGCCTTTTTCTCTTAATCCTTGATACATTTTCAACGCTGCGAGATTCATCGCTCGAAATGCTGACAGGGGATACAACGCCATATCAATGCCCGCCGATGCCAACTCCTCGGTGGTGAACAGCGGCGTTGCCCCAAACTCTGTAATGTTGGCCAGAACCGGGATATCCACCGACTGCGTCACAGCACGGTACATTTCTAGATCGGTCATCGCTTCGGCAAAGATCGCATCGGCACCCGCTTCCTCACAAAGCTGCGCCCTGGCAATGACCTCATCGAGTCCAACCACGGCTAAAGCATCTGTGCGCGCCATAACCAAGAAATCCGGATCGGTTTTGGCATCAACCGAGGCTTTTATCCGATCGGCCATCTCGGCTCTGGAAACTATTTCCTTATTCGGTCGATGTCCGCACCGTTTCTGAGAGACCTGATCTTCAATATGCATGCCCGCCGCACCGGCTTTGATCATTTCCTTAACCGTTCTAGCAATATTAAAGGCGCCGCCCCAACCCGTATCGACATCAACCAGTAACGGTAAGCTACTGGCATTGGTGATGCGTCGAACATCTTCCAGCACGTCATTCAAGGACGTCATACCCAGATCCGGCAGCCCGAAAGAGGCATTCGCAACCCCCGCGCCCGATAAGTAGATGGCTTGATAGCCGACCGATTCCGCCATTATCGCGGTATAGGCGTTAATGGTCCCCACCACTTGTAATGGCGACTCGGCCTTAATGGCTTGTCTTAAACGTCGACCAGCACTGTCCATCTGATTTCTCCTTACTAACTCGTTTTATCACCGCTTGAACCGCGCCTTGTCGAGACGCACCCAACCGAACGGCTAAGCTCGCTTATCGTTACAAGATGATGTCTTTCGGGCACTTTAAGCCAAATATCTCGCCTTAAACCAACCCAGCCTGATGCCAGCCTGCGCCGGTTCAGCCCATATCCGCACCCCTATCGAAGGCATCCGCCCGTCTCTCAGGGCGAGCTAGAATACCACAGATGCTTGCGTCGCAACGGCTCGGTTCAGGCCACCTACCCCTCGCGCGCGGCCTCATCGATCATTGCCCGCAACACATCATAGTCTTGCGTTGATTTAAATTGCGGGAACTCGGCTTTCACATTATCGGGCGCCTTAAACAAAAAACCCCTGTCGGCAGATCCGAGCATGGAGGTATCGTTATACGAGTCCCCCGCAGCAAAAATACGGTAGTTCAATGCTTTAAAGGCCTCAACAGCGTGACGCTTCGGGTCTTGCTGCCGCAAGACATAGTCTAAAATTTGCCCGTCATCTGAGACCCGCAACCGATGACACAATAAGGTTGGCCACGCCAACTGCTGCATCATAGGCTGTGCAAACTCATAGAAGGTGTCTGACAGAATCACGACTTGGTAGACCTGTCTCAGATCTTGCAGGAAGTCAGCAGCGCCCTCTAAGGGGGATAGCCCAGCGATCACGCGCTGAATTTCGGGCAATGTGAGTCTATTTTCATCGAGTATTCGCAAACGTTGCTGCATCAATTCGTTGTAATCAGGGATATCTCGGGTTGTCGCTCGGAGCGAGGCAATGCCCGTTTCCTCGGCGAAGGCGATCCATATTTCTGGAATTAAAACCCCTTCCAGATCCAAACATACTAAATCCATTGGTCATCCTAAACAGCTAAACAACGCCATTGTTTCACGGCACCTCCTTGGCTTCAACGCGTGAACCATTTGTTTTCCGTGAGGTTATAAGCCTAGAGCAAAAGATCATTACACAATGCCGCGCAACCAACCTAAATTCTCCGCTCCAGCAACTTCCGATCTTTGATTATGAATCTTGACTCGTTAACAAACCATTCAATTGCCCTGATTCAAGGATTTTGCACCGATGATCACTCGATTACCTGCGCCTTTAGCGGCGCGGAAGATATTGTTGTCCTGGATCTGATTCAGCGCACAACCCGTTTGATACCCGTTTTTGCCGTGGATACCGCCCGCCTGCATCCAGAAACCCTCGCCTATGTTCATCAGGTACAACAACACTTCAATCTTGACTTAACCTGGATCAAGCCCAATCCGGATGCTGTGGCCGCCTTTGAGCGTCAGAACGGCCGATTCAGCTTTTATGAAGATGGCCATCTAGCGTGCTGCAATCTTCGAAAGACGGAACCCCTTCGAGCCCACCTAGCGCACTTTGATGGCTGGTTAACCGGTTTGCGGCGTGACCAGAACCCAACCCGAGGGGCCTTACCTGAGCTGCAAATAGATCCTGTCTTTGAGGGTTTGAGTGGCCCTTTAAAAAAAGCAAACCCGATCGCGAACTGGTCGCGAGAAGACGTTGAGACCTATATCAAGCTCCGCAATCTTCCGCAGAATCCGCTCGTGCCACGAGGTTATAAAAGCATCGGGTGCGCCCCTTGTACTCGCGCGCTAAAACCGCATGAGCACGAGCGCGCCGGCCGCTGGTGGTGGGAGGCCGGTTCAGACAAAGAATGCGGGTTACATCAAACGCCCTTGCAGGTCTCCAATACCGTTGAGGGCCCGCCTTTATCGCAGGGGCAAAGCTAGCTCGGCAAAGACTTGATCAACACCTGACTGATCAACGGCCTCAAATGCGGAGACCACCCGTTCTTTGGTGAGATGCGGCGCAAATAATTGCATGAACTCATACATGTAGCCCCTAAGAAACGTCCCGCGTCGAAAGCCAATCATGGTGGTCGAAGACTCAAATAAATGACTGGCATCGATTGCCACCAAATCGTCATCTTTGTCTTCATCGAAGGCCATCTTTGCCATGATGCCAATGCCCAGCCCTAACCGGACATACGTTTTAATCACATCCGCATCGGTTGCAGTAAAAACAACTCTCGGCTCCAAACCCGCTTCATCAAAAGCCTCATCCAGTTTCGAGCGCCCCGTAAAGCCAAACACGTAGGTCACAATACGGTGGGCTGCGACGTCCGCAAGCGTAATGCGTTCAATCCCAAGCAATGGATGATCTTTGGGCACCACAATGCAACGATTCCATTGGTAGCATGGCAGCATCACCAAATCAGAAAAATGCTCAAGCGCTTCGGTTGCGATGGCAAAATCAACCTGGCCATCCGACGCCAATTCCGCAATCTGAAGGGGCGTGCCTTGATGCAGTTGCAACCCGACTTCCGGATAGTCCGAGATGAACTGATCAATCACTGGTGGCAGTGCGTAACGCGCTTGGGTATGGGTTGTCGCAATACTCAGCTGGCCCTTCTTCTCATCTCGGAACTCTTGCGCCACCTGTTTGATACTGTTGACCTGACCCAAGATCTCGCCCGCTTTTTTGATGACTTGCTCACCCGCTGGCGTAATGTGCGTAAGATGTTTGCCGCTACGGGCAAAAATCTCGACGCCAAGCTCATCTTCGAGCAATCGAATCTGCTTGCTGATCCCAGGTTGGGATGTAAACAAGCTTTGGGCCGTCGCGGAGACATTCAAGCCATGTCGTGAAACTTCCCAGATGTATCGTAATTGCTGCAGCTTCATAACAATCTACTTAGGTCTTATGACAAGTTCCATTCATTATATAACCAAATGGATTGGTTCGAGGTATTTTAATTTCCAATAAGCATATAGCGCAAACCCATTGCTGCCCGATCGTCGCGGGTTTAGTCTTTGAGAAAGCCGTTTGGTCGCCCGGTACCCTCCTGCCTGCTGAGACCTGATCTTCTGTGGACGCAGGCCTCAAGATTATTAAGACTTTGGCGCGTTTATAAATAAGCGCTCGCCGAGATCGCGGGCTTTAGACACTGAAGGCTCTTCCACAACGCTGAAGGCTGTTTACAACTCTGAGGGCTCTTCCACAACGCTCAAGGCTGTTTACAACGCTGAGGGCTGTTTACAACGCTGAGGGCTCTGCCACAACGCTGAAGGCTCTCTAAAACGCTGAAGGCTCTCTAAAACGCTGAAGGCTCTCTACAACGCTGAAGGCTCTCTACAACGCTGAAGGCTCTGCCGCAACGCTGAAGGCTGTGCACAAAGCTGAAGGCTCTTCCGCAACGCTGAAGCTCTGCCACAACGCTGAAGGCTGTCTACAACGCTGAAGCTCTGCCACAACGCTGAAGGCTCTGTACAACGCTGAAGCCTCTTCCACAACGCTGAAGGCTCTTCTGCAACGCTGAAGGCTCTTCCACAACGCTGAAGGCTCTTCCACAACGCTGAAGGCTCTTCCACAACGCTGAAGGCTCTTCCACAACGCTGAAGGCTCTGCCGCAACACGAGGATACCCAGGGCAATCGAGCTTTATCGATATCGGCCTGCAAGGCCTTAACGCGGGTTTTTAACACCGTGCGGCACATGACCTGACACGACGACCCGACTGGCAAGATGACAATGCTCCGCTTGATCATCGAAGAAAATATCCGCGCCATACGCCGCTAAAAACTCGGTTTTGTCCAGACCACCTAAAAACAAGGATTCATCCAGACGAATACCCCAACTGCGAAGCGTTTTAATCACCCGCTCATGGGCGGGCGCAGACCGGGCCGTCACCAAGGCTGTTTCGATCGGGCAGGTATCTTCTGAATACACCGATTGGACTTTGTGCAGCTGCGTTAGAAATGCAGCGAAGGGCCCTCTTGGCAAGGGTTCATCCGCAGAAGCTTGTTCTTGGGCTGTAAACGCGTCAAGGCCATCGCGTTGGTACACCCGTTCCGCAACATCGGAAAATAAAACCGCATCACCGTCAAAGGCGAACCGGATCCGAGGTCCTTCTTGATGCCGAACCGAGCCCGGTAGCACCGACGCCGCCGCAAAGCCATTATCCAAAGCATCAACCACGTCAATTGGATTGGCCGAAAGAAACAAATGACACCCAAAGGGTCGCATATATCGATAGGGCGCCGCCCCGCCTGTGAAGGCCGCCCGCCGAATATCCAGCCCATGAGCCTGAATTGAGTTAAAAACCCGCAACCCGGTATCCGCTGAATTTCGAGACAATAAAATCACTTCTACCTCAACGAGGCCCTCCGCACCCAGCGCCAGTAGCTTGCTCACGAGTGAAAAGGCAGCGCCGGGTTCTAAAACCTGTTTTTCTTGCGCGACCTGGTAGGCGCGATACGCCTGCAGTCCTTCCCGCCGAAAAACGGCGTCACTTTGCCTTAAGTCGAACAACGCACTGCTGGCAATTGCAAGCACAAGTCGAGTTCTTGACGACATTTTCTAACCCTTGGCTAATGTCTGCAGGCAAATACTTGCAGAGAAGAATAAAGCCTATATCCTTACCCTTAGATGAGCAAGAATCCCACGAGTCAAAACGAGCCGGCACAACCCTCCCAAGCGGTTGCAACCTTTATCGCCCAAGCAAAATCACCTGCAAAACTGCCGGGAACACCGATCGAAAGCAGGATCATTTTTGGCATGGATGCCACAGCATCCCGAGAACCAACCTGGGATCAGGCCAGTCAAATTCAGCACGAAATGTTCGCAGCGGTGCAAAGCAACCAACGCCTAGCGGTACAGTTGTGTTTCTACAGCGGCTTTCGAGAGCTTAAGGCATCGCGTTTTTGTCATTCTGCGACCGAACTGCAGAACCTAATGAGCAAAGTACGATGCAAAGGTGGCCACACCCAAATCGGCCGACTGCTGAAGCATGCTCTGAAGGTCTCACGTACCGACACTCTCAAAGCAATATTATTTGTCGGCGACGCCATCGAGGAGTCTGTCGATGATCTGTGCAATCAGGCAGGTCTACTGGGTCTTAAAAAAATACCGCTGTTCATTTTTCACGAGGGTCGTGACGTGGCGGTTGAACGAACATTTCGCGCTATGACGAAACTGTCTGGCGGCGCTTATGCGCCCTTCGATCTAGCCAGTCCGAATCAATTAAAACGACTCCTCGCCGGCGCTGCCGCTTATGCAACCGGTGGCAGCGCCGCCCTCGGCAGCCTTGCCCATCAGCAACCGGGGTTAAAGCAATTGACCCAGCAGTTACCAAAAACATAATGGGTCGTCTACTTTTAGCAGCAGTTGCCGCCGTCGCGATTTTTTTCTTATTAAGGACCCTTCTGGGTAAGCGCAAATTAAGCGTTGCCCAATTTTTTGCGCTGTATGCCGCAGCGCTTGCGGTGGTGGTGCTCATTGGCCTGGGCTTGACCGGTCGATTACATCCCGTGACCGCAAGCCTTGGGGTTGTGCTCGCCATGTTCGTTCGGGCGCTGCCGGTAATGATGCGTTTATTTCAGGCAGTCAATCTTTGGAAAACCATCCAGGCCGCGCTGGGCCTTGCCAGCGTCCAGAAAGGCCCTAAATCCGGCGGCAAGAGTCAAATCGAGAGTGCGTTCTTTACTATGACGCTTGACCATGACTCCGGTGAACTCGATGGCACCATTAAAAAAGGTGCCTTCCAAGGACAGCTGCTTTCCCAGCTGTCACGGGACGCGCTTTTAGCCCTGCAAGCTGAAGTTGCCTCAGATATCGACTCCAGCGAGTTACTGAACACTTACTTTGAACGCTACCATGCAGATCACGCATCAGGCGCGCATGCAGCGCAAGATCCTTCAGGCGACATGAATCGCGCTGCTGCCATAACCCTGTTAGAACTCGGCGCCAATCCAACGCATGATGAGATCATTAAAGCCCACCGTCGGCTCATGCAGATTCACCATCCGGATCGAGGTGGCTCGAACGACATGGCCGCGCGCTTAAACGCCGCTAAGGACCGATTACTTGGAGATCACTGAAGCCAGCGCTGCGGCCTTTGCGAACGATTTTGTCGAAACGCATTGGCTTGCGCTCACTGACCTGGGCGATGAACGTCGCGCGGCGTCATGGGAGCTCGCGTTGACCGAGCATCACTTGCGCGTTCCGGGATACCCTTTTGAGCATGGTGGCCGCAACTGGTCGGACAAAGCACTGGTTCATTTCTGGTCTTTGTGCGCGGAACACGGTTGCCCCATGCCGGACCCGGTTACAACAGAATTGGTTGGCCCGCTTTTATTAATGACGGCAGCCCCATCGCAGCACAGCGCGCATTTGCAAGCCATCGCAGCTGGACAAGCGTCTTGGGACTTAGTCTGCCTGGACTTACCACACAGTCCTATGAGACGACTAAAGGCCCTCGAGCAGGCCGACTGGGTACTGCTCATTCAGAATCAAGCCGAGGGTACTTCGCAGATTGAGATCTTAAGGCCCTGGCCTGGCTTGCAAGCAAATTTGCCCCCCACCACCACCGACCTAAAAACCAGCCTTGTGCTGAGTTTAGATGCGGGCGAAATGCTGTTAAAACTGCACCGCGATCATCAACCCATTGCCGCTGTCTGGCGCAATCGTGCGCTGCTTAAAACACTGCGAACGCTTTCCTGCGAGGACCCAATGGGGCGGGAAAACCAACGACTTTGCGAGCTTGAAATTTTACAAACCGCTCAAGAAACCCTTTGCCATCGGCTCATCCAAAGTGGCGCGCGCGCGAAACAGCTGATCGTTACGCAAATTGCGCGCGAAATTCAGATAAAGAGCCTGCAACTCAGACACGAGCAGCTTGGGTACTATGCGTTAACCGAGGCAACCCCACCGGGTCAGAACGAGCCCATTGGGTCAATTAATGCACCAATCGATGCCCACTTCATGATCGAACCCATTACGCTGATCAGCGACTTTTTTATGGACCAGCTCGAGACCAACACCCAGCAGGGATCATAAGACGCCTGCCGGCGTCCCCTTCAACCAACCGACACCGTAAGTGATTTATGATCAAACCCAAGCAAGACCAAACCGGCCCCTTTCAAGGTGTTATTTTCGACTTGGATGGTACGTTATTGGATACCCTAGCCTGCATTGGCACCGCCTTTAATCAAGCGCTCACAGAAACCGGATACCCCACCCACGCGATTCAAGACTATAAAGACTTCATCGGGGATGGCGTCTTCAAATGCGCTGAACGCGCGCTACCAAAGGCTGCGCGAGAAGCTGAGATTATCAGCGCACTGGTCACGCTCGAGCGCCGGCTCTACGAGACGGTCTGGCGCCGTGAAATCGCCATTTATGATGGCATCCCAGAATTACTCGCAGCCCTGCGAGCCCGTAGCATTCCAACGGCAGTGCTGACCAACAAGGATCAAGATGCCGCCAACGCGTGTCTCATCGAATGCTTTCCGCAACACAGCTTTGACTGCGTGCTGGGTTATACCGGCGCTTATCCCCATAAACCCGATCCGGCTTGCGGCGCAGCGGTCATTAAGACCCTCGGTTTGCGTCCCGATGAGCTTATGATGGTCGGCGACACACCGGTCGATCTCGCCACGGCTCGGGCTTGCAGTCTTTTTGCCGTTGGTGTGTCATGGGGTTTCCGGAGCCGTGAAACCCTCACTGCTGCCGGAGCAGATGTCCTCATCGAACATCCGTTAGAACTCTTACACTACGTTTAATGCGAGGTTAGTCGATCATGAGCACGAAACATCACAACCTGGTACCCGATAACCTCGATGCTTTCTGGATGCCGTTTTCGGGGCAAAGGCAATTCAAAGAAGACCCTCGTTTTATCGTGTCCGCGAAAGGCATGTATTACACCGACAGCCAAGGTCATGAGACGCTCGACGGCAGCGCGGGTCTTTGGTGTGTGAATGCCGGTCACCACAGAGCGCACATCAACGCGGCCATTGCGCATCAGCTGGAAAGTCTAGATTTTGCGCACAGCTTTAACTCTGGTCATCCGCTTGCATTTCAATATGCCAGCCGCCTGGTTAAACATGTGCCTGATCCGCTCAATCATGTCTTCTTCACCAATTCCGGATCAGAATCCGTGGACACCGCCTTAAAGATTGCACTGGCTTATCATCGACGCAATGGTGAAGCGGGCCGTCAACGTTTAATCGGTCGAGAAAAGGGCTATCACGGCATGGGTTTTGGGGGACTCTCTGTTGGGGGCCTCGTCAAAAACCGAAATCCGTTCGGTCTGTTGCTGCCCGGCACAGATCACATGCGTCAAACCCATGGTCTGGCGGGCAATCGGTTTGCAAGAGGCCTGCCGCCAGAGGGAGAGGAACTGGCAATGGACTTGCAGCGTTTGGTCGAATTGCATGGTGCCGACGCCATAGCCGCCGTGATTGTCGAGCCGATTGGCGGCGCGGGCGGGGTTCACCTGCCGCCGGTGGGTTATCTGCAACGCCTCCGTGATTTATGTGATGAGCATGGCATTTTATTGATTTTTGATGAGGTCATTACCGGCTTCGGACGCACCGGCGCCTGCACCGCGGCCGAGCGCTTTGGTGTCGTGCCGGATATCATGACCACCGCAAAAGGCATCACCAATGCGACCATTCCGATGGGCGGCGTCTTTGTTTCCGATGCTATTTTCGAGCGTTTTATGGATACCGACGTACCCGGCGTCGAGTTGAGCCATGGTTATACCTACTCAGGCCACCCTGTTGCCTGTGCCGCTGGCATGGCAACCCTTGATATCTATGAGCAAGAGGGGCTTTTTGAGCGCCCGAAGGCGCTCCAAGACCCCTGGCAAGACGCCGCACTCGGCCTTAGTGACCTCCCAAATGTTATCGACGTTCGGTGCTTTGCTTTACTCGGCGCGATCGAACTCGCGCCGCTCGATGGCGCGCCCATGCAACGCGGTGCAGCGGTTGCAAAACGTTGCTATGAAAAAGGCGCCTGGGTTCGTCCGATTGGCGACTCGTTAGTCTTATCACCGCCACTCATTATTTCGGAAGCCGAAATCAAGCGCATTTTTGACATTATCGGCGAGGCCATCTGCGAGGTTGGTTAACGCTTTTTCTAAACCTTAATCTAAAGGACATTGTTATGAACCTTGCTGGAAAAAACATTGTTATTACCGGCGCTGCCAGCGGCATCGGTCGCGCTATGACGCGTCGTTTCAAGGCAGAGGGCGCAGGCAACATCGTCATTACAGATGTCAATGCCGAGGGTCTGGCCGCCGTCGCTGAGGAGACTGGCGCTATTGCTCGAGCTGCCAACCTTGGTGAAGAACAGGCGGTTCTTGATTTCATTGGTTTTGCCGAAACAGAACTCGGCCAGATTGATTTGCTTTGCAACAATGCTGGGATATCCGTCTCTGGTGGACCGGAGGTTGAGACAAGCGACTGGCAGGCCATTTGGAACATCAATGTCATGGCGCACGTCTGGGCTACCCGCGCCGCATTGCCTGCCATGCTCTCGCGAGGAGAAGGCTATTTATTACACACCGCATCCGCTGCGGGACTCCTCAGCCAAATTGGTTCCGCCCCCTACGCGGTCACTAAGCATGCGGCGGTTGCCTATGCCGAATGGCTTGCGATCACTTATGGCGATCAAGGTTTAAACGTTTCCGCGCTCTGTCCACAAGCGGTTAGAACCGCCATGACAGCCGGACATGAGGATGGTGTTGCCTCCGTTGACGGCATGATGGAGCCCGAAACCTTGTGTGATGCCGTGATTGAAACCTTGGCTGCGGAGTCCTTTTTGGTGCTGCCTCATCCGGAAGTCGCGACCTACATTCGACGCAAAACCGCCGACTACGATCGCTGGCTTACTGGCATGCGACGACTGCAAAGTCATTATGGTCAGCCTAGCTGGCCTTAGAGACGCGCAGCAGCCGCGGGCAATCTAGGCCGTCACGGCGGCCCCTTGGACAACCCCGTTCTCCCAAAGAAATTCAGCCCCTATGATTGGGCCCTGATTGCGCGTCGGCAAGACCGGCAAGCTCCTAGGATGCGCACTGTTTGCGCTTGCTATACACCACACACGGGTTTGTTTATAATTCCCGCAGCGCCGATTTGAAATCAGCTTGCGGGCGCTTAAAAAATACCGCTAAAGCGTAAAACCTGCTTTAGCGACATGCTGTGTGGGTTTTTTTATGCGAGTACACTATGCCAATTAAGATACCGGATGCGCTACCCGCATCGGCCATCCTGCTGCAGGAAAACATCGCCTGCATCGAGTCAACCCAGGCTGAGGTTCAAGACATTCGTGCCCTGCGAATATTGATTCTTAATTTGATGCCGCTCAAAATTGAAACCGAAATCCATTTGCTGCGCATGCTCTCAAACTCCCCGCTACAGGTTCAAATCGAATTACTTCGCATTGACGACCGAGCCAGTAAGAACACGCCAACCGATCATATGGTGTCGTTTTATCAATCCTTCGAGGCCATTAAACACAACAAATATGACGGCATGATCATAACGGGTGCGCCGCTGGGGCAGATGGCATTTGAAGACGTCATCTTTTGGCCAAAACTTCAGGCAATTCTCGACTGGACCGAAACCAACGTAACCTCAACCATGTTTTTATGCTGGGCGGTACAAGCCGCCATGTTTCATTTTTATGGGGTTGATAAACGGTTACTGCCGCAAAAACTCACCGGGGTGTACCCCCACGAAGTCATTCGGCCACAATCACCGATTGCTCGCGGCTTTGACGATTACTTTGAGGCGCCTCACTCCCGCTATGCTGAAGTACCGGTTGCCGATATCCAGGCGCAGCCCGAACTTCATATCATTGCGCAATCAGAGCGCGCTGGCGCTTACCTGTTCGCCCATGAAACCGGCAAGCACCTGTTCGTGACAGGACACTCCGAATACGAACCGGACTCCCTCAAGAACGAATATTTACGGGATCTCGCCACCGGATTATCGCCTTCCATTCCTGAGCACTACTTTGTCAACGATGATCCTGATCAGTCGGTCAAGGTCACCTGGAAGAGTCACGGCTCGCTTTTATTTGCGAACTGGCTCAACTATTACGTTTATCAGTTGTCGCCCTTTGATCTGTCACAAATTGGCATTCAACGCTTGGTTCCACCCGTCGCATTGGTCTGATGTCTTGACCGCAAACCAACCCACTGCCCGACTCACGGCGGGCCCCATCGGGCCTGGTTTATTTCGGATGACGATGCCCATGATCCTCGGCATCTCCTCGAGCCTCTTAGCGGGTCTCGCCGAAGCCTATTACCTCGGCTTATTAGGCTCGGAACAGCTGGCGGCGCTCGGGTTTACCTTTCCGGTGACCGCTGCTTTGATGTCGATCACCCTGGGGGTTTCGATCGGCCTGTCCTCTGTCTTGGCGCGGGAAGTCGGGGGTGGACACAAGGACCTGATCCAGCGCACAACCACTGGCGGACTTATCCTCGCAGCCGGCATTATGATTCTGGTCACTGCCTTGGGTCTTGCGACCCTCGAGCCTCTGTTCATTGCCTTGGGCGCAGACAACAACACCTTGCCCCTGGTTACGAGCTACATGCAGCTTTGGTACTGCTCACTGGTTTTCATGGCCATTCCATCGGTGGGCGCCAATGCATTGCGCGCGACGGGAGACGCGCGTATTTCCGGCACCCTCATGGTTTCTGGCAGCGTTCTTCAAATCGGTTTCGCCCCGATCTTCATCTTCGGCTGGCTCGGATTGCCTGAACTGGGCATGACCGGCGCGGCCCTGGGCAACCTGCTTGCCCGATTCATTATTTGTATTTTGACCTTCTACATCCTCACTGTGCAGTACACCCTAATTAATTTTAAGGCGCTTACAACGACTTACCTGCTTCAAGCCTGGCGCCGCATTCTGGTCGTCAGTATTCCGGCAACGGCCACCAACCTAATTGGCCCCATTTCGAGCGGTTTAATTATTGCGTTATTAGCGAATTATAGCCAAGAGGCCGTTGCAGGCTTTGCAATCGCCAGCCGAATCGAAGCCCTTTTTGTTATTCCGCTCTTTGCACTCTCGGCCAGCATCGGCCCCTATGTGGGACAAAACTGGGGCGCCGGCGAAACCGACCGTGCGGACAAGGCCATGGGCTTGTCTTTCAAATGGTCGCTTTTTTGGGGACTCATCGTCGCGGTCGTTTTGGCCGTTGCCGCCCCGGCATTAATCGGATTGTTCGATTCGAATACGGAAGTGACCCGAACCGCCGAAATCTACCTGATGGTTTTGCCCATTACCTATGGCACCTGGGGCATCATCATGATGACGTCTGCAATCTTCAACGCACTGGGCTATCCCCTGCGCTCGACACTGATGTCCTTCATCAGAATGTTGGGGATCTACGTTCCCCTAGCGCTGACGTTTGATCATTTTTTCGGAATGGTGGGTATTTTTGTCGCCGCAGCCGTCGCCAATGTACTGGTTGCGATCCTCGGTTACCTCTGGAATCGAAAAACGTTTAAATCCCATGCAGGGGCGGCAGCGTCTGAGCCACCAAATCAAACTGCTGCATAACCTCATCGGCATCCGTAATTAACCCGGTCAGATTTTTTGGATCACCCTGCACAAGCCGTAAGCAGGCTTCCGCCATATGCTCAATCGGTGTAACGCGACCGGCTGGCGTGTCCTCGTTGATCAAATTGTGATGCAGCACCCCGGGCGTCGCAACAAGACCTGGTGAGATCACGTTCACCGCAATCCCTTGGTCATAGACTTCCGAGGCTAGGCCCGTCGTAAACCGCTCTAGGGCTGCTTTACACATTCCGTAAACCGTGCCGCCTCGACCACCAACATCGATTGCAGGGTGGCGCGCTGCATGAGAACTGACATTTAAAATGGCGCCGTGGCCACGCGTGATCATCCCAGGCAACACCCTTTGCGCCAACGCAAACGGCGCGTCGACTTGAACCCGAAACATTAAATCGAAATGCTTTTGTTGAAAATTTTGGACGCGTTCGAAGTAGGTTACGGCGGCATTATTCACCAAGATATCAACCGCGCCAAACCGGCTTTCCGCTTCATCGATCAGGTGCTTGCGATGTTCTGCAAGACCAATATCGGCGCGAACAGCTAAGGCTTGCCCACCCAATCGCTCAATTGTCGCGGCAACATTCAAGATTCCACCCGCTAAAACGTGATCACCATCAGACAAGGTTCTTGCAGAAACAACGACCTTCGCGCCGGCCTGCGCAAATCGGTAGGCGATGGCCTCGCCAATACCTCGGCTCGCGCCCGTAATGACGACAACCCGACCGTCAAGACAATCGGCTGCATTAGCACCCACTGAGGAAAGCGACATCAAAGTGACCTCCTGATCTTTTGACAAGGGCAAACACAACCCCTTCAATCATCCTAGTCCCCGTCAAAATCGATTGCAATGCGCCGAATATGACGCCTCGCGCGCCTGACTCAAACACATCCTTGCCTGAGCACTCGGTCAGTCACCACGACCGATCTCGTCTTGCGCAAGCAGCGGACGAAAACAACATCAAGGGCGATCAATGTCCTACGTAACCGGATACCAATCGCAGCCGCCACTATTTTGCTCTATGCCTATGATCCGTGGTTTTTCTTCGAGTCAAAAATGAATCGATTACTTTTTCGCGACCGGGCTCGAAAAGTCTCTCACCGAGCGGCGACCTTTGGCGACCTGCCACGGAATCACGACAGTGCAGCCATGCGCCTAATAGTAGGGTCCCTATTAGCCTTGGTGCTGTTGTTGCTCGTTGGATTCGTACCGTTACCCGATCGCGTTCTCCTGAGCGGGCATCTTTATGAACCCAAAACCTTGATTCAAACCGCCGCTACCAGCGGCCAACTGCAAGCCTTTGCAGTCCAAATTGGCGATTTTGTCGAGTCTGGCAAGGTCATCGCCTATATCAAACCAGTCACAACTCCCGAGCACGCTGCGCGCAAACGAATCTCGGCCTTCGAGGCTCAATCCCTGCAACGTGAGCATCAAATTAGACAGCAACAGCAAGCGTTGCTTATCGGTAAACGCCAAGGCGAGGTCAACTTATTGATTCAACAACGGCATTGGCGCGGCACCTTAATCAACCTCGAGGTAGACCACTTACGACAACAACAAAACGCCCTCGCAGCGGCTCGTGAACTGTTTCTAAACCGGCACATCTCAGCCGTCGAATGGCAGCGTATGAATGCGCCGCTCAGAGTCTCAGCCGCTCGGATTGTCAATCTTAAATCCGAGCAAGCCGGCCTGTCGTTTAAACTCGCGTCCGCGCGAGCCAACCTTGAGTCAGCGAAACTCGCGGCTCAACTGGCTGAAGTTCAAGCCCAGCGCCAGCGCCAAGGCATTAACCAAGACGCTCAACAGCGGGACAGGGCCCTTCTTCGAACCATCACCGCTAACAGCTCAGGGCGAATCGTGGCCAGAGCTGCTGAACCCGGGGATTTTATCGGCCCCAATATGCCCGTTGTTGAACTGGCAACCCAAAAGCCTTATTACCTCGCAAAACTGCGCGTTCCCGAAAGGCTTCAAACCGCACTCAATATTGGTGATGCCATAGACTTAAAATTACTCACCCACTTAACCCCACTGGACGGCAGCATCTCAGGAACGATTCGAGACCTCTCAGCCCTCGCCGTGAGCGATCCGCCGAATGACACATCCAGGCCGCGCGACCTAATCGCGACCGTGCGCCTACCCAAACCGATCATTACGTCAACGGGCAAACCGTTAAGTTTTATTGCTGGCACTCAGGCCCAAACTTGGCTCGTTGTGTCCGAAAAAACGCTATTCGACCGTCTTGCTGCCATGGTCTCGCCAGCATTGGGGATGCGCAATGCGCTTTGATCACCCGATTCTGCAACACCGACGAACCGCCTGCGGGCTCGCCACTCTGATCATGATTGATCATCACTTTGGTGGCCAGACCACCGCAGTGCAATTCGAAGCCATGCACGGCCTTGCGAATCAGGAATGGTCGGCAGCGGACCTCGTCCAGAACGCGGCAAGGCTCGGCCTTGCCATCCAGGCACTTGAGCTAGAACCCGCAGAGCTGCCCGAGGTCTCGCTGCCCTGTATTCTACACTGGCAACTCAATCACTTCGTCGTCCTCAGAGCGATGCGGTGGGGACGCTATATTGTTGATGATCCAGCCATCGGCCGCTTAACAATCGACGAGCAAACGTTTCTGAACCATTTCACGGGTGTGGCTCTGACCTGCGAGCCGTTGATCGACGTCCGGTCAAAGGCGATATCAGGGCAAACCAGCGCCCCAAACCCTCATGACTTAACGGTTCAGCTCAATCAAATCATGTCTCTTGTTTTCTGTCTAATGGCCGGCGTCCTTCAGGCCGGTGTGCCACTCATGATTAAATTCATTTTGGACGACGTCGTCGTCAGTCAGGACCTCGTCCTATTGCAATCAACGGTGACCGGATTATTGCTGGCCTTGCTTGCGATGCCATTGATGACGCATTTGCAGGAACGCGCCTTATTAGGCTGCAGTCAGCGTGTTGAACGAAATGCTCTGTCCAGTCTGCTTGGCAAACAGATTGCCGCGCCATCGGGCACAATCGATGCAATCGACACACAAGGGGCTTTAAAACGTCTTAAACGCCTTCACGCCTTCGGGCAATTTTATGGCGCTGAAGCCGTTCGCTTTTTAGGCAATCTGCTACTGGCACTCGGTCTTTTAACCACTTTATGGTTAATCCATCCCGCATCTGCAGTCCTCATGACTGTGACCAGTGCGGCCCTGGTCGGCATCAGCCTATGGTTCACACAACCCATAATCTCTGCAGAAAAACACGGCGCCAATTCAGAACACGCTTGGTTAGATCACCTCATGGAGTGGTTCAATCATCGCACAGAAATTCGCCGCTACAGCGCCGAGCAGTCTTTCCTGCATCGGATCCATCAAACCCTTCTTGGGTCCCATTCTATTCAGTTTTTGGTGGGTAATCGCAAAGCGCAAATGACCTTGATAAACCAGCTTATAGTCGGCAGCGCTTTGAGTCTCTTGCTCTACGGCATCGCATCAGAGGCCATGATCGGTCAGATGAGCCTCGGCGGACTCTACCTAATCTTGGCCTATCGCGGTCTGTTGACCCAGCATGTTTTGTCGATGTGCCAGCAATTCACGAGCGCGCGTTCAGCTCAGGAAATACGGCTTGATCTCCGCGAGATCACACCCCCCACTCAGATTGCGGCGAGCCCGCAATTATTGCGGTCCGATTGGCAGGTGCACAATCGGTATTCAGCTCAAACAAGTCAAAGGGGTGCGTTGCGGTATCTGCAACTCAGCCCGTCAACATCCTTCTCAGCCGTTAGAGCATCCATTTTAAATCCTCGGCCCAAAGCAGCGAGCCCGGACAGCGCGGTTCAACAAGACTTGCCCGCACCGATCGCAACGGCTGCGACCACCGACGCTATTTTTAACACCACGATATTGGCCAATATCACGATGATGACCGTTGCGCCAGATCTGGCACGGGTCGATCGGTTAATACAGCAGATGGCATTAACCGAGGCAATTCATCGACACCCGCTCGGCCTCGATACCGTCATCACCCCGGATCAGCACCGCTTTGATCACTTCGAGCACGCGCGCTTAATCCTCACTCGCGCGCTCTATACCCAGCCGCGCAGTCTCGTATGCGAATTATCGGCCGTCACCGTGGCCTCGTCGGTCATGCAAGCGTCCTTGCACTGTTTAGTGCGCACTGGCCTCGTCATCGAGGTCAGATCACACGATATGATCCCGCCCATTGAAGGTTTACGTCTTACATGGCAAACAACCCTCGGCTGGCAGCAGCACACCGAATCGGCTTAAAGTAAGCAATATCCCAAACCCTTCACTCAAATTCAGGCGCTATGGATCATCGCGCTTACGCGTCAGCGGAAACACCAATGCCAACCACAAGCTCGCCATCAACAAGGCGATCCACAAATAGTATTGACTCATGGCAACACCACTTTTTTGAAGCGTAGCAATGATGATGGATGATCCGCCCTTACTCGTACGGTAGCCAAACACATCGATAAACTCCTTTGCTCTAAATCGTTCCTGAAATCCCAAGGGTAAATAAATGAGTTCCTTCGCACCTCGAAACACGGAGTAATCAAACACCTTAAACGCAAAGAACGCCGCGCCCACGGACCAAAGGCCGGGCTCAATGATCGCCCACAAAATCAAAGCGAGATGCACAACCGGCATCAACAGGTGCACCCACCGAAGCGCGACAGCGGTTAGTAAGATCGGCGTAAGAATAAACTGCGCCGCAACCGCGACGGCATTGAGATAAGACCAGAACTCGCCTTGAAATGCTGTTTCAGCATCGACATCACCGTTGAAAGCGCCAGACAACATCCCTTGGAACTTGAAGTCCAATACAGCAGCCATGATCTGAGATGATAAAACGATCGCCAATAACGCGAGCAACCGCGGATTACGCTTGACGAAATGCCAACCAACCCCTTCGCTGAAGGTTTCAGGGGGCGGCCCGTCCTGATGGTCTGCTGGCTCACCAAACCATCGATAGGCTGTATTAGAAAGCAATGCCGCGGGGATCAACGCAATCGCAGCAAGCAAAACGAGATTTTCCGTCCCGAAAGGGATTGCGAGTTGCGCGACCATGACACCACCAACCACACTACCGAGCCCTGCAAGGCCGGTAATCGGCCCATTAAAACGCTTTGCCGTATCTTGATCGAGTCTGGAGTTGATATAGCTCCAATACTGTTCGATCAAAAGCACCACATAGAACTCTTTCAGCAGAAATAGAACGGCCGTCACCCATAACAGCTCCAGTTGCAGCGCGCCATAACACAGCAGCATCAAACAGGCCGCGGCGATGGTTGTAATTCTTAATGTAAGGCGTGGACCAAAGCGCGTTAACAGCGCGCCATAACCCCAAACACCTGCAAACATGACCAGGGGCATCAACGCCATCACCACCGGTAAATTTTCAGCGCCATAGGCTGCTTTAAATAAAACCGTCGCCGACGATCGAATTAACTCGTAACCTGAGAGTGTAAAAAAAGCCGCGCCGGCCATTAAAGCCACAAGGACCAGATTCGATTTCATGCGCAATGTTCCGATAACCGTGTGCGTTTTCAGATCCGCCTAAGAATAAGGCTATCTGACGAAGTTGCAGCTTACAGCGACGACAGACAACCCCATGATGCCTTATACTCTCGACTCTGAACACTAGACAACCGATAAATGCGATGAACCCACCCGAAACAAAACCCAACAATCCCTGTTTCTCCTCCGGACCGACGGCGAAGCGGCCCGGCTGGGCGCTGAGCAAGCTTTCAATCGACGCCCTCGGCCGGTCTCACCGTGCCAGTGTGCCGAAGTCGCGTATTAAGGCCGTTATTGATCAGAGCAAAGCCCTTCTAGGCATGCCCGATGACTATCTGCTTGGCATTGTTCCAGGCTCCGATACTGGCGCCTTCGAGATGGCAATGTGGACCATGCTGGGCGCTCGGGGTGTAGACGTCCTGTCTTGGGAGAGCTTTGGCGCTGGCTGGAAAACGGACATTCAAAAACAATTGAAGCTGAACGACGTTCGCATTTTTGATGCGCCCTACGGCAGCTTGCCCGATCTGACGGCAGTCTCAACCCTTGATCGCGATGTCGTATTCACCTGGAATGGCACGACTTCCGGCGCCTGCATACCCAATGGGGATTGGATCTCGGATGTGCGAGAAGGCTTAACCTTTTGCGATGCGACCTCTGCGAGCTTTGCGATGGCACTGCCTTGGACGAAGCTCGATGTTGTAACCTGGTCTTGGCAGAAAGTGATGGGCGGCGAAGCAGCCCATGGCATGATTGCCCTGTCACCCAGAGCAGTCGCTCGGCTCGAGTCCTATGATCCAGCCTGGCCCCTACCCAAACTCTTTCGACTGACCAAAGGTGGCGCCCTGATTCGAGATTTATTTGAAGGCGCGACGATTAACACGCCCTCCATGCTTGCCGTTGAAGATCAGCTTGATGCCTTGGCTTGGGCGACTCAAATTGGTGGTCTGTCTGCGCTCATCGCGCGCAGCCAGGCAAACCTTAGCGTGGTTCGAAATTGGGTCGATCAGAGCAGCTGGGCAGCATTTTTAACACCCGATATCAGTCAGCAATCCAGCACCTCAATTTGTCTTAAAATCATCGATCCAATTTTTGGCGGACTTCCAGACTCGGCCCAAAGAGCCTTTATTAAATCTATGACCGCATTACTCGAACAAAAAAATGTCGCGTTCGATATTGCGGCCTACCGCGATGCACCTCCCGGCCTACGGTTGTGGGGTGGCGCAACGGTTGAGTCAACTGATTTAGAAAAGCTTACCCCTTGGCTCGACTGGGCTTTTTCAGAAACCCTTATGACCGTTTCCTAGTGCATAAACTTGTAACTTACGCGCTCGCACTGACCTTTTTGATCGATTTCGGATCAACCGCAGTCGCCGCCGATGCGGGCCTAGATCGCGTTCACTTCCTTATTCCAGCAGGTCCTGGCGGCGGTTGGGATGGCACCGCTCGAGGCGTGGGGCTCGCGCTAAGTCAAACGCAACTGGTCTCGAACATTACGTATGAAAATGCCGCCGGCGGCGGCGGTGGCCGCGCCATCGCAAAGCTCATCGAAACTGCCGACCGACAGCAAAATACTTTGCTCATCAGCTCGACGCCCATCATAGTCCGGGCGCTGCAGGGTGTTTTCCCGCAGTCTTTTCGAGACCTAGTACCGATTGCCGCAATGATCGCCGATTACAGCTGCTTTGCCGTCCGCGCAGATTCCGAGATCCAGAACTTTTCAGATCTCGCCAAGCGTTACAAAACAGATCCAAGATCCATCGTTGTTGCAGGCGGTTCTGTGCGCGGCAATACCGATCACTTCGTCCTTGCCAAAGCGCTGCAACTTGCTGGCGCTGACCCCAAACAACTGGTCTATCTCGCCTATGACGGCGGCGGCAAGGCGGCGGCAGGCCTTTTGTCAGGAGAAACCCAGGTTTTATCGACGGGACTCAGTGAAGCACTACAGATGCATCAAGCAGGGTTGCTTAAAATTATAGCGGTCACAGCGCCCGCCCCAATGCCGCACCTACCCGATTTGCCGTTGTTAAACACTCAGGGTATTGATTTGGTGTTTGCGAATTGGCGCGGGTTTTTCGCAGCTAAAGGCCTTGGAGATGCTCAATACGCACGGATGCGGCACACGCTTCGCACGGTTTCAGAGACTGCTGTATTTGATGACATTCGACTTCGCAACGGCTGGGCAGAAAACTACCTTGAAGGCGATGCGTTTTATGCTTTTTTGACGCAGCAGGAGGCGCAGATTCGATCCCTGATGCAAAGTATCGGTTATTTACGGTAAATGCGCAGCCGGTGCCGCCAGTGACTCGAATCAACTATCCGGCGCTAGTTCTTCTTTTATTTTTTACCGGCTATTTATATCTTGCTGCACAGATTCCCATAGACCCTTGGTCGCTTCCGGGTGATTTTACCGCCAGCGCGTTTCCTTACCTTGCCGGCGGACTGGGATTCATCGCTGCACTACTGATGCTGCTCACTGGCGCTTTCCGGCCTACAGAACAACATCCGCAGAAGCCCCTGGAACATCGCCTCCATCACGATCCGATTCTCGGAATGATCGTGATGCTGGTCATCTACATCAGTTTGATCGATGTCCTTGGTTTTGTCCTTGCGAGCATTGCTTTCTTGATCATCGCCGCTCGAAAAACCGGCCCCATCGCCTGGCGACTCTTATTGCCCTTGGCCGTTGGGGTTCCCTTAGTGCTTTGGGGCTTGCTCGACTTAATGAACATCTACATCAGTCCTGGGCGACTCCTCACCATCTGGTTGGACAGACCTTGATGGATGGTTTGTTAGTTGGGCTATCTACCGCACTGAGCTTTTCTAATCTCTTGTTTGTCGCTGCTGGCTGTCTAATTGGCATGTTGATCGGCATGCTGCCCGGGCTTGGACCGATTTCGGCCATCGCACTTATGATTCCCATTAGCTATAACCTAGAACCGTCCAGCGGGATGATATTGCTTGCAGGCGTCTATTATGGCGCCATTTTCGGTGGTTCAACCAGTGCCATTCTCATCAATGCGCCTGGGGTTGCTGGAACGGTCGCGACCGCATTCGATGGGTATCCTATGGCCAGAAACGGTCAGGCTGGCAAAGCGCTTGCCGTTGCTGCCTATGCCTCCTTTTTCGGCGGGACCATCGCCGTGGTTATGCTGATGATCTCGGCGCCTGCGCTGGCCAACCTGTCGCTCGCCTTCCAGTCACTGGAGTACACGTTAATGATGCTCCTCGGCCTGTCCCTCGTTGCCTCTTTTTCCGAGCCTGGGCAGTATCTCAAGGCGATCATGATGGCGGCTATTGGACTGTGTCTGTCAACGGTGGGCACGGACCTTGCCTCCGGTATTCCGAGGTTTACGTTTGGTCGGATGGATTTAATCGACGGCATTAGCTTTCTGATGCTTGCCATGGCCACGTTCGCCTTAACCGAGGCCCTGATGATGCTGCGGGCGGAACAGCCGACTCAAACCATAATTCCCACTATCCCAAGTCAGGCACTCAGGTTAGAGACCCAGGAAATACGCAGTATCGCGCCCGTGATTTCCCGTAGCGCCGTTTTAGGGTTTTTAATCGGCGTTCTACCGGGCGCTGGTGCCACCATTGCCTCGTTCATTGCTTATGGTTTCGAAAAAGTCATCGCTAAAGCGCCGCGACCGCCCTTTGGCCAAGGCAATTTGAAAGGTCTGGCAGCGCCAGAATCCGCCAACAATGCAGCTTGCACGGGCTCCTTTGTGCCGCTTCTTACCTTGGGTATCCCCGGATCTGGCACGACCGCCATCCTATTAGGGGCCCTACTTGCCTATGGCATCCAACCCGGACCCAGACTTTACTTAGACGAGCCGACGGTGTTTTGGTCGATCGTTGTCTCTATGTATATTGGCAACCTGATCTTGTTGTTCTTCAACCTCCCAATGATTCCCATCTTCGCGAAGCTGCTGAATATTCCCAGGGCGATTCTTGCGCCCTTGATCATTTTCTTTTCTTTGACCGGTGTGTATTTGGTTTCCTTTAATCTCTTTGATTTATATTTGATGATTGCCTTCGCCCTCGTCGCCGTTTGGCTTAGACGCCGCGCCTTCCCCATGGCGCCGATGCTACTGGGCTTTATATTGGGCGGCCTACTCGAGGATAATCTCCGTCGAAGTCTCATCATTAGCGATGGCAATCTCAGTTACCTACTCGATCGCCCGATTAGCTTGGTCTTAGCCACACTTATTTTCCTTGCGCTCATCGCACCATTGGCACAAAAGCTCATTAGAGGCACGTTTAATGCGAGATCTTAAAGAAACCCACCCGATCCTAGCTCAGCTGGGCTATCACGAAATGATCGGCTGTTTCGACAGTGAGACTGATCTGGACCGATTGGGCAGGGTCATGCGTCAAGACCGCCAACGTTATTCTGTGATCACTGAAAACGGTATCGTCCGCGCAGCGCTAACGACCGGGCAACGCTTTGACCCAAGAGATAAAACAGCCTTTCCGGTTGTTGGCGATTGGGTCACTTTGGGTTCTTTAGAGGCTAATAACGCCACCACCCCAATTACAGGCCGAATTCCCAGACGCTCCAAGCTGTCGCGGCGCGCTTCAGGCGACAATTATCTCGAACAAATTTTAGTGTCGAACCTGGACCTAATTTTTGTCGTGTCCGGACTTGATCAAAATTTCAACCTGAACCGGATTCAACGCTTTCTAACCATGGCCTGGAGTTGTGGCCTGCCTGCAATCCTCCTCCTCAGCAAAGCCGATATCGCGGAAGATGCAGATGCAAAAATCAAAGCCTTAGAGCCCATCTTGCACGGTACTAAGGTATACCCGGTCAATATGCATGATACTGAGACACTAACCGGACCGCTGAAAAACTTAAATCCAGGGCAATGCGCGGCCCTCATTGGCTCTTCAGGCGTCGGGAAGTCCAGTATGATCAATCAAATTTTGGGTCTTGATCACATGCCAACCCAAGCAGTACGCGCCTTTGATGATAAAGGCCGGCACACAACCACCCATCGCGAGTTGTGCATCCTCCCCAACGACAGCGGCTTGATTATCGATACCCCTGGTATGCGCGAAGCCCAGATTTGGTTTGAGCCCGCACAATTTGCTGAACGCTATCAGGACTTACTGGTGCCAGCGCAATATTGTCGGTTCTCTGACTGTCGTCACGACGAGGATCCGGACTGCGCGGTACGTGAGACGGCCCTAAAATCCAAGAAAACCACAGATTTGTGGCGGCAGTATAGCTTGCTACAAGCGATGGCGGTTACCGAGTGAGGTCAGTCTGAACCCCAATAGGCTCAACCATATGAGGCACTCGTTGGACGCCTAGGGCAACCGGCTGACGTGTCCATCGCGCACTATAAGCGACTTACGTCTCGGCCTTACGCTGCGAGATGTTGAGCGACTCTCGTGCCCTACATCGTTGGGATGGCTCGGATGATTTGGGTGGCTGGAACGCCTGAACCAATTGAACGCGACTATGATCACTCGACAATATCGGCTATTGACCTATGCGGTCCGTCTCATCGGTTTTTTGCTGTCGATGACCCCACATTCAACCTAGCGCCCGCACTCGGCGCTATAGCAAACAAATACTAGCCCTCAAGCATTTCTTTGAGCGCGGCCTGACGTCGTTTTTCGCCGGCAATATACCGAATGTATTGACGCGCCTGTTTCTCAATCTTTTTATCTAATTTGGAGGCTGCCTTAAACGCCGTTGAGGCTTGGTCCCAGTTTTCCAACGACATGTGAGAAATTGCCATCCAAAAATGGGCATCAGATGGCGACTTCAACTCATCATCTTCCAAAGCCTGGCGATAAGCGCCAACCGCTTCCTTGTGGCGATCTTGCTGGGCAAGTGCTTGCGCCAAACGATACTGAATATCACCATCTTCGGAGGACTTGGTTGCACGCTCCCAAGCATCAATGGCTTTGCTCATCTCTTGGGCAACCGTGTAGCAGGTCGCAAGCAGTCTTAAATTCTTTTCACTGGTTTCCACCAGCTTGTCTTTAATGCCTTTTTCAAGCACGATCGCCGCTTCATACGGTACTTCGGCATTTAGAAGGCGCTGAGATAACATCACAATCTCAGAATCTTTCTCAAACATGCCCTGACTGTAGATCGCGTAGTAGGCGGATAACGCTCGATCATCCCACTCTTTCTCGGTGTACATCCCGGCGAGATGCATCCAGTACTGCTTCTTAGGATAGTCAACGACCATCCGCTCTAAGACCCGAATGACATTATCGTCATCTTTGAGCTCACTGTAGAGCACAACCTGGAGATAAACCCAGTTTTCCTTCATCTCACGCCCTTCAGCGATGATGATTTCCTCGACCTGCAGTGCCCATTTTAAGGACTCTTCAAACCGCTCTAATTGATAATTAGCAGTTGCCTTTAAGTAACTTACGGCGGCATCTGGCGCGCCATTCACCGCTTCCCATAAATCGATATACTTCAGAGCCAACTCGTACTTCTCAATCGAATAATTCAACTGAAACAGGGCCCGAAGCGAGTTCTTCTCAAGCGCTTCAGTGATTAAGCCCACTTTCCCAGCTGCCAAAACCTGCTCATACGAGTAAATCGTATTTGGCACATCTTCGAGTGTGTAATAACCAAATGCGAGGAGATTCCAAAGCTGGGACAACTCGTTTGAGTTCAATCTCTTCTTTTTTGTCATGTCCAGGAGCATCTGAATACCGTCTCGGGGCGTACCCTTTGGCTCTGGCGCAGGCTCACCCTCCTCCCGGGGAATTGAGTCCGGATCGATCATGATCTGCGCTTCGGACATTTGCTTATACAAGCTTTGACTGATTGCGGGGACCCGACGGGTTTTCTTCTTATCATCGGCAGCCATGGCTTCATCAATCGAGGCGAACCCGAAACTGATCACCAGAGCGATGCCGACCAGACTCTTGACCAGGCCGCTCGCGCTACGTTGTAACTTCATGCCTAACCTCTCCATCAACTTTCAGCCAGTTCAAACGTGATTTTGTTTTGAACCCCTGTGGTTTCGACCGGGTTCCCATCAATGACTTTGGGCTTATACTTAAATTTGAGCGCCGCCTTCATAGCCGACGAATCGAAAACGCTGTTCGGTTTATCAACGCAATCAACAGGCGAGCGAGCATTCGGTATGTGCCCACAATTCTCCACCACAAAAGGATCTTTGACTGTGCCTTGCGCGGTCACCGTGAACTCCACGATCACGTATCCTGCCAATCCGCGAGACAACGCCCGTCTTGGATATTGCGGTTGCACTTTCACAATCGGGAGATATTCCCCATCACTAATCCCGAAACCACCGCCTCCTACATCCACACTCACAGACAAATCAACATTCGACATATTGAATCCTGCGCTGTCCACGGCCACGTTAAAGTTTTGAGGCGGTACATCCGGTGGCGGCTCATCCGGTGGTGGCGGCTTCTTGGGTTTACGCTGTTTGGTTTCTAATTGCTGATCTTGCTTGACGCGGACAAAGTC
>ENA-OWPI01000394-OWPI01000394.1-marine-metagenome-genome-assembly--contig:-NODE-394-length-61413-cov-4.142396_pt1 | contig 61413 bp, 48 predicted proteins | sample MGYA00238138_ERZ651775 | MGnify/ENA primary metagenome ERZ651775 (study PRJEB26906, sample SAMN06265043) | marine metagenome | isolation source: Helgoland LTER site | place: Germany:Helgoland, sampling...
CTCATCTCACGCAAGAAAAGTCTACTTCGCAGAAAAATGACAATGACACACACAGCACAGGCTGCAACATGACGGCGGTTACTTCTACGTAACCGGTCCCGGGTACCCTCAAGACATCAGCTGTGTCCACCACACAATGATGAGCGCGATCAGGGACAACAACATGTGGTCGCTCACTGAAATCTGTGCTAAGCTATACACCGTAAAGGGCAAGCTGATTTACTCACATCCACCGTCCACGTACGACCAGCTCAGCAACTCGGACGGCACGACCACTCTAAATACATATGTCGTGCCCGTACGCGAGACGAGCACCGGTCAGATCGACGACGACCTGTGCGTCGAACGTCTGATCAGCGATCTGACCGGCACAAAGTGCATCCATTGCATCGACCAGACCATGGGGCACCGCGAGATCGAGATCTCAGATCCCGACAGTTCCAGCACCACGCTCGCTCAGATCTACGCCGTCAGGTGGCTGAATTATCCTCAGCATGACTCATGGCACCACCGCGAGGATCTGGATCCCGTCGCTGTAGACGAGTACTGCAGATCCCAAGGTATCGCCGCGCGAGCACTCGAAATCGGAGCATCGTTCCTGCCGGCCCATGCCGGAGACGAGCACGATGGAGTCGGCGAAGCATCGCTCGAGCAAGCCCTGGCGGCGTCCAAGCGGTCTCTTAAACCTGCAGCACTCGGCCAAGCCATTGCCGCAGCCTCAACCCCTACTGGCTCGCCTCGATCCACCGCGAGTGTCGACAGTACCGACAGTAGCTCCACCGCGAGTACCGACAGTAGCCCGAAGGAGAAATGCGAACTCGACTCCATCGTCGACTCAACAGTTGACGAAGACGGCACCGAGCTGTTCCGCGTCAGGTGGAAGGGATACGAGTCCAATGAGGACACCTGGGAGCCAGAACGGCACTTCACCGATTTAACCTTCGTCGGTGCATTCCGCACCAAGAAGGCTGCCGGCAGACACATCGCCCCAGCCAACTGCAAGGATGGACACAACACTAAGACATCCGGTCGACGCCCAGATGATGGCGACGACGAGCCGATGCCTGACACGTCGACATGCAGACTTGTCGACACCCTCCGCGGAGGCAACGGCCACGGCTCCTCGGGCACATCTAAGGATAGCACTCCCAAGACGCCCACTCATGGTGCAGCTACCGACGCACAGCAGCCTCAGACTCCTTGCTCTCGGTTTCTTGGCGATCTCGCCCTGTGTGAACGTCAGCTACGCGACGACCTCGCACGACACTCACCGCTGGTCGGCAAACTCCGGAGTCTCGGATATCGCACCGATACTTCACCAACTCGAAGCCGCAGAGCAGAGCTCATGCCAGTACGCGACCTGATGCTGAACCCACAGCTCGATCGACAGCGCATGCTGCGCTACGGCTGTGTAGCTGCCCTCGACACCGCATCCACACCAGCAACGATCAAGGTCGAGGCAGGCTACGAAGTCGATGCTCGCGGGAATCCCACGGTTATGTTGTATGCTTGCGAAGAAGGACGCGAGCCGGTCAAGGCCATGGCCGTCAACGTACACCAACCGTCGAATTGCCGGTCATTCGAACCATCGGATCTCGAACAAGGCACGGTGCACGGGAACAGCTTCAGGACAGGCGCGCAGGCCTACTGCCAAGCCGTTGCAAAGACCTTACGCCCGGACAGCGGTACTGTCGTCGCTCACGAGGCAAAGCTGATGGCAGCCAACAAAGGCGAGCGACAGTGGAAGTGGACCAAGGAGATGACCACGGACAAGCTGCTCGCCCGCTGCATAAGCACAGCAGCGATGACTGTCGCCGAGAAATACTCGTCCTACCGTCGCCAGGCTGACCGCGTGGAGCCAAGTATCGGTTTCACAGTCTCTCACCCGGCGCAGAATACCGTGTGCATTGACGATAGTGGCGCCGTCGGTAGCGACTTCTGGGACCGCAAGTTCGCTGAGTACATGAATTGGGAGATCGACCGGTCCCAGACCGAGTCCATCGTGATGGCCGATCCGTCCAAAGCATTCACGACCGAAGGCGAGACCATCGGCAGACCGCCTCTAGAACTCGTCACAAGCGACAAGCGACTGGTCAGGGTAGCCGTCCCGGCAAACGGTAGCGTCGCCAACCTGTCTTCCAGCAGCAAAGGTACTAGGGCCGGCAAGGGCCAGAACCTGTGCTCCAACGAGGCGTGGATCCGGCCAGAGGGCAACAATTTTATCTACGTCCACTATTGGGAGACGTCAAAGCAGGAGCCGAAGTTGTGCAGCAGCATGCTCGACCCGGAAGGAAACGTGTTCCCGCTGCATCGAGGTGTCAACGGCCAATCGATTTTTCCTACGCCCGGCCAGATCATCACGCAGAGGTCCTTCGGCCTCGGCAATGGCGACTGGCTGATGGCCGAGATTCGCCGGCGCCTCGCCAAGAGGAGGCCAGCCGAGCATAACTACGGTCACCTCAGTGAAGTCGAGCGGGCTGGCAGACTCGCCCGCCGCATGGCAACACATCCCGACAGCCCAGATGCGACGTCTTCCGACGACTCTGCCGGCAGCTGGGACGATGAGTCTCCACCTCCCTCCGAGTGTGACGACGAAGATGCTGGCGACCGTAGCAACCGAGCTGCTCTCGCGTGTGCTAAAGGCATCACCGACCACCTCTCAACAGCCGAGCTTTCGGATGATCAGATCACACGGCTCGTGGCAGGTTTCGAGGAGGCACTCCAGCACAAACGCGCGGCGGACCGCTAGGGGCGTCGGGGGCAGAGCCGGTGGGACTCTGACCTCAGGATAACCAAAGATCGAGACAACCCTGTCTCAATGGTCTTCTCACCAGCCCAACCGCCATCCAAGGCTACGGGCAAACCGCAGGCTCGACAAGCATGCATGGCGACGCCAATCGCCAAGCGCAAGACACGCGAGCCGACAACCGCAACACCGGCCGGAGGAGGCAGCATTGCACAACTAAGCTCTAAGTTATCAGCGGAACGCAAGGACCGCAAGAAACGCAAGAGCCGCAAGCAGCCAATCCACACGGCAGAGACCCTGCACAAGCTGTTGCACGCGACACCGGAGCGCGTGTTCGAAACGGCACGTCGGGACACCGAGATTCTCATCAAGTGCCGCGACGGCAAAGTGCGTACTGGCGACAAGGTCACGCTGCTAGATTGCACACCAACCGGCAAGCCGTGCCATACGTGCATCCGACTCAAGATGATGGCTGCTGCACAGTCCAAAGGCAAGGCAGTAGCATCGGCATGCCGCCCCGCCAAGAAGGTCAAACTATCTAAGCTGATCGACCGAAGGCAGCGGCAATTCAACGGTGTGTCGCTGTACACCGGTACTGGCCATGACATCACCATGTACACGCTGTTGAAGTACAGGCGCGGTCGAGTGATCGCGTACGACAACACGTACGGCAAGGAGTACATCAGAAAGAGGTGGAGCAAGCGACTCTCAGCTCGCAGGCTCGACGAAGTGTTGTCTCGACTCACCCTGGTCAAGCGCGATCTACTCACCTGGGACGAGAAGGTGCTCGAGCAGGACATCCGCGAAGCATGGGGTCCGGACGCTCGACTGACCAGTGTGACCTACCTCCATGCGTCACCTTCGTGCAGGACTCTCAGCACTGCCGACCGCAGTCGAAAACATCGACACAAAGACGGCTCTCCCAAAAGTGCAGACGCCAAGCTGGACGACCAGACGTGTACGCACGTACTGCGAGTACTGAGAAGGATAGCAATCGCTGCCCCTCGCATCATCATGTCGGTCGAGAATCCGTACAACAAGAACTTTGTCAACCTGCCGTGCGTGCAAGACACCATCTCGGCACCAGGCTGGAGCTTCCACGTCACCAACTACTGCAAGGTAGCAAACCGTGCGGCCGATCCAGGCGACTGGCCCAAGAAGACTACATGCCTACTGCTGTTCAATGTCGAAGACGACCTCATGCTGCCAAGGTGCCACAACGACTGTGACCACCTCGTCCAAGGTACCGTCCACCACAAGGCAGTGCTCTGCAACAACCATGAGAACATCAAAGGGCAGATGGTCACGCACAAGGTGATGGACAAGGGTGTCATCCCGCTCGGTCTGTTCGAGATCATCGACGCCAGCGGCACACGACACACCATGCGGCAGGCCGCCGTTGCCACACTCCGGTCGCACACGAAGTCCTCGGCAGGGCGTCAGCCCCTCGGGAGACCGGCGAGCGAAGTCGCAGGAGGCACACGCAGCTGGCTGCGCAGCCAAGCCGCCAAGCAGGGACGGCTCGAGCGCATGGTACGCAACATCGGCACCAGCTCCGCAGAGCAGCCGGAAGTCGACGACGGATCTGGTCCCGAAGAAAGCGGCGACGATGCGGACGTCCACGAGGAAGTCGAGTCTGACGGCGAGGAAGGAGCCGATGAGCCATGCGAGCTCGTTCACGAGAATCAGTACGACGCCGTCGGGATGTCGATCAAGCCGTCCGAAGCACCGCTCCCGGCACCAACGAGGGTGTACGACGTGCGAGGATCCAAGATCAACCCGTTCCTACGATGGGTGCCAGGCGCTGTTGCCAACGCACCTCGGTGGGACCTCGCGTCCATGGAGCCATGGTCGCTCTCCTTTTGGGACGAAGTCGACTTCGCCTTCAAAGTCAAAGGTAAAAAGCAGCACGCACTCCTTGGATACGACGTTGTCTCCGGGTCATGTCGTGTTAAACAGGAGACCTCCAAGCGACAGCACGGCTCGAAATTCGACGAGGTCGTCGCCGAAGAGGGGCTGCACAAACGACCGCACCAAGTCACCGTGGGTACGGATGGCTGCGGCTCCATGGCGCTTCTGCGCGCAGCAGCTCTTGCGCGCGGAATCAATCACTACTACCTACCACCATGGTCACCGTCCGACAATCCGGTAGAAGGCATAGTGAATCATTTTAAAACAGATACGGCCACCGTTCTGCTCTCGGCGTGCGCCGTCGGAGGAGGCATCACGGAGGCCCACGTGGGCTACGCTCTAGAGTACGTATCATGGATGCGCGAGCGCTTCGCCCATGTACGACGCGGCGAGCACGCGAGCTGGAATCCCTGGCACCGACAGTTCGGAGCCGACTCACGGCTACACCGCGCAGTGCCATTTGGCGCCGCAGGCATGGCACATGTCAGCCCAGCGCTGAGGGCAAAGCGCGGTGCGCCGAAGTACGAGCGGACCGAACCAGTCCTGTGCCTCGGATACCAGCACGTCTACTCGGACGTGTACCGATGTTTGACGAAGCATGGCACCGTCATCCACACTAAACAGGTTGTGTGGGATCTCGAGGCCCCGCTGGGCGTTTGGCTCTCTAACGACTCCGAGCCCAGCCAGCACAAGGTCGAGGAGTCAGAGCTGTACGGCTCCATCGGTCTCGAGCTGTTCAAAGACAAGCACGGTAAAGCGCGCACTGAATTTGGAAGTGCGAACGCGATCCTCAAAGCAGTCCCGCATCGACTGCATAGGAGCAATAACACCATTCGCCCCAGACCATACATCTACGCTCGTGCGCGCGAGCGTGACGGTGTGTCTGTGCAGGAGGCACTTCACAGCAAGTACCTCAACGAAGTCGGGCTCCCTGTCCGATACACAGTCGCAGATCTCAGGTATGACCTGAAATGCGGATGGCTAGCGTTGGATGTTCATGCCGACGCACGGGAGGGCGAAGAGGATGATGACACCACTGACGACCCCTCTGTTGCAGGTCCGTCGACGCGTGGAGCGCACGCGGCCAAGCGCAAGGGCACCTCGCCCAAGGCCGCGAAACGGCGTACGCGCGCGTCATCAAGGCGTGGAGCGTGCTCGGCACAACCACCAGCAGCGTCGACCATCGCGATGAAGGATTTAAGCTGGAAAGCCTGGCTTGACACTGCGTATAAAAAGGACATCCTAGAATCATATCGTAAGGAGTTTGACGGGCTCACAAGCACAGTGCTAGAGGAACTCCCTGAGACCCACCCTGACTACGCGCGGGCAGTTAAGTTTGCCACCAACTGCCGCGTCATCTTAGAATACAAGCGCTCGGGCCAATGGAAGTCGCGCTGTGTAGTCCAGGGATTCCGAGAAATGTGTTCCCTGCTTGACGGGGAAGATTTCTGCTACGCGAGCGATGTAGCGGGACTAGCAGCAGTGCGCAACCTGGTGTTTGACCCCATCGCCCCCGGAGAGGATAGCGTGATCTCATCGTGCGATATTGCGCAAGCATACCTCCAGTCTGACATGTTCCCCGAGTCAGATCCCCCGCGCTTCCTGAAAGTTCGGGATCCCGTGTCTGGGCTGTTCCGATACTTCCGTCAATGGGGCGTTTTATATGGTTCGCGGAGCTCAGCAGTGCGCTGGCAGCGCACACTGCACCCATTCCTGGAGTCCATTGGTTTTGTTCAGGGTCAGAACGAGCCCTGTGCATTTTACCACCCCGGGCGAAAAATCAAACTCCTGTCCTACGTAGACGACCTTCTAGTCAAAGCTAGCCAGGCGAGCTCGGATTGGTTCTATGAGAAACTGTTCGCGCGTTTCGAGTGCAAACCAGCCCAGTGGCTGTCATGCAAAACCCCTCTCGACCACCTCGGAATGACCATATTCCAGGATGGCGAAGGCACATATATCAGCATGGAAGACTACATCCGCGCGATGCTAGTCAAACTCCAGATGACCGACTGCGCGTCAGGTCGTCGGATTCGAACGCCGATGCGTAAGGCGATCGACGACTTCACCGAAGTCAGTCGTGAAGAGCGGGCATTCTTCATGTCGGCATGCGGCATGATTGGGTGGCTAGCGTCGACAGGCAGACCTGACCTTAAACACTGCCACAGCCGGATATCACAGCACATGTCTGCGCCAGGCAGCGGCGCGCTCGATGCAGTTAAGTACGCGGTTAAGTACTGCGCGACCAACAGCACACTCTGTCTGTTCCAGCCATACGGCAGCGACGGACTCTGGCATCACTACTCAGACTCCGACCAGTCGAGCAACGCTGAGCCACAAAACAAACGTAGATCGCAGCTGGCAGGTATGTCAGTTAGAGGCAGGGCCCCTATCGACTGGTCAAGCACTGCGACTTCGGTTCAGATCAGCGATGCAGTGGATCGGTACGAGCACACAGTCGCTAAGGCAACTGCCGCAGGTGTCGGCAGCGCCGAGTGGAAAAACGCGCCGAGGTACGCCCGGCTAGGCAACCCCACTTGCCATACCGCAGTGACCGAACTGCACGCCGACGTCAGCTCAGCAGCAGCTGAGATCTACGCGGCCAGTGTCATGCTCAGCCGTACACTGTACCTGTCATACGTGAGCGATGAGCTCGGGATCCCGTTCGAGACACCGATCAAGATCCAGGTCGATAATCAGACCGCGCTGTCGTTTGCCACTGGAACCGTGAAGAAAAGCAAACTCCGACACATCGACGCCCGGCAAGACTGGGTTCAGGCGTTGCGCGACGCAACCCTGGTCAAGCTGGCAAAAGTGCATACAAGTGACAACCTGGCCGATCTGGGCACCAAGCTCCTAGAGCCGGACACCTTCGAAGGACTGCGCGACCGGATCATGGTCAACCGACCGATCCCACAGTCCAAGCTAGAGCAGCCCAACGGTGCTGGCTCGGCTACACAGGGCGCTACAGAAGACGAGCTCTCCGACGCGTCGACCGTCTCTCCTTCTGACACAGACTCTGGGTCAGACAGTGACGCGCCCGCGCAGGCCAGCGCACAAGTGAAGCGCCCGTCCACAGCGGCCAAGCCTTCTAAGCCGAACCAGAGCACCGGGGCTGAGGAGGCAAAAGGAAATGCGCTGCCCGCCCCGAAAGGAGCTAGTGCCCGGAACGCAGTTCCGCCGGGCACGAAGGCAGCCGACGCCGATGCGAGCGCAGGGCGGCGGCGGCGCAAGGGCCGTTCTGCCCCGGGGCCAGAAGCGGGCCAAGTGCCTTGAGGTTTCCTTTGGGCTGGAAGGGAACGTCAGCCCCGGGACCCGATTTATTCTGCACAACTACGGCTTGGAGGTCCAGACCGGAAAACGTTTGCAGCCACAAATTGAATTGTTGGGGAAAATCGGAAACCACTCACAGCCACAAACTCATACTTGCAATTCTTTTAACAATGGAGCTACGACCAGACTGTAGCTGGAAACGCCAATGGCGGCATAGGGTGAATACAGGCAAGTGTTCATGATTGTGACTGTTCATTCGTGTTAGAACACCCCCCGGGATTGTTCGTAAACTGGTATTGGATTGGCTGTACAGAGATACAGCCTCTCACTCGTAATGGAGGACGATAACCAGCTCATCGTCTCCACACATCATGACGGACACCGACAACGTTCGATGCCGTCAATATTCGACCTATCAGCTGCATCGGCAGCCGACAGCAAGGCGACGTCACCAGAAGATCTCCTGCATTCGTGGAATTCGATCCACTCCGCCATCAGATCCCTCGGCCCGAAACTTGCGAAACGTCTTCTTCGAGAATGGCAAGAGCTAAAGATCGAAGACGTCAACCTCGGCGGATTATCGCTCGACATCCTGAAGCGAATGAAGCCGTCCGAGCTCGACAAGCTCATGCAAGGCATGACCATCGCTCATATCGGCGACGTCGTCCCCTTCATGCAACAGCTACTGCTCGTCTATTCTGACTACGGCAGCTGTGTTCCCGCTATGGAAGCAGTAGAGGAAGCCCTAACCCAAAACTTCGGGATACAACCATCAAGAACCACCGTCGAGAGGGCTAAGCTCACCGTCCCCGACAGTGCTACATCGGAGAAGCACCTCGTCTTCCGCAACAAGCTCCGAGCGCTCATGGCTGCCAAGAAAGCTATGGCTCCAACGACGTCGGCCAAGCCGGCCGACCGGTCTACTCTGCCTCAGAACGAGCAGTACGATGACTACGAACGGGTCCAAGTCTTCTCCGACGAGACCAAGGAGAAGATTGAGGGAGATGACCTCCGTTTCATGGTCGTGGAATGGGACCCTAAGAAGTCAGCGTACGTAGTGTATGACCGCGAGGCAAAGTCAACGCGCAGTGCCAAACCGCAGTTCCTGCGACCTGTGCTTGCTGCCACAACCGAGATGGTCCCGGACCTCGTCGCCGACCAACTCGACCTCGAGCAGATCCAGCCGCATATGCTTAGCGGATCCACCCTACTGTGGAAACCGATCAATTGGGAAGCATCAAAGCTCGTGTTCGCACAGACACGCCGCTTCCTCGTCGACGAAGATCTTCGGCGGGCAGCGGACAGTTTCGGCGGAAACTGCATACACAAGTCGATGACTCTCCTGCTCGAGAAATCGGGTGTCAGCCAAGGCGCTGAACTGATCACCAGTATCGGCTCAGCGCCCATCGTCTGGACAGGCAGTGTCTACGATCTGGTCGGCCAGATCAGGGAGCGCAGACATGTGCTGTCTGTTCTCGAAAAGGCTGGCGGCGCTTCCACTCTCGTGGCTTGCGAGCTCGTGCAGCTCCACGCCGCCTCGTCGATCCGGTCGATGCGGCCCATCAGCATCCGCGAGCTACTCGAGAGGTGTTTTATGGTTTTCCGGCGCGAAATGTTGGACAGGAAAAGCCGGCTCACCCACGAGCAGCTCGTCAACGAGCTCGAGCACGAGCTACTGCGCATCCACCGCGATGAGGTTGCAGCCGACGCGATTAGCGTGCACCGTCCATATGACAATACGCCCGCTCCTCGCAGTGCCAAGGCGGCGGCGCGCCCAGCAGCACGACCCCCACAGGACAACGCCGCGCCCGCTGAACCTGAAGCGTGCCGCAATTTCCAGATGGGCAAATGCATGCGTGGCGACGATTGCCGCTACGCCCACACTGGCGCACCAGCCAAGCGCGTGGTCGCAGCCACCGCCCCGGCAAAGGCTGTGCCGAACAACCCTACCGCGTGCAGTCACGAAGTCGTCAAGCCAGGCTCATGCCCGCGCAAGACGGCATGTCGATTCTCGCACGATCGAGCCGTGGTCGCCAAGGACCGCAAGGACAAGGCTAAGCTCACTGCGCACAAAGGCCGTGTCTCGGCATATAACGCACGAGGGGCAAGTGTCGCCGTACCAGACAGCACAGCTGAGGAGGGCGACGACGAGCAGCGAGCAGCCTGCTCTGCCACACGCACGCCAGTTCCGACTACTGGCCCTGCAGCCGGCAGCCGATTTGTCCTCTCTTTCAGTGACAGCGACGACGACGCGCCGGCAAGCCGCGCAGCCAGCTCCGCTCATCGGCAGCTGCCTTGCTCCGACGACGACGACAGTGCGTCGAGCACGTGCAGCGTCGGTTCGGCTCAGGAGGGTGCCACACCCAACGGTGCACTCGTATGCGCGACCATCGACGACAACGGTGCCTTCCATACCGTGTTCGTTAACGACAGTGGCGCCGTCCGCAGCGACGTCTGGGACAGCAACCTCGCTGAGTACAGTTCGACTCAGGAAGCCATCTCCTTGTCGCGTATCGAGTTAGATCAGTCGCGGCTGTTGGTGCAGCGTGCGGCTTATTTACTCGATACCGTGGGTAATAAGGCGGCGCGGAAACAGATTTCCATGATCAAGGTCGCTGTGTCGCGCATTTATCAGGCGATCGCCGATCGAACCATCCAGATTTATGGCGCTCGGGGTGTGACGGGTGATACTCCTGCAGCTCAGGCCTTCAGTCGAGCTCGCGCTTTTCGCATCTATGACGGTCCTGACGAGGTGCATCTGCAAACGATTGCGCGACTCGAGGCGGGAGAACAGGATGTCGATGGCTCTGTGGGTAACCTGAATCATTACCTGTTCAATGGCGCTGAGTGACGTTGCAGTCATGACTGAATTCCTGGCTAGATTGAACTAGAAAATCCCTGTCAGCCTGATACCGACGAGTGAATCTCGAGTGTCATGTTTGATTTTGCCGTACCGCTGAACTTGAAAGGAATAGGCTATGAAAGCTGCTGTTTATTATGCAACAGGCACCCCTGATGTACTGAAATATGAAGAGATTGCCGACCCCGTTTGTCACCCCCAGGGTATCCTGATTGCCGTTGAGGCGGTGAGCATCGAAGGCGGTGATCTGTTGAATCGCGCAGGCGGTGCTTTAGCTAAACAACCTCATGTGGTGGGTTACCAGGCGGCTGGCACGATCATCGAAGTTGGCAGTGAGGTCGAGGATCGCAAGGTTGGACAGCGGGTCGTGACGTCAGGAGCTGACGGCTCACATGCTGCAATCCGGGCTGTGGCTGCCAGGAGTTCCTGGTTGTTACCGGATAGTCTGAGCATTGAAGAGGGTGCCTGCATACCGATTCCGTTCGGCACTGCAGACGATTGCCTGTTTGAATTTGGCCGCTTGCAGGCGGGCGAAACCGTGTTGATTCAGGGTGGCGCCGGTGGTGTCGGGCTGGCGGCGATCCAGTTGGCAAAGCGGGCGGGGGCGACGGTTATCTCAACCGCATCTAGCCAGACTAAGCTGGATTTCCTGACGACAGTGGGTGTAGATCACTGCATCAACTATGTGGAATCTGACCTGCTGGCTGAAGTGAAGCGCATTACCGACAATAAAGGCGTGAATCTGGTGGTTGACCCCATCGGCGGTGAGGTGCTGCAGAATAGTATTCGAGCCATGGGCTATCGGGGGCGAGTGACCACGGTGGGCAATGCCGGTCGAGAGGTCATGAAGTTTGACCTGAGTGGCTTGATGGGTATGAATCAATATATCCAAGGGGTATTTCTCGGTGCGGAGATTGGTACAGACCGTGTCTATAACATGATTCAGTCGCATATCGAGGCGGTGGCCAACGGTGAATTGAAAGTCTTCATCGACAAGCAATTTGCGCTGTCTGATGCTGCGGCAGCTCATGCGCATATCGAAAGCAGGCAGGCCATGGGTCGGGTATTACTGATTCCCTGATCGCATCAACCAGTCTGATCAGGCGAAAGACTGCAAGTTCGCCCAGAGCTTGCTGGTGATTGAGGTAAGCCGCTGCCGGTTCGGCAAAATCCAAGTTATTCATACAGGCCTTCAGGTTGCACCAGGTGGGTTAGGGATTCTTGGTGGGTGTCTTTTATCGTGAGTGCCTCTTGGATGGCCTATCTCAGTGCTGAAAAATTCTGCAGCCCGGCGTCGGTGATTGCCAGGTTCTGGCCGGTCAAGTGGCATTGCATGCAGGGTCTTGCTAGGGGCATGATGGTCCTGCGAGGAAATGTCGGAGGAAGGAGTCTTCATGAATACTGCTTTTCACGAACTGTTAGCGTTGCGGGGGCTTGAGTCGCCCACGGAAGCCATTGATTTGGTGGGCCAGGACCCCGTGCTGTCCACCCGCTTTACGTTGGGTGAAACGGCGGCTGCGGTGTTCGCGGCTATCGGTGTTGGGGTGAATGACCTGTGGCAGCTGCAGACAGGACGCCGTCAGGACCTGAGCGTCAAACTATCCCACGCGGCGGCAGCGCTGCGCAGCTACAACTATTTTAATGTAGAAGAGCCTGCTGCCAGTGGTCATGATGCCAGTGCGGCATCAATTAATTGGGCCCTGCAGCAACAGCGCCAGCGTATTTCCACGCCACATCCGACTCGGGATGGTCGATATTTCCTGCCACACATGGGATTGCCGCATTTAGCTCAGCGAGCGCTGGATATCCTTAAATGCGACTATGAGCTCGAGGCAGTGATCAATGCCGTGGCGGGCTGGGATGCCCTGGCCTTGGAAGAGGCGATTGCTGCTGTGGGTGGTTGTGGTGCCATGGTGCGCACTGCTGCTGAGTGGGCGGCTCATCCACAAGGTCAGGCCTTGGCAGGGCGGCCATTAGTGGAGATCATCAAGATTGCGGACAGTCCGCCGGAACCGGTGGGGCTGGCAGGTACCCGTCGACCGTTGAGCGGTTTGAAGGTGTTGGATTTGACGCGCATTTTGGCGGGGCCGACTTGTGCCCGAACCCTAGCCGAACATGGTGCTGAGGTATTGATGGTGACCGCCGAGCATCTGCCGCAGGCAGATATGTTTGTTCGAGACACGAGCCATGGTAAACGTAGCTGCTTTCTCAATTTAGATGTGGACCTTGAGCGCCAACAGCTCCATGACTTGGTGCGCACCGCTGACGTGTTTTCCCAGGGCTATCGGCCTGATGTGCTGGCCAATCGTGGTCTATCACCGGCGGCACTGGCGGAAATTCGCCCTGGCATCATCTATACTTCGATGAATTGCTATGGCTTTGATGGTCCCTTCGCGAATCGAGCAGGTTGGGAACAGTTGGCCCAAGCCGTGACGGGTATTGCCGCGGAACAGGGTGGTGATAGGCCGGCATTGCTGCCGGCGGCGGCTTGTGACTACACCACCGGCTATCTTGCCGCTTACGGTACCTTGCTGGCGTTGGGTCGGCGAGCGCGAGAGGGTGGGGCCTATCATGTGCGGGTTTCTTTGTGTCAATCGGCGATGTATCTGCAGCGCCAGCGAAGGGTTGATTACACCCATGAAGGTATGGATATCGACCCTCGTGATCTGAATGATATTGTGAAGCTGACAGATAGCCCCTACGGCAAGATTCGTCATCTGGGCCCGGTCTTGCGGATGACCGAAACACCGCCCCGCTGGGATTTACCGAGTACCCAGCTGGGTTCTCATGAGGCAGCGTGGCAAACCTGAGTTAAGCAACACTCAGCGCCTGAAATGGTTGCGCAAGGAGGCTCACCGCTAATGGATTTTGTCTGGATTTTGTTTGCCTTTGGCTGTGGCCTGGGGGTGCGTGTGTTCTCCCTGCCGCCGCTGGTTGGCTATCTTGCTGCAGGGTTTATGCTGAATGGGCTCGGGGTGCGCCCCGCTGAGGGTTTGCAAACCCTGGCAGATCTTGGCATCACCTTAATGTTGTTTACGATTGGTCTAAAACTCAACTTGCGCGACCTGTTCAAGGTTGAAGTGTATGGCGGTGCGCTGTCGCATCTGGTGCTCTGGACCGGGCTGGTCAGTCTGTCGGTCGTGGGCCTGGGCGCGCTGATGCTGCCGCATTTTGCCGATATGGATTTTACAGGCGCGGCGCTACTGGCATTTGCTTGTAGTTTTTCTAGCACCGTCTGCATCGTCAAGCTGTTGGAAGAAAATGGTGAGCTGAAAACCCGCCATGGTCAGATCGCCATTGGCATTTTAGTGGTTCAGGATATCGCGGCCGTGTTGTTCATGGCATTTGCGACCCATGAGTTACCTTCGTTGTGGGCTGTGGGCTTGGTACTGCTGATTCCGGCTCGACCCGTTCTATACCGCATCATGAATCATGCTGGCCACGGTGAGCTGTTGCCGTTGACCGGGTTTTTTCTGGCGCTGGGCGGGTATGAGCTGTTCAGTTTGCTGAACCTTAAAGGCGACCTCGGGGCCTTGGCGGCAGGGTTGTTATTGAGTCAACATGCTAAGTCGGGGGAACTAGCCAAGGCGCTGCTGAATTTTAAAGACCTGTTTTTGATCGGTTTCTTTTTGTCCATTGGTTTCATCGCTCTACCAGACTGGCCCATGGTGATCAGTGCGGTGTTGTTAACCTTGTTACTGCCCCTGAAATTTTTGTTGTTTTTCGGTTTGTTTATTGTGCTTCGATTGCGTGCGCGCAGTAGTTACCTCGCGTCTCTGGCGCTCACTAACTACAGTGAGTTCGGCTTAATTGTGGCGGTCCTGTGTGTCAATACTGGCTGGCTAGACAAACAATGGCTAGTCATCCTCGCGCTGACAGTCGCCTTATCTTTCGTGTTTACCAGTGTGGTGCATCGATCGAGCCATGTCCTGTACAGTCGCCACAAAGACTTTATTCGACGCTTTGAATATCCTCAGCGACTGGTGGAAGACCTGCAACATGAACCTCTGGGAGCCGAAATTTTGGTGGTTGGTCTTGGTCGGGTGGGTAAAGGGGCGTTCCATGCGTTGCAGGCCGATCTCGGTGAGAAGGTCTGGGGTATGGATTCTGATATGGCACGAGTTAAGCGCCTGCAAGCTGAGCACTTGCATGTGTTTAACGGCGATGGCGAAGATGCAGAACTATGGGAGAACCTCGACATCTCTAATATTCGCTTGATCCTGCTAGCCCTGCCGTCCATTGGTGACGTTCAAAATATTACGGCCCAGTTAAAAGGCGCTCAGTACGAAGGCAAGATAGCGGCTATCGCGCGCTACGAAGATGAGCGAATCACCTTGCTCGCGAGCGGTATTGACCGCGTTTTTAATTTCTATACGGAGGCCGGCAGTGGTTTTGCTGAGGAGAGCCTGGCGATGATTGAGGCCGACAAGCTGCAGTCCGAAGAAACGGCCGGCTGAAACCATTGATTGTTCGCGCCCAATGCCTGGGCACGGTATCATCGAATCTGTCATAAGGCAGGGTCCGGAGTTTCAGGGCGCTCGCCGGTTCTAACATTATTTTGCAGGAGCGGTAATTTATGCCGGATAATCTTCCCGAGGCATTAGAAACGACCCGGTTGAGCATGCAACGGTTTATCGATACGGTCCTTGTCCCCCTCGATGGGAAACTGGAAACAACCACTAAAATCCCCTTAGAAATCCAGGAGCAGGTGCGGCAAGCCTCGCGGGCGGCAGGATTTTTCTATCGCACCCAGCCCCTTGAATTTGGTGGTAATCCCGCTGGTGCCCTTGAGTTGACACTGCTGCGTGAGATGCTGGCGGCGACCAATACGCCGTTGGCCAGTTACGTCTTTGGCCCCGGACCTGGGTTGTTACATGCCGCTGAAGGCGAGCTTCGTAGCCGCTATCTAGAGCCCTTGATGCGCGGCGACAAGACCAGTGCTTTCGGCTTTACTGAGCCCGATACCGCACCTCGGCCGACCTGGGCAGTCCTCGAGGGCGACAGCCTGGTGGTCACGGGCCAGAAGTCCTATGTGACCGGTGGTGAGTCCTGTGATTTCGTCTGCATCCTAGTGAATGTGGAACAACCCGATGGTAGCCGGGCCGGGACCGCGATGGTCGTGATTGACCGCGATGCCGATGGTGTGAGTATCGATAATGCCTTCACCTCAATGGAAGGCGGCGGGCATGTGTCCATGGTGTTTCAACAGGTTCGTATACCGGTCACGCAGGTGATTGGCAAAATCGGTGAGGGCATGCCTCGGGCGCTGGGTAATATTGGTAATGTCAGGTTAATGGTTGCTGCGCAAGCCATGGGGATGTGCCTGTGGACTCTGGAGTACGTCGAGGCCCATCTCAAGTCGCCACATCGCAGTGGCGCGCCGCTCGGCGACCGTGAGGGCATCAGATTACGGTATGCGGATATGCGCATCGAAACCTATGTGGCTCGCAGCGCTTTATATCGTACCGCGAGACTCGTAGAGTCTGGCGAAAACAGTGTCAATGAAGTCATCGCCACCAAAGTCTTTTGTACGGAAACAGCGGGCCGACTGATTGATATGGCGGTACAACTGGTAGGCGGCCAGGCCCTTGTTCAAGGTCATCCATTGGAGGCGCTGTACCGCCAGGTACGGTCATTGCGACTGGTGGAAGGTGCCAGTGATTTATTGCGGATCAATCTTGTGAAGGGCCGGCTTGAACTACAGAAGGGCCGGGTCTGATGTTTGCCTTGCTGACATTTGATCTGAGTCAGGGGCATTGGTCGTTAAGCCGCGCTAGGCTGCGCCATGCTTTGTTCCTGGATTTTTTGCTATTGGGTTTTTTTATGCCGCATCGCCGCCTGGTTTGTCTGTCAGTACTGTTTGGGTTTTCTGTCCTCGCGAGCGTGTCGACAACCGCTGCTGACGATATGTCCGTGACTGACAAAGTGATGAATGAGAGGGTTAATGAGCGGATGAATGACGGGCTGCATGCAGATATGGTCCAGATCGGCGACCAACTGTTGTTGATCTTGCCGAGCTTGCACGCTGATTCTGTGGACCGCGAAGCCCTGCGTCAGAACATGCTACGCCTGGCGCAATTACTCGATCAGGCTCAACCACATTTGCAACAGGCGCCCGGGGACTATAGCAGCACCTATCAGCAGCCCTATGACATGTTGCGTGAAAGTCTGGCCCAGGCGGTAGAGATGACTGACGTCGCTAATCTGAAGTTTGTGAAGTCCAGTCTGACTGAAACCTTTGAGCTCTGTGCTGCCTGCCACACGCAGGACAAGCAATCCCGCCGGATTCTCGGAATCAGTAAAATCAAGTCGTTAGATGAGTTTTTAGCGGGTGAATACAGCTATCTCACTCGAGACTACGATTCTGCACTAGTGTCTTTTGCTAATGTGCTGGACGATAAAAACAGTAGTCCTGACGATAGGTCAAAGGCGCTTGACAGGATTTTGATTATCGAAGTTGAGGTGAAGGCGGATTTAAATGCGGGTATTCAGCAGCTTGAACTCTTGCGCGGTTTGGGTAAAGGCAATGCTGCCGAACTCACACAGTTGGGCGACTGGATTGAAGTATTGCGGCAGGTGCAGTTGGCGCCGAAATCGGCCTCACCACAACATAAGAAGAGCATTCTTGAGTTGGACACATTTTTACGTCTGCGCTGGCCGACGATCCAGGCTGGTCTGACCTGGCATGGCCAGACTGCCTATTGGATGGTGATTCGTGGTGAGCTAAATCGATTGCTGAGGAGCGCCACCGACACCGCGGAAATGCCGCGGCTATATTACTGGCTTGCGGTTAGCGATCGGTCATTGAATTATCAATTTTTTGATTCATTGTCCCGGCGCTACCTCGAACAATGCGTTGAGCAATATCCCGCTCATGCCTATGGGCAAAAATGCCTGGCGGAGTACGAGACGCTAGTGACGACCTCATTCTCAGGCTCCGCCGGCACCTTCGTGCCCGTGCAAATTCAGCAGCGGTTGGACACCATGCGCCACCGCGTCAAGGGCGTGCAACGCTAGTTCTGCGGTGCCCTTGATGGCGGTTGTTGCAGGCGGCGACCGAATGCTTAGGGTCGATAGGAAAACCGAGTCGAGCCTGTACTGACTGTGCCAGCCACGAGCTTGGCCCAACGACAGAGATGTAGGCGCGTATCTCGTGGGTCAATGATCTCCTCAATTTCAAAATATTCTGCAGAACGGAACGGTGAACGCAGTCGATTGAGACGCTGTTTGATATCAGCTAAGTGGGCGTCGTAATCACTGACCTCGGCAAGTTCAGCTTTGTAAGCAACCTCAATACCGCCTTCGATGGGCAGCGAACCCCAGTCGCCAGAGGGCCAGGCGATTCGAAAGTGATGCTTGCCAGGTTTCTTGTTCGATGCACCCGCAACACCGAATGCCTTGCGTACCACAACACTGCAGAAGGGTACCGTGGTCTGGCCGAGCGCAGCCAGCGCTTGTGAGCCGAAACGAATGGTGGCACTTTCTTCTGATTCTTTGCCGATCAAAAATCCGGGGCAGTCAATCAGATGGATTAAAGGCAGGTGGAAGGTTGAGGCCAAGTCACAGTGTCGAACCAGCTTGCGACAGGCATCGGCTGTCCAGGCACCGCCATAGATCATGGCATCTTCGGCAAATACCGCGACGGGAATACCATTGAGTCGTGCTAGCCCGCAGATGATGGACTTGCCCCATTGCTTACCAATCTCAAAGAACGAATCCTCATCGAACACGCTATTGATGATCTTGCGCATTTTGTAGACCTTTCGTGGGTCTCTCGGAATGATGTTCATAAGTTGTTCGTCGCGACGATCGACGGGATCATCACAAGCCGCCCTGGGTGGTAATTCATCGACGTTAGCGGGCAGGTAGGACAGAAAGCGTCTAGCCATGGCAAAGGCCTGAGCTTCTGAGTCGGCTTCGTCGTCAATTGCGCCGTTGCGGGTATGGATTCGACTCGACCCTAATTCTTCCTTACTGACATCCCCAAGACTAGCCCAGTCCACGAGGGCCGGCCCGGCAATCATCATTTGCGCCGTGTCTTTGACGATCACGGAGTAATGAGAAGTCGTGACTCTTGCTGCGCCGATACCGGCGACAGATCCGAGGGCGAGAGACACGGATGGTGCCACGCCCAAGTGGCCGACAATGGTGTCCCAGCCAGCGATTTGGGGTATGTAAGTTCGCCCGGCGGTTTCAATGGTCTTCACCGAGCCACCGCCTCCCATACCATCTACGAGCCGGATGTGGGGTAAACCCAGTTCCAGCGCCAGTCCTTCCGCTTGCATACGCTTGGCGCCGATAGAGGCATCGGCAGATCCGCCGCGAACGGTAAAGTCGTCGCCGGAGATCATCACCGCTCGACCATCGATCTCGGCCGTGCCAAAGACATAATTAGAGGGTGTGAAGCTCACTAGATTGCCGTCGGTATCGTATTGCCCGACGCCGGCGAGTTTGCCCACTTCATGAAAACTGCCCGGGTCAACAATAGCGTCAACCCGCTCTCGAATCGTCAGTTTGCCAAACTCATGTTGACGAGCGACCTTGTCCACGCCGCCCATGGCTTCTGCGAGAGTCCCGCGATGATGAAGTTCGTCAATCTCTTTATCCCAGCTCATCGTTGTCTGCCCTGTATTATGTAATTTGTATTATGTAATTTGTATTGTGCGTAATGCGTTTTTGGTGATGTGTGGATTGATCTAAGATTGCACTCTGTTACCGCATACTAGCAAGGATTTTGGGTGCTGTGCGCAGCAATTGCATTGGGTTTTTTGTGGGGATGAGGTGCGGAAATTTGTTAGACTCTCAGGTTCAATTGCGGCAGACAGGACAATGCAGTGAAAGAATACCGACAACACCGATTTACCGCGCCTAAAGGTGCGACACAGATACTCTTGGTCCGCCATGGCGAATCTCGTGCTGCGAGCCTGGAAAATCCTTTTCCACTCGTCGCGGGACAAGGTGATCCTGAACTCGCGATCGCCGGGCGAGAGCAGGCAGAGCGAGTTGGCGAAAGACTGCGGCATTTACCCATAGACGCTATTTACGTCACCAATTTGACCCGCACCCACGAGACCGCAGCGCCCCTGGCCGGGCATCTTGGACTTGAACCCATCGAGGAACCTGATCTGCGAGAGGTTCACCTGGGTGATTGGGAAGGGGGCTTATTGCGGATCAAGGCCTTTGATAATGATCCGATTTACCAGCAGATGCAGGCCGAGCAACGCTGGGATGCGATTCCCGGTGCAGAGTCCAGAGCGCAGATTCATGCCCGGGTCGAAAGGGCTTTGAACAAGATCGCGGCAAGCCATCCAGATCAGCTGATCGTTGCCGTTGTGCATGGTGGCATTGTCGGGCATATCTTGTCCCATGCCTCAGGCTCAGCCCATTTTGCGTTTAACGGTTGTGATAATGGCTCTATTAGTCAGATAGTGATGGTTGAAGGCAAGTTGATCGTTCGAGGATTTAATGACACATCGCACCTTTTGGAGACGACACTGAATGCCCTGCCAACCTAGACTGGGGATAACATCGGTCAATTGAAATCCTTGATGGCGCCGAGAATTTGGCGACAGGTGAGTTGACCGACAAGTTTACCGTCAACGACGATCGGTCGACGTCGATGTTTATGATCTAGCATGGATGCTGCGACCGTGACGATGTCATCGGTGGGGTGATTGACCTCAACATCCAGGGTCATAATATCTTTTACCAACGCCCCGCCAGGATCAGCACCATTGTAAACCGAGGTGACCAGCGCTCGTAAACAATCGAGTTCTGAGAGCATGCCCACTAGGTTATTGTTTGCGTCGATGACCACGACGCCAGAGACTTTATTTTCTAAAATCTTTCTGGAAGCGTCATAGATATTCATATCCGCCATCACGGTGATGGGCTTGTGCTGCATGTATTGACTCACCTCGACTGATTTTGGCATAACGCTTCCTCTTTGAGTTGATAGATATAGCAGGTCACGCTGCTACATTAGCGCATTATTCCTAGCAGCGGCAAAGACAATGTAGCGCGTAGTCGACAAAATTTACGTATGATTAGCATTTTGGCAGGAGCCTCAGGATGCGGATGAAAATGTTGATGAGACTGTCTATGGCATTCGTGCTGGCGGGCATGAATGCCACAGTGTCTGCCGCGACTGAGACAGAGCAGGTTTTGGCCTCATTGCAGGGCTACGAATGGCAGCTAGACCGGGGAAGGCTAGCAGGACTGCCCGCAGACAGTTGGCGAACGATGCTTGATATCGCTCAGGATACGGATCAATTGGACTATATCAGAGCGCGAGCGGCGGCGTCGCTGACCGCGTTCCCGAATGACGATGTTTGGCGGTTTTTTATCCAAAGTACGCAGGATTCAACAGCGGTAGTGTCCCGTCGGCGCGGCGTGGATGGTTTGTGTGCTGCGTTTCATGAAAGTCGCAAGTCTGCCTTGGAAGCCGTGCTGGTGCCGTTGCTAGGTGAAGCCGACACCCATTTGCGAGTTCAAACAGCGGCGTGTCTGCAGCGGCTAGATACGGAGACTAGTCGTGAGGTGTTGGCGGTTTATCGAGCGGCGATTACCCAGGACTGGGAAGCGCGAGCTGTGAGCATTGACCGCAGGCATGCCAAATGAGCAGCTTGAGCCTAACTGGCATGAATGGGCTGACTCCTCAGGAGTTGGAAATATTTCGTCGCGATGGCTACCTGGTTCGTCGAGGGCTGACAGATGCCGCGACCTGTGATGCCATCGCTGAGATGGCGCGAACCCATCTCGAAGTCAATCTAGCGCCCATCGAGTATGAGGTGGACGTGCAGTATCCTGGCGCGCCTAAGTCGAAAGATGCGCCCGGAGGAGACACTTGCCGGCGTCTTTTGCATGCCTATTCCCGTGCCGATGTTATTCGTGACTGGGCGGTCAGCGAAGGCGTTAAACAATCACTGCAGGCGCTGTTGAACTCACCGGATAACGTTTTATCTCAGTGCCATCATAACTGCATCATGACCAAGCAACCGGGCTATAGCAGTGCCACTCTGTGGCATCAGGATAATCGCTACTGGGCCTTTGATGAGCGAAATTTGATCAGTGTTTGGTTGGCGGTGGGTGACGAGACGACCGACAATGGTTGTCTTAGGGTGATTCCCGGTACCCATACGCTGGATTTTGAACCCGGTCGATTTGATGCGGCGTTGTTTCTGCGACCAGACCTGGCGGAAAATAGGGCCTTGATTGCGCGAGCCAAGCCGGTGCCGCTCGAGAAGGGCGATGTGTTATTTTTTCACAGCAAGTTATTTCATGCGGCGGGCAGAAATCGTAGTGCAGAAACGAAGTTTTCACTGGTGTTTACCTACCATGCGGCCAGTAACCATCCTATAGAAGGCACGCGATCGGCTCAGTTTCCAGGAATCCCGCTCTAAGGACGTTTAGGCTTCGAGTTTAGGCTCGCCCAGTAAGGCCATCATGCCGAGCAGCAGGTCTTCTCGAGACGTGCCCTTGCGCCAGGCAAAGCCGATGTCTCGATAGAAACGTTCAGTGGGCAAACGCTCAGTAGCGATCTGAGTACCTTGCAGTACGCCAGCCTGAATCACCATATCAGGGATCAGCGTGACACCCAGATCGTTATCAACCATTTGCAACAACATTTGCAAACTGTTGGCGCCAAATGTGTGAATCTTTTTCTGGTTCTTTAGTCGGCAGCCTGCCAGCGCATGATCACGTAAGCAGTGGCCGTCATCCAGTAGCAGCAGACTCTCATCCGGCAGTGCATCAAAGTCATAGTCCGAATGATCCAGTAGACGGGTTTTTCGATGGTATGCCAGATGCATGCCCTCGCGATAGATGACCTGGGTTTGAATTTGTCCCGCGTCGTAGGGGAGTGCTAGCAGCGCCAAGTCGAGCTTGTTGTCGAACAACTCCTGAATCAAGTTGGCGGTGGTGTCCTCGCGAATATAGAGTTTTAGTGTCTCGAACTGCTGACCGATCGCCATGACATATTGGCTGATGAGGTAGGGCGCAATGGTGGGGATAACACCGAGTCGGACGGGTAGCGACGTGGGATCAGACAGGGAGCGCGCATTGTCCACCAGGTCTTGAGTTTTGAGAATGATGTCGCGGCTGCGCTCAGCGATCTGTTTGCCGAGTTCGGTGAAGGCCACGGACTTATTCGTGCGTTCCACCAGCGTGACACCCAGCGAAGACTCCAGTTCCTTGATGCCGGTGCTCAGGGTTGATTGGGTGACGTTGACCTGTTTTGCCGCATTACCGAAATGTTGAGTCTCTTGCAAAGCAACCAAATACTGGAGTTGTCGAATCGGTGGTAAGTGCATGGGTCGCCCTCTTGGTCTCGTGTTGGTTGAGTTTATCCAATAACAGGTAATCGATCAAATAAAACGATCGAAACAAGAAAAACAATTTATTTTATGTATCGTAAAGATCTGGCTAGTATGGCTGTCATTGCGCTGAAGCGTGCAACTAACCCCCTAACTAATAGACTCGATGCGAGGCAAATGATGATGAATACCCTTAACGATAGAGAAGGGCAAGCCGTACCCAATGTGACTTTTCGAACTCGCGATGACGTCGGCTGGCAGGATGTAACCACCCAGGCGCTGTTCGAAGGCAAAACAGTGGTGGTGTTTTCCCTGCCCGGTGCTTTCACGCCCACTTGTTCAGCCACTCACCTGCCTCGTTACGAGGAGCTGGCGCCGGTCTTTGCGGCCAATGGTGTGGATGAGATCCTCTGTGTCAGTGTCAATGATGGCTTCGTGATGCAGGCTTGGCAGCGGGACCAGGGGATCGAAAAGGTCAGGGTAATCCCCGATGGTAACGGTCACTTCACTGCCGGCATGGGAATGCTAGTTGACAAGGAAGACTTAGGCTTCGGCAAGCGTTCTTGGCGTTATTCGATGCTGGTTAAAAACGGCGTCGTCGACAAAATGTTTATCGAGCCTGACCTGCCAGGGGATCCGTTCACGGTATCTGATGCGGATACGATGCTGGCCTATATCAATGCGAGTGCCAAGGCGCCAGAGCCTGTGGCGGTCATCAGTCGAACGGGTTGTCCGCACTGTCAACGAGCCAAGGACTTACTGACTGCGCGGCAGATTCGGTTCAATGAGATCGTGGTGGGGCGTGATATCGATCAGGTGGCCATGCGTGGTCTGACAGGCTCCATGTCGGTGCCTCAGGTGTTCATTGGCGGTCAATTAATCGGAGGTGCTGATCAGCTAACCACCTATCTGATGAAGGCCAGTTAGAGAATCGAAAGCTGGTTCGATCTCGAGCCAGCTTTTTTATGCATGGTCGCAGTGGAGCGCTGTAGCCCAAAATCAGCGCCTAAAACCAGTCTATAAAAATCAGCCTTTCACATTCCGCTCTTTAAAGGCGGCCCTCGAAAATCACCGTTAGATGCCGTTACAGTCAGTTTGAATGCAGGATTTTGGATCGAATGAGTCGCGCCTTCGTCGCCTGTTAGCCTATGACTGAAGTGAATGATAGAAAAAACGGGGTTGCCGCGATGCGCGACGCTGGATTCTTTATTGGATCGATAGCAATGACGCTTCAATGAGTCGTTGATTGATCTGCTTGATTAGGCTTCTTTTGGGTTGTTGTAAGCGTTAATTTATCGGTAGAATCAGAGGCGGAACGTCGCGTCAGCAGCGTTGGAGCGTAGATAAGAGTAGTGTCATAGAGGCCGAAAAATAACACAGGAAAATACTATGTCAGTTGTCGAGGAAGTGAGCGTAGCAGGAGCGCAAGCCAGAGTGTTGGAGGGCGTGGTAGTCCGTTTTGCCGGTGATTCTGGTGACGGCATGCAGTTAACCGGTAACAACTTTACCGAGGCAACTGCAATCTATGGTAACGACCTGGCGACTTTTCCAGACTTCCCCGCGGAAATACGTGCCCCTGCCGGGGCAACATTCGGCGTTTCGGCTTTCCAGATCTATTTTGGTTCCGATGATGTGACCACCGCCGGTGATGCAGTGGATGTGCTGGTGGCGATGAATCCCGCAGCGCTGATTACCAATTTGAAGGATCTGGTGGAAGGTGGGCTCATTGTGGTTGATGCTGACGCCTTCACCGATAAGAACATGCAACGCGCCGGCTACAAGGCCAACCCACTTGAGGACGGCTCGCTGGATGCCTATCGTCTACTCTCGATTGATATCAGCAAGCGCGTACTGGACACCGTCAAACCCTTTGGCCTAAGCCACAAGTTTGGTTTGCGCTGCAAGAATATGTGGACGCTGGGTTTAACTATGTGGCTGTTTGATCGTAGTCGCGACGCAGCCATCGCTGGCTTGCGTAAGAAGTTCGCGAAAATGCCTGATATTGCTGAAGCGAACGTAGCCGCGATCAATGCCGGTCATGCCTTTGGTGAGACCACGGAACTGCACGCCGGGATCGAGATGTATAAGGTGCCGCGAGCACAAGTTTCACCGGGTTTATACCGTAACATCACTGGCTCAGAGGCGCTGGCCTATGGCTTGCTGGCCGGCGGCCAATTGGCTGAACTGCCGATTGTGTTTGCCTCTTACCCCATCACGCCGGCTTCAAGCTTGTTGCATACCCTTTCCGGCCAGAAACACTTTGAGGTGGTCACTTTTCAAGCGGAAGATGAAATCGCGGCAGTCTGCGCCGCCATCGGCGCGTCTTTTGCCGGTTCACTGGGTATCACCTCAAGTTCGGGACCGGGGATCTCTCTGAAGGCCGAAGCGATTTCCCTGGCCTGTGCCGTGGAATTACCTCTGGTGATCGTGAATACCCAGCGTGGCGGACCCTCGACTGGCCTGCCGACTAAAACTGAGCAGTCAGATTTATTTCAGGCTATTTATGGTCGCCATGCGGACACGCCCCTGCCGGTCATCGCCTCTTCCACCTGCTCAGATTGTTTTGAAGTCGCCATTGAAGCCGTCAGGTTGGCGACGAAATATCGAACACCGGTGATTGTTCTCAGCGATGGCTACTTAGCGAATGCCTCTGAGCCCTGGCAACTGCCTGACTTCAATGACTACGAGGGTTTTCCCGTGGTGCATGCCACCGAGGTCGAAGGTTTTTCTCCAGCCAACCGCGATCCGGATACCTTGGCCCGTGTTTGGGCCAAGCCGGGAACGCCAGGGTTGGAACATCGGATTGGGGGTATTGAGCGCGATGCGGTGACCGGTGATATCTCCTACGACGCTGAAAATCATCAGAAGATGACCTTGATGCGGCAAGCAAAAATAGATGGGATCGCTCGGGACATTCCCCTGCAGAGCGTCGATCAAGGTAATACAACGGGCAAGCTGGCGGTGGTTGGCTGGGGTTCGACTTACGGTGTCATTCATCAGGCGGTAAAGCGTGCCCGCCAGTCGAACATGGATGTGTCCCACGTCCATATTCGTTATATGTGGCCCATGCCCGCCAATCTGGGTGAGTTGCTCAAGGGTTTTGATCAAGTGTTGATTCCAGAAATGAATACGGGACAGTTGATCGATATCCTTCGTGCTGAGTATGCGATTGATGCCAAAGGCGTAAGCAAGGTTTCTGGTCAGCCCTTTAAAATTCGAGAAATTGAAGCCGCGATAAAATCCCAGATGGAGAGCAAATAATGAATGCCCCCCTTACGATGAAAGATTACGAAACAGATCAGGAAGTGCGTTGGTGTCCAGGCTGTGGTGATTACGCCATTTTGAAAACCCTGCATAAGTTTATGCCGACCCTAGGCCTGCCCAGAGAAAACAGTGTTTTTATCTCGGGTATTGGTTGCTCTTCGCGTTTTCCCTATTACATGAATACCTATGGTTTCCATACGATTCATGGTCGCGCACCGTCGCTGGCCACGGGCGTCAAGCTCGCCAATCCAGAGTTGGATGTGTGGGTCGTCACCGGTGATGGTGATGGGCTGAGCATCGGCGGTAACCATATGTTACATGTGTTGCGTCGCAACGTAGATCTACAAATTTTATTGTTTAATAACGAAATTTATGGCCTGACCAAGGGCCAGTACTCGCCGACCTCGAAGGTGGGTACCCGTTCACCGTCGACCCCCGATGGCTCAGTGGATCGGCCGTTAGACCCTTGCAGTTTTGCACTGGGCGCTGGTGCGCAATTTGTTGCTCGCTCAATTGATACGGAAATGAAGCACCTGACAGAAATGCTGGGTCGCTCCCACAGTCATAAAGGCGCGTCATTTCTCGAAATTCTGCAGAATTGCCCGGTTTATAACGATGGTATCTTTGAGCAAGTCAAAAACAAGAAAACGGCCGCTGACAGCCGCTTAGTGCTGCAACATGGTGAGCCCATGTTGTTCGGTAAAGAGCTCGACAAGGGTATTCGGCTGAACACCAGTTTACTGCAGCTCGAAGTTGTGACGCTGGGTGAAGACGGCATAACGCTAGCTGATATTCTGGTTCATAATGAGTCCAATAAGGTGCTGGCACAGATGCTTGCCGGTATGCATGGGCCGGATTTCCCAGAGCCAGTGGGTGTGATCTTCTGTGCCGACGTGAGCGGCTATATTGAAGATGTCTATGCTCAGCGTATTAAGGTGCGCGAAGCTAGACCGCCAGCAGATATGAATGCCTTGCTGCGTAGTGGTCACACCTGGCAGGTTGATTAATTCGCGAACGGGTGTAGCTGGACTGCACCCATTCCTTACTTAAGGCGTGACAGCTTCAGCGTGGCAATCTGTTGTCGCGTAGATTAAGCCAGGGCCAGCAAGACGCATGTTTTCAGGGGCCCCCGTCAGGGGCTCAGCGTCAGCTAGAAAAATTTCGATGGTCAACACCGGTTAATACAGAGCTAGTCCAAGGCGATGACGGTGGGCTGCAAGCTCCGGTTCGCGGCGGTAGCAACTCGTTAATTCAACTGAACGCGCTGCCTGTGGTGGTGCTCGGCATCAGGCCAATCGAGGTAGTTGACGTCAATGACCAAAAACGTAATAAAAAAATACAAAGGTAGTACTCATGACGGACTTTAGCGCCGAAGAAAATACTGGAACGATTCCGGTGCAGGAGAAGCATCAATTTGACGTGGCTGCACTGCAAAAATTCATGGAGCAACAGGTGGAAGGCTATCAAGGTAGCTTGACCGTTGAAGAATTTGCCGGCGGTCAATCGAACCCAACGTACTTGCTTCATGGGGGTGGCACACAATATGTGCTGCGCAAAAAACCTGGCGGTGAATTGCTGAAATCAGCGCATGCCGTAGATCGAGAGTATCGCGTGTTGACCGCCCTTCAGGGGGCTGATGTGCCGACTGCGAAAACCTATGCATTTTGTGAGGACGAATCTATTCTGGGCACCATGTTTTATGTCATGGAATACCTTGATGGTCGGGTCATCTGGGATAGTACAGCGGGTCCCTACAGCCCCGCTGAGCGAGGTGAAATTTGGGATGCGGCCAATGCTGCTGTAGCAAAGCTACATAGTGTGGATTTTAATGCAGTTGGCTTGTCAGACTACGGCAAACACACAGACTATATTGCGCGTCAGATCAATCGCTGGTCTAGCCAATATGAGTACACCAAGACGATTGAAAACCCTTACATGGACGAACTGATCGCCTACTTGCCGGGCAATATACCGCTGGATACGTCGTGCACCATTGTTCACGGGGATTTGCAGATCGCTAATATGATGATGCACAAGGATAAGAATGAGGTTATCGGTATTCTTGACTGGGAGCTGAGTACCCTGGGCAGCCCCTTGTCTGATTTCGCCTATATGTGTCGCCCCTATCGGGATGTCCTGCGTGGCGCTGATCTGAAATCTTTGGGGATCCCCAGCGAGGAGGCCTTTGTTGAGGCCTATTGCCGACGTACGGGACGTGATGGCATTGATCATTGGGATTATTATCTGGCGTTTAACATGTTTCGTCTGGCTGGCATCCTGCAAGGTATTGCCAAGCGAGTACTGGACGGCACAGCGGCCAGCAAGCAAGCAGAGGCCGCCGGTGCCGGAGCCTATGACATGGCGAAGTTGGCCTGGGCTCAAATTGATAAGAGCGTCAAGCTGGATTGAACGAGGCGTTCCCAACTAGTTTCCTAGCGCTGCAATTGAGAGACTCAATATGTTGATATTGGCCACCACTGAAAGAGAATACCCTTGGGGTACTTTACGGTCGACTCATGCCAGTAAGGTGAAAGTGATTCTCGAAGAGAAGGAGCTCGCCTATCGCGTGGAGCGGCTTCACCCGGGTGACCTATGGAAGAAGCCGGCAGAGTTGCTGGCCAAGCATCCGTTGGGGAAGGTGCCCTATCTGCAGTTGGCGGATGGCGCCTGCATATTTGACTCCACTGTGATTAATGAGTATCTGGAGGATCGGTACCCACACAATGCATTGAAACCCAACCGTGACTGGGAGTTGGCGCAGATGCGGATGCAGGAAACCTTTGCGGATGAGGCTTTTTTGGTGGGTGATCTACCGAAGATCTGGATGCCCTATTGGGTCAAGCCAGAGTCTCGTGACGAGGCCTTGATGGAGGCCGGCAGGGCGGGGTTGCGTGCTCGTGGCTTGCCCTACCTTGAGTCGATGATAGCGGGCCGTGAATACCTTTGTGAGGATTTTTCTCTGGCGGATGCGCCGTATATGGCGGTTGCTATGGTGCTGGAGGTCGATGGTATGGTGCTCGCTGAGTTCCCCGCCTGCGCCGCTTATTTTGAGCGCTTACGGGCACGACCCAGTTACCGCGCCATCAGCCCCAAGACCTCATTAGAGGATTCTACCGGACGCGGTTAGGCTGAAAAAGACACCGGATACAAAGGCGCTATCTATTCCGGTGGTGTCATTCTGATGCTTAAAACCCCTTGATATCTGGATCCAGCTGGACGCCGAATGAGTTCAGCGCCATGGATACCATGGTGTACTGACCGCAGGTAAATACCAGATCCATCATTTGCTGATCCGTGAAGTCGGCCTTAAGGCCTTGCCAAGTTTCGTCAGAGATGAAGGCGTCATTGTGTAATTCGTCCGCGGCACGAATCAGCAAGGCATCGTGGGTTGACCAACCCGCATTGGCGCCGGCTTTGATCATCTCGATCTCGTTCTCGGCAATACCTGCGCGCTTGCCAATCACCACGTGCTGTCCCCATTCGTAGCCCGCCTGGCACAGCCAGCCGATGCGCAGAATCAAAATCTCTCGATCGCGCGGTGGCAGAGTAGATTTAGACAGAATGTGGTTGCCGAAGACCAACCAGCGCTTGGCTAATTTGGCATGATTGGCCATGGTTCGGAAAATATTCTGCACTGAACCGCGCATCTTCTGACCGTTGAGTATTTCGGCCTGCTCTGCGGTCCATTGGTCCTCATGCAAGGCGGGAATTCTAGGCTTGGTGAGTCTCATGCTGTGCTCCGTAGTAACGTGTCGTCCACTATAAGAAAATTCGCCCCGCAGTGCTATGATCTGATCATTCTAATTATCTGAGTCGTGAGTCCTATGTCTGATCTCATTCTGCATCACTATCCTGAGTCGCCGTTCTCAGAGAAAATCCGTTTGCTGCTGGGTTATAAGCAGGCTAGTTATCAGGCTGTTGCCATTCCGGTGATTCAGCCTAAGCCAGACTTGATGGCACTGACGGGCGGCTATCGGAAAACACCCGTGCTGCAGATTGGCGCTGATATCTATTGCGATTCCGCCTTGATGGCCCGTGTGATCGACCGGCTTTACCCGGATAACACGGTATTCCCCGCTGCTTATGAAGCGGTGGCGGGTGGCCTGGCGCATTGGACGGATACGTTGTTATTTAAATGTGCGGTAGCGATGGCTTTTCAACCTCGGGCGTTGGCTTCCCACGCGCTATTTTCTGACCCCGATGCCGCCGCCGCGTTTATGGCTGACCGTGCCGAATTTACTCGTGGTTCGACGGAGCTGAGTATGGATTTTTCCATAGCCCAGCCTTATTTTTTGATGCATTTAAAACGTCTAGATCTGCAGTTGGCGAGTCAACCCTTTCTGCTCGGCGAAGCTCCCTCGATAGTGGACTTTTCGACTTATCACTGTTGTTGGTTTGTCCATAACAACGAAGCGATTCGAGACACCTTCGCGCCATTTCCCGAAGTCCTGGCTTGGATGGGGCGGATGCGGGCATTTGGCCAGGGTGAGTTAACGCCAATATCTGGTGCAGCGGCACTCGCTGTCGCCGCAGCTGCAACACCAGCCACAGAGCCGGTGGTCAAAGCGATGCAGGTTGATGGTTTGGTGGCTGGTGACAAAGTCAATATCACACCGATAGACTACGGTTTGTTCCCTGTGGAGGGCAGATTGTTAGTCGCCTCCTTAGAAGAGTTGGCCGTGGTGCGAGATGACCCGCAGCTCGGTCAGGTCGTCGTGCACTTCCCCCGCCTAGGCTTCAAAGTCGAGAAGGTTTGATGTTTATGGTCGGTCATCAGCCAATCTTGGGTAACAGCTGCTCCACCAGCTTAACCCAGTAACTGGCACCGATAGGCAGGATCGCATCGTTAAAGTCGTAGCCAGGGTTATGCACCATGCACGAACCTTCGCCATCGCCATTGCCGATCCAGATATAGCTGCCTGGTTTCGCCTGTAACATATAGGCGAAATCCTCTGAACCCATGGCGGGCTTCGGATTAAGGTTGACCCGGTCTGCACCCACCACACTGGCGGCCGCTTGGGCAGCCATATCCGTCTCGGCTTGGGCGTTAACCGTGGGTGGGTAACGTTTTTCATAGAAAAATTCAGCCTGGGCACCGAATGCCGCACAAATTTGCTCCGTCATGACGCGCATTTTGTTTTCCATCATGGCTTGGACCTTAGGCGAGAAACATCGGGTGCAACCATGGATTTCGACAGATTCCGGGATGACATTATAGGCATCGCCGCCGTGGAACTGAGTCACGCTGATGACCGCCGCGTCTTGAGGATCAATTGAGCGGCTGACGATGGACTGGAAGGCCTCGATAATCTTGGCGCCAATCAGGATAGGATCAACGCTGAACTGGGGCATGGCAGCATGACCGCCGCGCCCCGTGACCTTGAGTTTGAAGATATCGAATGCTGCCATCATGGGACCCGGTTTAATGGCAAAGGTACCGACGGCCATACCCGGTATATTGTGCATACCGAAGACCGACTCCACCGGATACTTATCGAACAAGCCGGCCTCGATCATCGCCCGACCGCCACCTTCATTTTCTTCTGCAGGTTGGAAAATAAAGTTAACCGTACCTTCGAAGTCGCCAGATTCGGCCAGGTATCGGGCGGCGCCCAGGAGCATGGTAGTGTGCCCATCATGACCGCAAGCGTGCATTTTACCGGGGTGGGTCGAAACATGGTCAAAGGTGTTTTGCTCAACGATGGGTAATGCGTCCAGATCGGCCCGCAGGCCGATGGCACGGTTACCGCGCCCGCGAGTCAAGGTGCCGACCACGCCAGTGCCCGCAATGCCAGTTTCTACCTCTAAGCCAAATTCACGTAATTTATCGGCCACCAGTTGTGCGGTTCGATGTTCTTCAAAGGCAGTTTCAGGATGCGCATGGATATCCCGTCGCCAGGCCTGCATGTCGGGTTGGAACTGCTCAATAGCTTTGATTGTTTGCATGTCACGAGACCTTTATTGCTGAGTTCGGTTGCGTCAGTTGGATATCACGCCCAAGTCTGAGTCAATGAGCTATGGGGAGATTCATGGAATGACTGTATGACGACAGTACGCTGAATGCAAATAGCCGGGGTACAGATAACCCTGATTATCTAGGTTGCTAACAGGCGCCTGACTGCGATCGCGATGGCGGCGACGTGGTTGTCCGGATCTTGCGCTAGCGCAAGGTTGATACTTTGTAGTGCCTTATCCAGTTCCAGAATATATTCTGAGTTGGGTCCACTGGGTCCTGTGGAATCGACAATTTGTTGCGCGATACTGTCGACGGGCGCCGTGCCCAGGAAACTGGAGTTGGTTGAGTTCGCATAGTAAGTGATACCGGTGACGGTTTCGGTAGCGCTGAAATGGATCGGTATCTGCAGCTGGTCGTAGCCGCCCTGTTCCCGATGGTCGAGGCGGGCCAAGACTGTGGAAGAGAGAGTCGGGTCGATGCGGTAAGCCATGCCTGCACAACAAGCCTCAAGATCTTCAATCAGCGTTACGACTCGACCCGGGGCGCCAGGCATGCCGCGGTGGTCGGAGGAGCCTTGCCAGAACCTTCTCGAGAAATCGCGAATATAGGCGGGCCGCTTTTCTACAAAAGCAAAGTCGGCGCGCCAAATCAGCGAGCCGTAACCGAAAATCCAAAGGGGTGATGAGGATGCAGAACTTGTCATGAGCGTGTCATTAGTTGCCGAGGCGATAGCGTAATTTTACTACTAAAATATCTACTAATCGCTCGGTCCATGAATCCGTGAGCAGGTTGCTGAAACTCTCTCTCGGGCGACTCGGGACATTCGAACCCCGGGTATACACGACAAACAGGTCAGACAATGGCGCTATTTCCCAGCGATACCTGGCTTGAAATGTTAAGCGCGAGATACTGAAGTCGCGCAGGTCGTCGTCCGCAGGTTTTACCACGGGCTCCAAACGACCGTCGCCGGCGGGTACTGCCCAACGACCATCTTCAAAAGCCTTAATGCCGGCCCACTGAGCGGTAATTCGAAACTGTTGGCGTGAGCTCAAGAAGAAGTCAGCTTCGAGTTTGGGGCGCCAGAAGGTGGCGTTGTAGGTGACGAACTCGCGATCGGCATAGTGTAATAGCCAGCCCTTTTTGTCTTCGAAACTGGTCCCTGCTTGGAGCGAGAATCGATCGGAGGGGCGCCAGGTGAGCTGTAGTTCAAGTTCCTTGCTGCCTCCGCCGATGGCCTCGTCTGTATAAAACACCCCGGCTTGGGCGCTGATTTTCTGCGACTCGTCAGTTGCGTAAAACGCGCCCGTGTCGAACCGTCCATCTATGCGGTAGTTACCGTTACCGTCGCTGTTGATATCGTCCCAGCGAGCCGGAAAGTAGTTAAGTTTGACAAAGACAAAGTCGTTGTTGTTGAGTTGTCGTTCTTGCGAGCTGAAGAGTCCTCTTTTTACCTGCAACCCGTCAGTGTTGTAATACTGGACTATCCTAAACTGGGTTTGCTTTGACTTGATGTGAGTGAAGTTTGATTCATCTCGCTGGTAAGCATAGCGGCTACCGATCAGGTTGTTGCGCTCCAGAAAGCCGAAATCATTAATCAGTAAGTCATCGCTGAAGTAATCTACTGCCAGTGAGTGTTTGCGTCCCTGAGATGGTGTGTAGCTGACATCGACGAAGGCGCCTTCGCCCTGAATGCCCTCGACGTCACTGAACATCAATTGCAGGTCTGTATTCCACTGACCATTGGCAGTGAGATAATGGGCGTCGATACCATTAACCATGGCATCATTTTGCGGATGCGCTACAAAAGTGCCAAGCCAGCCAAGCGAACGCCGCGCCCCTCCAGTAGTGTCTTCATACAGGATGCGAGCGGCGCCAAAATCTCGGCCGGCCTGCTCTACGGTTGCCGGTGCGCCATTAATTTCGCCTCGTAGCAGTGTGTCTTCTTCGAAAGCGGCAAGTGTGCCGTAGCGAAATTTACCATTTTGGCCTGTGATTTTGGCTGCGCCCACCAGTTCGGAGGGTCGGTTCGCCTCTAGTCCAGTTAATTCTAAGCCTGGCACGCCAGTGGCTTTCGGTGCCCCACCAATGCGACGGGTATTCAGTAGTGACGTTGGCGCGCCGCGACGGTCTTGGCGGGCCCGAGGCGTTGTCGTGAAGACCTCGTTACCCTCCAGAAAAAAGGCGCGTTTCTCCGGGAAAAAAGTCTCCAGAGAGGTAAGGTTAACGTCAACATTGTCGGACTCTACATTGCCAAAATCTGGATTCAGGGTAGCGCTAATTTGTGTGTTGCTCGTCGGGCGCCAGAAGACATCCAGTCCGGCCTTGTAAGCATCTTTGCCTTCTATAGCCAAATTATCCAAGGCGCTGGAGGCATAGGGGTAGAAGACAAATTGTTGTTTCGCCGGAATAGGCTCGATGGTGAAAGACTGCAGGTTGGAGAGAAACACCGGTTGCGTCTCTGGCAGGGCCGGATATCCCCAGACCTCGTTGGCGTGGGCTACTTGGCGGGAAACGTAAATACCTAATTGCTGCCTGGCCTCAGCAGTATCCGGCATGCTCATCATGGACCAGGGGATAAAAAATTCAGTGCTCCAACCACCTGGGACTCGCGCCGAGGCGCCGTTCCAGGGGCCATCCCATTGACTGCTGTATTGACGTTCGGGCAGAACGATGCCGTCCGCCAGGGTGCCACCTAAATTGACGCCAAACCAGTAGCCATAGAGGCCAGCGCCGCCTGGGTCGAGAGTCACGTAGTTGCCGTCACGAGAAATATACTGATCTCTAGGACTCAGGCGCTCGACGATAGTGTCTTCTTCCTGCTCGTTGTAGAAGCCGACATACAGTCCTTTTTCGGTATAGAAAAGTTTGATGTCAGTGGTGTGGGATGCCTTTGCCAGGGTGTCAGGTCGCAGCACCCGCATGTCGCCCAAGGATGCTAGCTGCTGCCAGACGGGCTCATTGAGAACGCCATCCACCTTAATGCCGGCGTTGGCTTCGGTCATTCGCAGCGGGGTCAGCGCGTCGCCACTGGCGGCGACTGCCAGCGGCGCCATGCCAAGCAGTATCAGGCTCAGGAATGTATAGCTCAGCGGTAAAAAACGCTGTGGTGAAATCAACGTGGAGCGACCCCCTATGATTCGATGAATAAGAATTCTCGCTTGTACTTTGCAGGCTAGCTGGTTAACGTCAGGCGCTGCCTGGAGGCTGCAGATGCACCTATTTGACGGCCGGGGAGTCTACTAGAAATTGACGAATGAAGCCATTGACCAACATTGACAAGGTTACCGCGAGATTCACGGGTTGGATGCAAAATCTTGGCCACCAGGTGATTAACTTGCTCGCCAGATTCGGTGAGTACCAGCTTGTGCAAGATATCGCTTATGGCCACGATGTGCGCCAGCAGCTCGATTATTATCAGAGTCGCGCTGATCACGCAGGCTTGATTCGGCCGCTTGTACTGTTCATCTACGGTGGCGCCTGGGAGCATGGCGATAAGCGGAGTTTCCGGTTTGTGGCAGACAGCCTCTGCGCTATGGGCTGCGACGTGGTTGTGATCGACTATCGGCTGTATCCGCAGGTCCGATTTCCTCAAATGATGTCTGATGTGGTGGCGGCCGGACGCTGGGTCGCAGAAAACACGCCGGCGGAGCAACCGGTCTATGTTATGGGGCATTCGGCTGGCGCCCATCTTGGGTCGTTGCTGTGCCTGAATAAGACGCTGCTGGTCCAGGCGGGGAATTTGGCGGAACGCCTGCAGGGCTTTGTGGGCATGGCCGGACCCTATGATTACTTCCCCTATACGGAAGATACCCATTGGGATCTGTTTGGCCCGAAGGAAAACTACCCGCTGTCGCGAACCATTAACTTCGTGCGCGCCGATGGGCCACCTTTGTATCTACTCCATGGTGAAGATGACACCCGGGTCCGCCGCGGCCATTCCAAGAGTCTGATGGAAAAGACGCGAGCAGTGGGTGGGGTCGCCAACCGTGAGGTCTATGAAAACATGGGGCATGTGGATATTATTGTGGCATTCTCGGTGTTGCATCGGCGCAATAGCCCCGTAATGCGCGATATTGCCAGGTTCATTTTTGAGCCTGCACGAGGGTCCAGTCAGCCTGAAGACGATGCGCTTCAGGTCAATACTAATCATTGAGGAGAATCCCATGGCTATGACGCCATCGAGCACTGACGAGTTATTGATCGAACAGCGTGACCACATCGTCATCATTACGCTAAATCGTCCCGATCGGCTGAATGCCATCAGTCGGGCGATGCTCAGTGAGTTGTCGGTCAAGATGACTGAGGCTAACAAAGACCCTGACGTGCGTTGTGTGGTGCTCACCGGTGCCGGCAAAGGTTTTTGTGCGGGTCTGGATCTGGTTGAAGTGGGCAAGGGCGGCATTGGTGGTGGCAGTGATGCGGGTAATAACCGCCCGCGCCAGCTATTTGATCTGCGCGATGCGCCAGTGAACGTTATGTGGAATATGGACACGCCGATTATCTGCGCCTTGAATGGTGCCGCAGCGGGCTATGGTATGGACGTTGCCCTGTTGTGTGATATGCGGGTTGCTGGTGAATCATCGAAAATGGCCGCGGTCACTGCGAAGCGTAATGTAGTGCCAGAGAGCGGTGGCACCTGGTTGCTACCCAGAATGATCGGTTGGGCAAAAGCTGCCGAGCTGTACTATCGTGCTCGAGTTGTCGGCGCTCAAGAGAGTCTAGAAATGGGTCTCGTCAACGTCGTGGTGCCAGACGACAAGGTACTGGAAACAGCCCTGGAGTGGGCCCAAGATGTGGCTGACAACGCGCCATTGGCGGTTCAGACGACGAAACGAATGATGCGAATGGGGCTCGAGCAGTCTTATGACACCTCAGTGGACCAGTTAATGGTGCACCTCAATGGTATGTTTGCCAGTGAGGATTTTAAGGAAGGTGTTCAGGCATTTGTTGAGCGCCGTAAGCCCAAGTTCACGGGGCGCTAGTAACGCAGGCCAGACCTTGCCGGCCGCACCTTGCCGGCCGCACCCCCGGGGTAACTGTGTTGCGCGCTTGGGTCACAAGGCCATGAATTTAGTTGAGGGCGGGTGTAGGTTCAGGCGGAGATATTTGCTGCAAGCTATTGTTTAAAGTCGAGGAACGCCATGATCTCTGTCTCTCGGGCCATGGTGTCCTGATAGCCGGCGTGCATGAGTTCGTTGCAAAATGCTGACTCGAATAACAGATAACTGGCCATGCTTGCGCCACCGCCGGTGCGAGTCGCGCCGATGGACCTGAAGAAGGTTCGCATCGACAAAGGCAGGTCGCTGATATGATTCGCGGCAATTTCGTCGAAGCGCACCGATGGTGTGATAGTTAATACTTCGACGGGTTTAATGCGTGCGGTTTTCAGCTCTTCGGCGCTGAGATAACGACTGAGGCGATTGAGGCGCTCAAGTCGTTCCAGGTCTTCATCCATGGCATCAATAAACGAACTGTTGAGTAGATGGCCGGTAATTTGCGCAAAGGACGGCGTGTGTCTGGTTTTGTCAGGTCTTGCGGCAACCTCAGTGGCGTTGTGGCTAACGCCGATCACGAACAGGCGATTGGCGCCAAGGTGCAGCGCTGTGCTTAAGGGTGCGCTTTGCCTTATGGCGCCATCGCCGAAGTATTCCCCCTGGATTTGCACTGGGGGGAAGATCGCTGGAAGCGCCGAGGAGGCCATCAAGTGATTGTGGTCAAGCGTGGTGTGTAAGCCCGATCGTTGGTTGCGGCGCCATCCTTCAACCTGCTCTGAGGCCTGAAAGAAGCTGACATTGATCCCAGAGCTATAGGCGAGGGCGGTGATACTCAAGGCCATGATGTCGCCATCATGAATGCGCGCAGACAACTTGCTGAAGTCGATCTGCTTCTCCAGCAGCTGTCGTAATGGTTCGTTGTCTAGCAATGCCACGGGTTTGCCATCGACGACGCCCTCGTGGAAAAAAGACGCGAGGATACGCAGACTGGATTTTAGGAGTTGAGTAAAGCCGACGCGATGAATCTTGCGCGAGTCCAGGTTTGACCAGAGGGCTTCAAGCTTGGTGATCGCGTGACCGTAATGGTCACTCTCGCAGGCTAGAACTGAGGCGTTGATAGCGCCGGCGGAGGTGCCGCAAATGATATCAAAGGGATTATGGCCGCCGCTGGGTTGTAGGCGAGCGATGGCTTTGAGTACGCCCACTTGATAAGCACCACGCGCGCCACCGCCAGAGAGAATCAGCGCCATCTTCGATTTATGGGTGGTCATAAAGGTTAATAGATATCTCAAGGTGTGAAGCGTTAAGGTAGCGGCTATTGATGCGATCAACAAGCACGATCGACGAGTACTATGCAATATTACGCCTGTCAGGCATAAGAGGTACCTGAATGAACAACGATTTATTACCATTCGCAGCCGAGCGATTATTGGCGCGATGCTTGTGCGATGCCGTCAGGCCATGAGCTATTCAGCAGCACGTTACAAAAAATCCAGTGAGCTTCTTGGGCAGGTGATGGCGTCTTCAACTGCGGCCGATGGTGTTGTGGACCGCTATTTCAAAGCCCATCGAAATATGGGCTCCACTGATCGCCGCTTTGCCGCTGCGACAGTCTATGGTTGTCTGCGTCGTCAGCGAGAGTTGCTCGCGATGATCGAAGCTATCGCCCCGGAACTGCCTGATACAGACCTGACGCCAGCAGCATTGCTAGTGGGTATGTATCTGATGGTTAACGACGCTTGGTCTCCTGACGACTTTGCGTTGACGCAGTTTGCCACATTTGCCGCTGCGCATCAGGGCGCGATTCTGGCCTTTGACCGAAGCCGGCTAGCACCCGCAGAGCGAATGAATTTGCCGGATTGGCTGTATGTGCCACTAGCGGAGCAATTGCCGGTGGGTGATCTCGAAGACCTGGCGCAGGCGTTAAGCCAGGTGGCGGCTGTAGATCTTCGGGTCAATCAACGTCGTGGGCAGCGCCAGCAATTACTCGCAGAGTTGCAGTCGCAGGATATTGACACCCAGTTCACGGAATTGTCTGACTTTGGGCTGCGACGCATGACTCGCGGACCTTTGCAAAATACGCCGGCCTTTAAGCAGGGTTGGTTTGAATTTCAGGATGAGGGAAGTCAGCTCGTCAGTTGGCTGTTGCAGCCTCAGGCCGGCGAGTTCATCGTCGATTATTGTGCCGGTGCAGGCGGTAAGACACTGCATATCGCTGATATCATGAACAATCGTGGTTCGATCCTGGCCTGTGATGTGGCGCCGCGCAGACTGGCGCAGCTGCAACCACGTTTGCAGCGGGCGGGTATTCGTAATGTCACAAGCCGAGTATTGGACCCCATGGTTGATGATGATCTCGGGGACTATGCCCAGACGGCAGATGCCGTGTTGGTGGATGCGCCTTGCACGGGCAGTGGCACCTTGCGCCGCTCTCCGGACATTCGTTGGCGCGAGGCGCGGCTTGAGGAATTACGCCAGCTACAATTGCAGGTTCTCAGCAACGCCAGTCAATTGGTTAAGGCGGGTGGACGCCTGGTGTATGCCACTTGTTCCTTGTTGGCCGAGGAGAATCAGCAGTTAGTCGAGGCTTTCCTGCTGGCTAATCCGGGTTTTGCGCGCGAGGGTGCTACATTTCCAGAATTTGACCGGACGTTCACTGCCTTGCAGCACCAGGATGCAGCGTTGGCGGAACGCTTGCAAAATGTAGGCGAGCTGCAGTTGTGGCCGCACAGGCACAATACGGATGGTTTTTATGCCCAGGTCTTGCGGCGTTTCTAACGGTTTCGCTGGGATTTGGTGTACTTGTGAGCGGTCAGGCGATCAATTGGTTTTTCGCCGTACTGCCGATGTAGACATGGATGTGAATTCTGAGGAGATGAGTTTTATGGAATACGTCATTAGGCCCGCGGCGACCAAGACGTTGGCAGTGGCGGGCACGCAGGCTCGCTTTCCGGTGCAGAACATCTATTGTGTCGGGCGGAATTATGCCGATCATGCCCTCGAGATGGGGCACGATCCTGACCGAGAGCCACCATTCTTTTTTATGAAGCCAGCCTACGGCATTCTGCCGGATCAAGGGGTGATGACTTACCCAGCGCTGTCTACCGATGTTCACCACGAGGTGGAGTTAGTGGTGGCGTTGGCCGCTGGCGGTCAAAATATTACGGTGGAGTCGGCGATGGACTGCGTCTACGGTTATGGGGTGGGTATCGATATGACTCGGCGTGATCTGCAGGCTCAGGCGAAATTACAAGGGCGGCCCTGGGAAGCGGGTAAATCATTCTTGCATGCCGCGCCTTGCTCCGCACTGGCGCCCATCGAGCAGACCGGAATAGTTGACCGCGGCAGTATCTGGCTCGACATCAACGGTGAACGCCGGCAGGCAGGCGACTTGCAGCAAATGATCTGGAAAGTTCCGGAAGTCATCAGCCGCCTGTCAACCCTGTTTGTTCTGCAACCCGGTGATCTCATTTATACCGGTACCCCCGCGGGTGTCGGACCGGTGGTGCGCGGCGACCTGATCCGTGCTCACATTGAGGGTATCGGTGAGCTACAAATCAGTGTCGCCTGAAGTGCCACTGCGACGTGAGATCACTCGCCGGTGAACTTAGCCGGGCGGCGTTCAATAAAGGAAGTGAATCCCTCTTTGACATCCTTGGTTGTCAATAACAACTTCTGATTCGCCCACTCGTACTCGGCAAATTCAGATATAGTCATATCTTGTGATTTGCCCGTCATACGGCGAAGAATGGTATAAGCCAGTGGTGGACCATCGGCAATCATGCGTGCATATTTTTTGGCTTCCAACATGAGTTGGTCGTCAGCATAAACCTTGTTGGCGAGACCGATGCTAAGACATTGTTCGGCATTCAGTAGTTCGCCGCCATACATGATTTCCATGGCTCGACCGGTACCGACGATGCGCGGTAGCCAGTAAGCGACGCCGTAATCAGAAGCCAACCCGCGCTTGATGAAGATGGAGCCCATGCGTGCAGATTCGCCTAGCAGGCGAATATCGCAGGAAACAGCGATGCCGAAACCGGCACCAACGGCTGCGCCGTTGATGGCCGCAATGATCGGGACATCACAATTAGCAAAGGCCGCGACGTTACGCGCCGACCCACCGAGGTTGTCGAGTTGTTGCTTGCGCGATGGCCGAGCGGTGTTTGAATGACCACCGGCGAGCGAGCCGACCGCAGCGCCGGCGCAGAATGCACGTCCGGTACCGGTCAGCAGCATGACTCTAACGTCTTCGTCGTCGCTGGCGCGTTGCACTGCAGCCGCCAACCCCTCTGTGATTCCGGAGGTCAGGGAATTCATTGTTTCAGGTTCATTAAGGGTCACGGTCAGGACCCCGTCATCAAGTTCAGTGATTACGGACTCAGTCATAGCTAACGGCCTTTTTTGGGTTTGAATGCTGCTTGGGCGCGAAACAGATTCGCGGATTGGTCTCATTCTCGTTCAGCTGATGGTGTAGAATCAACTTTTTCTACAGGCGGACTCAGCAGGTGCTAGCTCAATTCATGGATCATCGCAATCTTGGCTGGCGTATGGTCGCTGTGGCCTTCTTTGTTGACTTCGTCGCTGTTGGCTTTTTCTTCTACTCCTTTGGCGTATTTTTCAAGGCGATCGCCGCAGAATTCGGCGATTCTCGACTTGGTATCTCATTAGGTTTTACTGCCACAAGTGTTGTCGGTGCTATCGTTGCGCCATTACTGGGCAAGGCGCTGGATATTTATCCGCTCAAACGCGTCATCGGTGTGGGTTGCTTGTCGATGACCACTGGTTTTTTCCTGCTCAGCCAAGTTCAGACTCAGATGCAATTTTATGTAGTGCTGGGCGTCTTCATTGGTTTTGGTGCTAGTTCCATGGGTGGGCTGGCAACGGCTAAATTAGTAGCCAATTGGTTTAACCGGCAGCGGGGGCGGGCGCTGGGTATTGCGGCCACGGGTATCTCTGTGTCCGGTGTGGTCATGCCCTTCGTCAGTGCCGCATTGATTGAAAATTATGGCTGGCGTGAAGGTTTTATGGCCTATGGCTGCTTTACCGGGCTGGTCGTTCTCCCCATCGTGCTGCTGTTTGTCGTCTCTAAGCCCGCGGATGCTGGCCTGGCACCTGACGGTGGCCATTTATTAGGGGAGGGGCACGATGCGTTGAAGATTGAACCCATCATTGAACGTCCGGTGACCCATGAGCGTAACTTTTGGGTCTTGGTTGCCGCGGTGAGTCTGTTGTTCTGCTGTCAGAGCGCGACGCTCACCCACATGGTACCGCGCCTGACCGATACGGGTGTGTCGTTGCAGCAGGCGTCCCTGATGATCTCGATTTGTGCGGGTCTTGGTGTTGCAGGTAAATTGTCTTTCGGTTGGATCGGTGACTTCTGGTCGGCGCGCAAGGCATTGTGGTTGGCGATTGGTACTCAGTTTATTGGTCAGTTAATGATGCTGTCAGGACTGGATTACTTGCCAGTATTCGCAGTTGGCGCTGCACTATTTGGTTATGGTATGGGCGGGGTTGTGCCATTACAGGGCGCCTTAATCGGTCGGGTTTTTGGCAGCGATCGTTTTGGTCGTGCGTTGGGTTTGATGCGGCCGGCCATGTTCCCGATTCAGATGGTGGGCGTACCGTTGGCTGGCTGGATCTATGATGTTACCGGCAGTTATCGGCCAGCATTTTTATTCTTTCTGGTGCTGTATGTGTTGGCGGCGATTGTGATCGCCTTGTTTCGAGAACCCCTAGTTCGTCGCTGACTTGTGGGTGTTGCAGCGGCTTGCCACCGCTGACTTCTCAGGCTTGAGGTGAGCGGTATGACCAGATACCGGTGGCCAACACACCGTAAAGAAAGAGCGCGACGGAGACAAACATCGCAGGAATCAAGGCGTTCAGGGTGCCAAACCCTTCGATAATCATTCCGAGTATGAGCGCGCCAATTGGCGCGCTACCCAGCAAGCCGATACTGTAAACCGAGAGGATTCTGGCGCGAAATTCCGGCGCTGCAGATTCCTGTACGATGGCTCTGGCGAGGGTCGTGGTCAGCCCCATGTTGAGTCCCCAGGCGATCATCACCAGGATCAACAGCCACCAGTCTGGCTTGATCCAGAGAAACCCGAGAATCACAACTCGGCTGAGTTGCATGATGAGAAAGATGCGTCCCGGCCGCAGGATCGGCATGAATCGTAGCATCACCAGTCCGGACAAGGTGGCGCCAAAATAGAAAACGATCATGATTATAGCCAGCTGCAGTGCGTCGCCGTCGTACGCCCGTTTCATGATAAAGGGTACAACAGTAATAAAAGCCCCAGCATTAAAGATACTCGAGACAAAATTGACGATCAGTAGCTCAAAGATATTCTTGTTGGCATAAGTGGCGTGAAGGCCTGCTACCACGGTACGCCAGGTGGGTTCGAGGTTCGGCATAATGCTTACCTCGGCTTTTTGCAGACAGGCAATGGTGACCGCGCCCAAGGCGATACAGACCGATTGGGACACCAGGACCGCGGTCAAGCCGACGCGTTCCATCTGGCCGGCAATCATCAAACCGACAATTTGTACCAGAAAACCAATGGCTGTCGAGGCAGTGACGGCGCGCTGGATATCGTTGCCCGCGACGCGGCTGAGCACCGCTTGCTGAGCCGGGCTGGTGTAGGCTGTCACGGTGCTGACGCCCAGGCCGAAGAGCATGACGGTCCAGACATTAAAAAGATCGAATTCCATCAACGTCACCAGCAGCAACGGAATCACCCAAGCGACGGCATAGATCCTGATCAGCATCAATCGGGGGTCAGCCCGGTCTGCCGAGGCGCCGCCCAGAAGCATCAGGAACAGCGCAGGGATGCCGATAATGGCCTGTATCAGCCCGACCTGATCACCAGGCAGGACCAGTATGCCCACCAGCATCCAGCTGATCAGTAGTTGTTGCATGGAAAAGGCACCACCAGTAAAGGCGGTAGAGGCTAGATACGCCTGAAACTGAGCGCTTGACCAGAGGTTTGGTTCGGATTGTACTTCCGGGTTCGGCATCGCATGATCCTGAGTGACCCTGCGATAGTACACGAATTTAGCGTCCGCGACTTATTTGGAAACAGTCCGCGACTTATTTGGAAACAGTCCGCGAGTTATTGGCAGTAGCCTGAGGCCAAATATCTAAGAAGTGATGGTGGGGAGGCGTAACAAAGCCTGTGGCCGCAGTGGTTGTCTTAACTGCGGCCCGGCTAACTTGCGATCAGGCTGCTTCTTTCATCGCTGCAAGGCCGTTTGCCTGAGTAGAATCATTGCTGGCCACAGGGCTTGCCTGGATTGCGGCAGTCTTTGCTGCGACAGCTGCGGCGCGTTCACGACGTCGATCTTCCATCAGTAACTCAAACAGCATGGGGTCGAGCTGACTGCTGTTGTTGAAAAAGCCAAATGCCAGGGCTAATTCGGTCCACTTAAACATGTGTCTATCCTCCTCAAGGTGGCCAAAGAATGGCCTTCGTCGCATTGACGATTGTGTGGTATCAGCAGAACAGCTGCTAATTTGTTGCACGGCACAATTATAATGCCAATAATATGAAATTCAAGGGGTTGGGGATAAATATTGTGCGGTGCAAAATTCACCAGAAGGCCCGTGCTTGCAACCCACAGCGGAAACTGTTTATGTTTGGTGCTTAACGCCAACTGTCATTATCGATCTGGCGCGACCCAAAAATTGTTCAAGTGAGAAATCCTTATGTCCCAGTTTTTAGACTCACGCCAGCCTCGGCGGTTGCGCCGTTGTCAGTTGTCGGTGCCCGGGTCCAGTGCGAAAATGCTAGGCAAGGCTGCGGCGCTGCATTGTGATGGCGTGATTCTCGATCTAGAGGATGCGGTCGCGCCGAATGCCAAGGTTGAAGCGCGGGGCTTAATCGTTGAAGCCATGAATGGGCTGGATTGGCACCCCAAAACTGTCAGTGTTCGAATCAATGATGTGGATACGCCTTATTGCCACGACGATATTATTGACGTGGTCAGCGGTGCTGGGCCGCGGCTCGACACGCTTGTGCTGGCCAAGGCGAAATCGGCCCAGGATGTGATGTTCGTGCACCTGCTGCTGAATCAATTAGAAGCCAAGCTCGGGCTGAAGCGTCGAATTGGCATTGAATGTCTGATCGAGGACGTGGAGGGTATGCTGAATGTCGAGCAGATAGCCGCGTGCAGTGACCGCCTGGAGAGTCTGGTGTTTGGGATGGGCGATTATTCGGCAAGTCAGGGTATGGATCTGCAACACATAGGTGCTGGCAGCGACGCTTATCCACCAGATCTCTGGCATTACCCAAGGTTTAAGCTGACCATAGCCTGTCGGGCGAATGGTTTGGATCCGATCGACGGCCCCTATGCGAATTTCCGTCAAAAGGACGAATTGCTGATTGAATGCCAGCGCGCTGGGGTTCTTGGTATGGCCGGCAAGTGGGCGATTCATCCCGATCAAGTGGCTATCGCTGAGGCGGTTTTTTCGCCGTCCAGTGTCGCTGTCGCTGTGGCCAGAAAGCAGAAAGCCGCTTACCAGCAGGCGCTAGCCGCCGGCCAGGGGGCGATTAACGTTGACGGTGTTATGGTTGACGCGGCCAGTCTGCGTTTGCAGCAAAACCTGCTCGACCGAGCTGACCTTATCGGGATGTGACTTGTTATGCAGAGCCCTCAGTGGTGTACCCAGCAGAGTGTTATGGTCGGCATAGCGCCATGACGAGTGCTATTAATAGTTCTGTTAATGGTCCTGTACAGAGCCCGTTAGAGGCTGTGTTGGCGGGGAAAAAACACATTATCTGGGATTGGAATGGTACGATCCTGGACGACGTCAGCTATGCCGTTGAGACGATTAACTGGCAGTTGGCCAGGCATGATCGACCACAGCTTAGTCTTGCTGAATACCGCGCCATCTTCGACTTTCCCATCCGTCAGTATTATGACCGGTTGGGTTTTGATTATGAGCGGGCTTCTTTTGAAACCCTCTGTCATGAGTATGTTGAACAGTATATGTCTGGTTACCAGATTTGCCGGCCGTTTGAGCCAGTGCTGGGTGTCTTGCGTGCCAGTCGCAGTCAATGCGAGCATCAGTCCATCTTGTCCGCCTCTGAGCAAAGCAGTCTTGAGCAGATGATTGCGCATTTCGCCATTGGTGACCTGTTTGATCATATCTACGGTATTGATAATCGCTTTGCAGCCAGCAAGCTCGATAGCGGTCGACGTCTGATCGAAACATCAGGGGTGGGCTGCGAAGACACTGTGATGGTGGGTGATACCTTGCATGATGTGGAGGTCGCGCGGGCGCTGGGGATTGATATTGTCCTGGTCGACCATGGCCATCACGCCCGAGAAAAACTACTCGGCGCCGATGTCAAAGTCGTCTCAGTCTAGTGGTCTTGTATGTGGCAGCCTTGAGTGTCCAGCCTTGTGTCTAGGGCCTTGCGGCTCGAAGCTGCCAGCCCGGCATCGCGGGCTGGCAAGTTCATGACGTGCGGTTGGCCTAGTTTGTCTTAGTTTTCTTGTAGGGCGGTCGCAGGGTCGCTGCCAATTTCGATACAGTCTTCGACTGCGTATAGATAGCTTTGGCATGACTGAAGGTTTTGAAGCCGTCGTGGCCATGATAGGAGCCCATGCCGCTGGGTCCTACGCCGCCGAAGGGCAAATCTTCCTGAGTAATATGCATCAGAACATCATTGACGGTCACACCGCCAGAGGTGGTGTGAGTCAACACCTTGTGTTCTTCGCCCTTGTCTTGGCCAAAGTAATACAAGCCCAATGGTCGATCATGCTCATTGATGTAATCCATGGTTTCATTGATGTTTTTATAGCGTTTGATCGGCAGTACCGGGCCGAAGATTTCTTCCTGCATGATCAGCATGTCGTCTGAAGGGTCCATCACGAGCGTTGGTGGTATCTTGTGGTGCTGCTGTTGGCTGAAGTCCTCGTTGGCCGGATTAATCTCGATAATTTCTGCCCCTTTGCTGCGGGCGTCATCCAGGTAGCCATTGATACGGTCGTAATGACGCTCATTGACGACGGAGGTGTAATCCGGATTGTCCTTCAAGTCGGGATACATTTTTTCCACCGAGGCCCTTGCTGCTGTGACGAATTCGTCGGCCCGTTCTTCAGGTACGAAAACGTAGTCTGGGGCGAGGCAAATTTGTCCTGCATTCATGGTTTTGCCCGTCATGATGTTGGCGGCGGTTAAGGCCATGTCCGCACTTCTGCCGATAACCACCGGGGATTTTCCGCCTAGTTCCAGGGTTAATGGCACGAGATTTTCGGCCGCTGCTCGCATGACATGGCGGGCTACTGAAGTCGCGCCCGTGAAAATCAGATGATCGAAGGGCAAGCTGCTGAACGCACTACCGACTTCTGGGCCACCGGTGAAGACGGCAACCTCTTCGATATTAAAATACTCGGTGAAAGCCTCTTTCATCAGTTCAGACGTCAGCGGTGTAAACTCAGAGGGCTTGATCATGGTCCGGTTACCCGCGCTGAATACGCCAGCGAGGGGGGCGAAGGTTAATTGAACCGGAAAGTTCCAGGGGCTGATGCAGCCGATAACGCCTAATGGTTGATAGTCTACTCTGGAGCGTGAACCGAACAGGCCAAGAGGAAACATGGTGTTGCGTTTTTCAGACTTCATCCAGCCTTTAACGTGTTTTCTGGCCTGCTGAAGTGGGCCAATAGAGGCGTCAATATCTGTCATCTTGGACTGTTCTATAGAGCGGTGGCCGAAGTCACCCGCCATGGACTCGCAGAATCGTGGTCCATATTTTTTCAGTAACGCCACGGATCGGTCTAGTCGATCAATCCTGGTGGCGACGCTCACTTCACCTTCGGCAAGGTAGGCGCGCTTCTGCTGATTCAAAATCTCCATCATGCCATCTTGTATGGTTGTGCTGGTTGCGTCGTTCATGCTGGCTTCCTGTGCGATTGCGAGAATTAAAGGTTATCTTGCCAGAGAATCTGGTCAATAGGTAAGGGGGCGCTTGGCTGGACGCTATCCATCTTGAAAATCTGCCGGAATGAACGAGAACAGATGGGCATCCAAGGCCCTATCATGCAGAAACAAGCGATTGCGAGCAATCCCCTCATAGGTTGCGCCAGACTTCTCTGCGACCTTAACGCTGGCGCTATTCAGGGTCGATATCATGATCTCGACCCGAACAAGTTTTAGCTGGTGCAGGCCATAAGACACAAGTGCTCGGGTCGCTTCGCTCGCATAACCCTTGCCGACCTCGGTGGACTTGATCCAGTACCCCAAGTTGGCATTGTGGTGTTCGTCAATCGTACTCAAGCCACAACCCCCGATAAACTTGCCTGTGGTTTTTGTTCTAACACCAAATGCCCAAGCATCCGCCAGTGCCCAGTTAGATTGGGCCGTTTGGATGGCCTCGTGGGCGTCTTCGAGGCTGTATTGCGGATGGCACCAGGGTAAAAAGGGATACATTTCATCGGTGGAGGTGGAGGCCGCGTCGAAGAGATCAAGCGCGTCAGAAGGCTTGAGGCGCTCTAGTATGAGTCGTGCTGTTGTGATCCGTTGGGGAAGTGAGTCGAATGGCGGCGTCTCGATGTTAAGCGCTCCTTTTCTTGAATTGTTGTTTCTCGGACTGCCGACCCGCCAGCGTGTCTAGCGCAAGGACCAGGCTAATGGCCCGCGGGATTCGGCATGATGCTCGAAGCGCTACGATTTTATGATACTTGTATACGATTGCTGTTGTTATTACCTGAGTGTTGATGGCTACGATAAGGACAGTAATGGCTGATGGCAAGCCGAATATCCTCTGGAATTTAGGAGACTTATAGGACTCAGCTCATGGAAAGTCGATAGCTAAAGCGTAAAATCAACCGGCTGACCCAGACTGATGTACGCCCATCACGCGGCGCTACAAAGGTCAGGATTTAAGCATGGGTGAAATTAATGCTGTGTTGTGGTCGAAGAGCATTGAAGTTAAATTTTTCATAGGGCGAAACAGGTGACAACAGCCAATTCGAGTCAGGTCAGTACCGCTGAAGACCTCCTGCATCGAGTGATGCAATCCAAGACAATTGCGGTAGATTTTAGCTGCTTAGCAAAAGGCATCGACAATTATCACGTTGACGTGATGCTCAGCGAGAATTTTGTGCAACGCAGCCAGCAACTGATTGAGCAGGTTGTTGGCAACGTCGTGGTCGGCGCAAAAGTGACTAGCTCGAATTTGACCAATAGCTTTCGTAAAAGCTATGTTGATATGCTGAGTACAACCTTGCATCGGTCGAAAACAGATTTACAGCCGGCGCAGATTTCGATTTTGCAATTCGCCGTGATTAAATTCTTATTGCTAGAGATCCGCAAGCAACTCATCAGTGTCGGTCAGCGAGTGGAAGAGACCGTGGCCAGACAACAATATTCTGGTTCTCGAGATTTGTTGACGAGCCAGGCGCGTCTCTTTTGGTTGCGTCAGCACCATGATGAGTTCCTCTATAAAATTAATCGATTTATTTTCCGCTCGTTGCAGCGCGATGAAGTGAATCAATTGCGGTCATTGCGCAAAGAGCAGTTGCAGGGTGTTTTTAACGAGGCCGTGAGTGTGATGTTTAATCCACAGTTATCCGCCGCCAGTCCGATGAGTCCTCGACTGTTGATGGAGTGTTATACGCTGTGGCCGGTGGCGAATTTGAGCAAGGCGAGCGAGGCGTTTGAGACCGCGTGTCGGGAACATTTCCCACAATTGGCGGTTGAGTCTCTCCGTCGATTTGACCGATTTGATCCGATCGAAAGTGAAGTTTTTGATGACTTAGGTGGCTTGTTTGCTGTTCAGTCATTGTTAGGGCCGGCTGCAAATCAGCGCAATAGTTTGCGTGAGACATTTAGCTGGCTGGAGCAGCCAGGTAATATCCGGCTCCTGTTTGATGGCAGGCTACATCAAAAAACAGCAAAGGAAATTCGCGCAAACCTCGGCGTTATTGCTGGCTGGCGATTTAATCGCGATGTTAAAAAGTTGCTGAAGATTGCGCTTGTGTTGCGCCAGGCATTTGCATCGGATGCGGAGTTTCGAGTGATGTTAGCGAGTTATCAGCTCCGAGACTCGTGGTCTGAGTTGGATAACGATTTAATAGAGATTGAACAGGCTTGCAAATATATTGCCGGTGTAGATGTTAAAAAAATAGCGCTGCGAGTATCTGGTCGGGATAAGGGTGCTGTTCAGTTACTCAAACGGCTTGACTTGCTGGCGCGGGAGAATGCCAGGCAGTTTAAAGAGGGTGCGCATGAGGTTGTGCTAAGAGCTCTGACTGATTATTGTCGCTATCGGCTGCATCTGCGCTACTATCAGTTGGCCCACCGAATATTTAACCGCCTGCACGTCATTACTGATGCTGGGCAAGCCCGCTTGTCAAAAGCGGGTGATCACCTTTATGAGTTGCTGGGTAATGCGGAAGCGCTGAAAGTTAACGCTGTCGAGGCGACAATCGTCCATCATACGATCCTGAAAGCGGATGTTCGTGGCTCTACCACGGTAACTCGAGAGCTGGTGCGACAAGAGCTAAATCCCGCAGCCTATTTCAGTACGCGTTTCTTTGAACCCATTAATCACCTGCTATCGATCTATGGCGCGGTGAAAGTTTTTATTGAGGGTGATGCGGTAATTCTTGCGATCTATGAATATAACACGACCCCGGAGCAATGGTACTCTGTGGCAAGAGCGTGCGGCATCGCCAGAGATATTTTGGACATTATCACTTCTAAAAATGCTCACTCGAAGCAAACTGGCTTGCCAATGTTGGAGATCGGCGTGGGCATTGACTACTCAGAAGATAAGCCCATGTTTTTGTTTGATGACACTCAGCCCATTATGATCTCATCGGCAATTGGCGCGGCTGACCGGATGTCATCCTGCTCGTGGAAACTCCGCGAGAGGTTTGACGGTGGTCTTTTCAATGTGGAGGTGCTCGAGATCTCTGCGCAAGATCGCAAGAGTGATGATAAGGGTCAGCTGAACATTCGCTACAACGTTAATGGCGTGTTGTTGTCGAATAAGAGCTTCGCCAAGCTACAGTCAGAAATCACGTTGCAACGCCTGCGAGTCAAATTAGCTGAAGGCGTTCACACCATGTTTGTCGGCAAGTTTCCAGACATTACCGGCAAAATGCGCGATCTGGTTATCCGCGAAGGCGAAGTGAAGGTCTGGGAGGATGATGCCCCGTTGCCAGAGTCCCGTTCGGACGAGGTGTTTTATGAAGTCTTGCCACACTCTAAAATTGCCAGCCAGGTCCTTGAATTCGCCCGCCAGTCCCATTAACTGCCGCTTGTTGCCATTTTCACACTTTGTGGAATCGCTGAGATTCCCAATGGGAATCTCTCCTTCTAAGATTCATGCTAATATCGCCGATGTTGTTAATTCAAGGGCCCTTTGATTGTTCAAATGTGCCCGTAGCCATTTCTGTTGGAGTTATGCGTGGGCAAGAATCTTTATCAAAAAGTGTGGAATGATCATGTCGTGGGTCAGCTTGACTCTGGCCAATATCAGCTGTTTATCGCCTTGCACCTGATTCACGAGGTCACTAGCCCGCAGGCATTTGGCATGCTGAAAGACAAAGGCCTCAGCGTCCGCTATCCCTCGCGGACCTTTGCGACAGTGGATCACATTATACCTACCGATAACCAGTCCAGGCCGCTGCAGGATGATATGGCAGAGAAAATGATCCAGGTCCTGAGCGATGCCACAAAAGAAGCGGGCATCGAGTTTTTTCCGCCTCAGTCGGGCAATCAAGGCATTGTGCACGTGGTAGGGCCGGAATTGGGTCTGACCCAGCCGGGCATGACCATCTGCTGCGGTGACAGCCATACGTCGACCCATGGTGCTTTCGGCTGTATCGCCCTCGGTATCGGCACAAGCCAGGTCAGAGACGTGTTGGCCAGCCAGACTCTGGCAATGGACCCATTGAAGGTGCGCCGAATTCGAGTTGAAGGCAAGCTAGGCGTGGGCGTCACGGCCAAGGATGTAACTCTGCATATCATCCGCACCCTGGGTGTTAATGGTGGCGTCGGCTATGCCTATGAGTACGCCGGTTCGACGATTGCTGCCATGAGCATGGAAGAGCGTATGACAGTATGTAATATGAGTATCGAAGGCGGCGCTAGATGCGGCTACATCAACCCGGACGCGACGACTTTTGAGTTTCTCCGTGGTAAGGAGCGGGTGCCTGCGGGCGCTGAATTCGATAAGAGTGTTGCGAAGTGGCAGTCCTATGCCAGTGACGACGATGCGACCTATGATGATGAGGTAGTGTTGGATGCAGCCGATATCGAACCAACGGTCACGTGGGGTATCACTCCGGGCCAGGCGATCTCCATTAACGAGTCAACGCCAGATCCTGATCGGGTTGAAGGCCTGGAGAAAAACCTGGTCAACGACGCCCTCGAATATATGCAATTACAGGCCAGCACACCGATCAAGGGCACTCACATTGATGTGGCGTTTATCGGTAGTTGCACCAATGGTCGGCTAAGTGATTTCCAGGCTGTGGCCAATCTGATTGCTGGTCATCAAGTTGCGGCCGGCGTCAAAGCGATAGCTGTGCCGGGTTCCGAGAAGGTAGATAAGGCAGCTCGCGAACTCGGACTGGATAAAATATTTGAAGCTGCGGGGTTCGAATGGCGATTGCCCGGCTGTTCCATGTGTCTGGCGATGAACCCGGACAAACTGGTGGGCGATGAAGTTTGCGCGTCGAGCTCTAATCGCAACTTTATCGGTCGACAAGGATCCTCTACCGGTCGAACCATTCTCATGAGCCCGATGATGGTCGCTGCCGCCGCCATCAAGGGCCAAGTGGCTGATGCCCGAGAAGTTTTTGGTCTGGTGCCGGCTGTTGCGGGTTAACCTGTTGGCAATAAATATTCTTGAAACCCCATTTAGGTAAGAGTCAATGACTGGAAATAGTATCAGTAAAATTAATAGCAAAGGCGTCTATGTCAAAGGTAACGATATCGATACCGACAGGATTATTCCCGCCCGATTTTTGAAGTGCGTCACTTTTGACGAGCTCGGTCCTGCGCTTTTTTATGACGTGCGGTTTGATGCCAATGGCCAGTCTCTGAATCATCCATTGGATGCGCCGGAACATGCTGGTGCTGAAATTCTGATTTCGGATGCAAACTTTGGCTGTGGTTCTAGCCGAGAACATGCACCTCAGGCGATTCAGAAGTTTGGTTTGAAAGCGGTCATCGCTGAGTCGTTTGCCGAGATCTTTCATGGCAACTGCACGACCCTGGGTATTCCCTGTGTGGTGATGGCAACTCAGGAGAGGATGAAGCTGGCTGAGCTGATAGCAGCTGATCCCAATGCCGAACTGATTATTGACATTGAAGCTCTGAAAGTAATTTGCGCCAACAATATATTTACCATTACGATGAAAACCAGTGCTCGTGAGGCATTATTGTCGGCCAATTATGATCCTCTCGATACGCTGATGAGAACCCTCGATAAGGTAGACCAAACGGCCCAACGACTTGGCTATGCATAAATAGACAATTGGTAATCAGGCTTGTTAGTAGCTAGACCTATATAGTAGCTAGGCGTTACTGAAAAGTTCTTGGCTGATGAACGGAGTGGCATGTGCGCAAGAAAATTGAAATTTATGATACGACGCTGCGAGATGGTAACCAGGGTGAGGGGATCAATCTCAGTCTGGGTGACAAACTGGATATAGCTCGAGCGTTGGATGCGATGGGCATTGACTTTATTGAGGGCGGCTGGCCCGGGTCGAACCCCAAGGACGATGAGTTTTTCGTTCGTGCCCAGGATTTGGAGCTCACAACCTCGAAGATTGTGGCCTTCGGCTCAACTCATCGCGCCGAGAGTAAACCCGCCGATGATTTCTTCCTGCAAAAATTGATTGCGGCTCAAGCTGATGTGATCTGCATTTTTGGAAAATCTTGGGATCTGCATGTTGAGCAGGCGCTTAGAATTAGTGCTGATACTAATTTGAACATGATATCGGGCTCTGTCAGCCATTTGTTAAAGGCCACCGGAAAGCCGGTTTTTTATGACGCCGAACACTTTTTTGATGGTTTTAAAAGTGATCCCGGGTATGCTCTGGCTTCAATTCAGGTTGCCACTGAAGCCGGCGCGACTCGAGTCATTCTTTGCGATACTAACGGTGGTGTTATGCCCCACGATCTTGCGCATGCTGTCCGTGAAGTGCGCAAGGCCATTCCTGGTATCAATCTCGGTATCCATGTCCACAATGATGGCGGTTTGGGTGTGGCGAATACGCTACGCGCTATCGAAGAAGGTGTGATTCAGGTTCATGGTACGATCAACGGTATCGGTGAGCGCTGCGGTAATGTGGACTTAACCAGCGTGCTGGGTAATCTTGAGCTGAAGTTAGGCTATCAGTGTTTGCCTGAGGGTAAGCTCAAAAATTTGACCAATCTGTCGAAGCGAGTGTGGGAATATTTGGGGATCTCCGGGCCTTCCGGGCAGCCATTTGTCGGCTCGTCGGCCTTTGCCCATAAAGGCGGCGTGCATGTCAGTGCCGTGCAGCGCAATCCGGAAACTTACGAACATATTAAGCCTGAGCTAGTGGGTAATGCGCGAAAAATACTGATTAGTGAGCTGGCAGGTGGTTCGAATTTGCGAGCCAAACTGTCTAATCGTTATCCAGAGCTGTCCAGTGCCGTCTTGGTAAAGGGAATTCTTGAAGAAGTTCAGGACCGTGAACATGCGGGTTATTCCTACGAAAATGCCGATGGGTCTTTCGATTTATTGGTTCGGCGCCATTTAGGTAAGTTTAACCCTGTGTTCGAGCCGATGTACTACCGGATTTATAGTCCGAGTAACGAAGGCTCGCAGGATGATAATGACTCGGATGTCGATGGTCTGATTGAGGCGTCAGTCAAGGTTCAGGTAGGTGGTGGTGTGCAATTGTGTGCCGCTGAAGGCCATGGTCCGGTTGATGCTTTGAACAAGGCGTTGCGTCAAGCTTTACTGACTCAATTCCCGGTCCTTGGCGATCTGCACCTAACGGATTACAGCGTTAAGGTGATTAACAGCACCGAGGAAACAGCAGCCAAAGTGCGGGTCTATCTCGAGCACAGTTTTGAGGGCGAAATTTTTGGTACTGTGGGTGTCAACGTCGATATTATTAAGGCGAGCTGGAGTGCCCTCGTTGAGGCTTATCACTACGCCTTGTTGCAGCATATTGATTTCACCAGCGAGGTGCAGGAAAGTGTCGCGGCCAAGGCGTTAGGTCAGGTCGTCCCGAAAGCCTAATTTTGCTGGAGACCCTGTTCATCAGGCAGCGCAGATGGGTTATGGTAAGACAAATATCATCAGTCAGGTAACGGAGAAGATATGAAAGTTGACAGTCATTTATCGGCGGATTGGCACAAAATTCCTGCGCAGGTCAAAGAAATTGAAGCGCAAGGTTATGATGGTGCTGGTACGGCCGAGATGAATCACGATCCGTTTTTCCCCTTGATGCTAGCCGCAGAACACAGTGAAAGAATCCAAGTCTACACCAGTATCGCTGTCGCCTTTGCCCGCAGCCCCATGATTTTGGCCAACATTGGTCACGATTTGAACGCCTATTCCCGAGGGCGATTTACTATGGGGCTGGGATCTCAGATTCGCCCGCACATTACCAAACGTTTCAGCATGCCCTGGGGTGCACCTGCTGAACAGATGAAGGAGTTGGTTCAAGCCATGCGGGCTATTTGGGCGAACTGGTACGACGGTGTGCCGCTGGACTTTACCGGCAAATATTATAACCATACGTTGATGACACCAGCATTTACGCCCGAGAACAAAGAATTTGGCGCACCTCGAGTTATTCTTGCCGCGGTGGGTCCAGTGATGACTCGGGTCGCTGGTGAAGTAGCTGATGGTCTGATTATTCACCCCTTTAGTAATGAAAAATATATTCGCGAAGTCACGCTGCCTGCTGTGGACGAAGGCCTGCGGCGTTCTGGTCGCTCTCGCAAAGACTTTGAAATTTCCTATTCGCCTTTTATTATTTCCGGTAAGGACGAAGCGACCTTTGAAGCGCAAAAACTGGCAGCAAAGAATCGAATCGCCTTTTACGGTTCAACACCGGCTTACAAGGGCGTGATGGGCGTGCATGGTTGGGGTGATATGCAGCCAGAACTCAACGCCATGTCGAAGCAAGGCCAATGGCAGGCCATGGGCCAATTGATTACCGATGAGATGCTTAACACCTTCGGTGTGATGGGTGAGCCAGAGACGCTGGTGGCTGAAATTCAGCGGCGTTATGGCGATATCGCTGACCGAACCGGTGGCGGTTTTACTTTCGTTGATACGGATCAGCGCCTGCAGATGATTGCTGATCTGCGAGCCGGCTGATCGGGAATAACGAGTCTATGTCCGCAGTCCCCATGGCGGTGACCTGGGAGTCGGGTCAGTTGGTACTGCTCGACCAGACGCGGTTACCCCATGCGGAAATTTCGTTTGTCTGCGAGACGATAGAATCAGTATTCACCGCAATCACTTCCCTCAAAGTCAGAGGCGCGCCGGCCATTGGTATCGCGGCGGCCTATGGATTGCTGGTGGGACTCGACGTCACCGATGATCTGATGGCCCGACTCAAATCCAGAGTTGACTACCTCGCTAGTGCCAGACCGACGGCGGTTAATCTGGCGTGGGCGCTGAGCCGCATGCTTAATTGCGCCGTCTCGTCGACTGGCCTGTCCGGGGCTCAACTAGTCGAACGCCTGGAACAGGAGGCGATCGCGATCCACGCCGAAGACCGCCTTGCCTGTCAGGCGATTGGCGCGGCAGGAGCCCCTATCGTTGCTCGGTATCCCAACGTTTTGACCCATTGTAATGCCGGTGCCTTGGCGGTGTCGGCGCTCGGTACCGCGTTGGCACCGATCTATGTAGCCGCGGCACAGGGAGTTGCGGTGCACGTGTTTGTGGACGAGACTCGGCCTTTGCTGCAGGGCGCGCGATTGACTGCCTTTGAGCTCGGCAGGGCTGGTGTTCGTCGAACGCTGATTACGGATAATATGGCAGCCCACGTGATGGCGTGCGGTCAGGTTGATATGGTACTTGTTGGTGCTGATAGAGTGGCTGCCAATGGCGACACCGCTAACAAGATAGGTACGCTGAACCTGGCGATTCTTTGTGCCTATTACCGAATCCCTTTTTATGTGGCGTGCCCGGCGTCAACCATCGATCGACAGACGCCTTCTGGTGAACAGATTCCCATCGAGCAACGGCATGCTGATGAAGTGTTACGTTTTGGTACGCAGCTGGTTGCTGAAGCAAATACGCCGGTATTCAATCCGGCCTTTGATATTACGCCAGGCGAATTGGTGACCGGCATCATTACCGATCGCGGCGTGATGCTGCCGCCCTATAAGACCTCATTGGCGACAGCGTTTCCCGAGGGAGCGTGACGGCGTCATCCAGTTTGACCTGGAGTTTGTTGCAGCGCGAGCGCCACAGGACGACCTGGCATCGCTGACATGGCGTTGCTGACATGGCATTGCTGACATGGCATTGCTGACATGGCGTTGCTGAATAGCTAGCGCCGACGCCTTCGGATCCTGGAATTACTTGGGGGGCGACGCCGGGTCGATATTCAGGTCGACGGGAGCCATGCCGCGATTAAATGCCGCGATTAAAGTGATATTCCATGTGCACAGTCCACTGATCTGGCGCGCGGCTGATGTGCTAGCACTGCCGGTGACGGGTCCAAAGATGGCTTCTGGGACCCTCGATAGGGCGCTAGCGGCGTGCGAAGCTGGGTGAATGACCGTCGCGATGCGAGGCATAAATTCTCAACCCTAGGGCCGTCAGACGTTAATGATGGAAGTAAAGTGGAATAAAGTGCATACCCCTTGTTCTGAACGACCGATCCACTCCACAATAACGAGCTTCATTATGCGCCGAGTGAATCGATGAGTGAAAATAAGACCGAGAAGGTATCTGAATCCACAGCAGCAAAAAGCATCGCTGAAAACAAACCTGTTCTGATTGCGCTCGTAATCGTTGGCTTGTTGATCATCGGTTTTGTGGCATACCTGGTGAGCACGCCGGAGTCGGACTCCGTAGTGGTAAGTCAAGCAGTCGTGGCTAAGAAAGCTGCGCCGGCATCACCGGAGTCTGAGCTCGCGATGGAAAGTGTGTCCGATGTCACTGCTGAGCCCATTGACTCCCTCGATCCCTTTGAGCCTATTGAGCCCGCTGAGCCAGCGCAGCCAACCTTTGTGTTGCCGAGACTGGACGACAGCGATGAGTTGATCCGCGACGGCGTGCTAAGTTTGACACGTGAAGAAGCGATTAATACCTGGCTAAGCGCCGCAGAATTGGTGCGTAAGTTCGTTGTGCTGGTGGATAATGCCGCCAATGGCAATGTGGCGAAAGACTCGGTGGCAGTTCTGAAGCCCCAAGGGGCCTTTCTTGTGAAGCCGTTAAATGACACGGTGTATATCATGGATGAGGCTGGTTACACACGATATGACGAAATGACCCGTATTTTTGCTTCGCTGGACTCCCGGCGTGCCGCGGAGTTTTACAGCTTGCTGAAACCCTTGTTTGCGGCAGCCTACGCTGAATTAGGTTATGCCGATAAGCAGTTTGAAACGGTAGTTTTCCAGGCGGTTGGCCGAGTCCTGGAGACGCCCGTGCTCGAGGGACCGGTGCGGTTGGTCAGGCCCGTGGTGATGTATCGTTTCGAAGATCCTCAGCTCGAGTCGCTCAGCCCCATACAGAAGCAGCTAGTGAGAATGGGACCGCAAAATTCTCGAGTCATACAGGCTAAAATTGGCGAGATGGCCCGAGAACTACGTCGTGTGATCGGTGGTTGACCCTAGGGAGCAGCCCAATGACCAGCGCTGATGTGCCGCTAAGTTGCCGTCGTTGGTAAGGCGGCGCTGCAGGTAGGGCTGCAAGTAGTGCAGAATGTCGGCCTTCGGGTCGAGCGCAAACTTATATAGCGTGTCGATTCGTACCAGGGCCGGTAGGCTCAGCGTATTGCCATTGCCTCGTTTGAGTTGGATAACCATAGTTTTCTGGTTCAACACGACCGGTGCTGAACTATCGCATTCAGCGCTGTCTAGCCCATAGGTCTGGGCGTTAGTATTGATGCTGAACTGCAAGGGTAAATTCCCATGCCCAAAGGTTTGAGGGATGAGTGGACTCAAAGCTTGCGGTCGATACCCGTCTGACACATTCCTAACAGCGCTGCAGCGCGGTGCCATTAGCGACCCATTCTCTGCTTCGATTGCCAAGGGAGCTTATGCCCATGGCAGCTAGATTTTTGCTGTTCAAACGTATATTAAGAGGGACAAATGCTATACTTCCTCTCATATCGCTGTTACCAGTGCGGATTTTTAAGTATATGATATATAAGCAATTTAAGACGTTAGCGCGAGTACTTGGTAAAACACTTTGGTTGCTCTGGCTACCGTTCGCTGTCTCTGCATCAGAGTTCGATGAGGCGCAACTGGCGGCCAGTGAAGGTCGATATCGAGATGTCATTACTTTGTTAACGGGCGCGCTGTCAGCTGAAGATGTCTCTGAGTTGCAACTTGTTGTAGCTTATTCGAATCGAGGTATCGCCTACAGCTTGCTGAATGCTTTTGGACTTGCAAAGCAGGATCTTAACGCGGCGCTGGCACTCGATCCGGCACATAGCCTAACCCTAAATCAGTTAGGTAATCTGGCCGCCAACGTTGATCATGACTATGAGCTGGCGGTTAAATTCTTCGAAACCGCGACCGCTGCCAATTTTGGTCCGAGTCAGTTCGGACTTGCGCGGTTGTATCATTTGGGTCTGGGTGTTGAGCGAGACGACGAGCAAGCTTTGGCGCTCTATCGACTAGCAGCAGAAAACCAATATGTACTGGCTTATGTGCCGCTCGGGCAGATGTACCTTGGAAGGACGGGTGGCCCACAAGCGGGTGGCCCACAAGCGGGTGGCCCACAAGCGGGTGGCCCACAAGCGGGTGGCCCACAAGACGATTCAATAGCAGTGCAATGGTTTATCGAGGCGATCAAAGCGGGTGTCGTCGAGGGCCACTATCATCTGGCTGTCGCTCTTGAACAAGGTGTGGGCGTTGCCCGCGACGTTGCTAATGCCGTCAGCCAGTATCGGCAAGCGGCGATGCAAGGACATGCACCCGCCCAAAATGCACTGGGCTATGCTTATAGTCGGGGGGTCGGCGTGCTTCAGGACTATCAGCTAGCGGCACAGTGGTATCGTTTAGCGGCTGACCAGGGCGATCGCAGCGCGATGACTCGACTGGCTTTGCTACTGGCTGGTTGTCCGCGGACAACCGTTTGTAACGGCGAACTGGCTGTGACTTTGGCAACGGAAGTTCTGGCTACCGAGTCGAGTGCCAGTACGCAAAACTCCCTGGCAGCTGGTCTGGCTCGTCTAGGCAAATTTGATGAAGCCATTGCGGTGATGCGTCAGGCGATCCTTGATCTGCCGATCGGGAGTACTGATGAGCTGGCATATCGCAATCGACTAGCACTTTATCAAAGTGGTGAAGTCTATCAATTCTGACAATTACTTTATGGCGACTCAGCCGTGTTGATCGAATTTCTGGGCCATCTACGCAAACACCGTGTACCTGTTTCAATTCGTGAATGGCTTGACCTGCTTGCCGCGCTTCGAGCCGGCTTGGTGTTTGCTAAAATCGACGAGTTCTATTTCTTAAGCCGTCTCTGTTTGGTGAAAGATGAAAAATACTTTGATCGATTCGATCAAGCATTTGCTGCTTACTTCGATCAGATGGACGACTGGCAATCTGCGCTTGCTGAGTCGCCGGTACAAGCCTTGATGGCCACTGCCTTGTCAGATTTATTTGACCCTCAGATTCATCAACAATGGCGTGAATTGCTGGACGATTATCAAGCTCGGGTTGCGCAACAGCGTCTTGAGGAGATTCGTCTGCAGATTGCGAGCCAGAACGGAGATAGCGATCCAGGAAAAGTTCAAGCAGAGGCGGTTATCGTTTCTGATGCAAGGGAGCATGAGGATCCTGAATCAGGTCATGCCGCGGCTGAAAGTCCGGGCGAAGGAGAAGGAGAAGGAGAGGGAGAAGGAGAAGGAGAGGGAGAAGGAGAGGGAGAAGGAGAAGGAGAGGGAGAGGGAGAGGG
>ENA-OWPI01000396-OWPI01000396.1-marine-metagenome-genome-assembly--contig:-NODE-396-length-61367-cov-11.431098_pt1 | contig 61367 bp, 40 predicted proteins | sample MGYA00238138_ERZ651775 | MGnify/ENA primary metagenome ERZ651775 (study PRJEB26906, sample SAMN06265043) | marine metagenome | isolation source: Helgoland LTER site | place: Germany:Helgoland, sampling...
AACGTGTGTGTTTTGTGTTTTGTGTCTTTCTTCTGATGCTGTTTTTGATGAGCGGTTCTTTAATAAAAATACTCGTCTGCCCCCCTTTTGACGCTTTTTCACAAGAATTTTTAAAAAAAATTGCAAAAAAGCAAAAAAGAGGGCTGATGATTTTTTTTCACACACCTGTGTTTTCGTCAAATTTTTTTGAGAGATAAAACACACGTAAAAAGTGACGATGAGGGCATCGACGCCGTCATCATCATCATCATCATCATCAACCTCTTGTTCGACATCGTCGTCGCAATCGTTTCCTTTTGAGAGAAGACAAAGAAGAAATACTACGACGCATCGTCGAGGTCTTCTTCTTTCGCTTCGTCGTCGGGAAAAGCAGCAGAAAAGGCGACAACAAAAGACGGGGGTTCTGGACACGAATGACGTCGTGTACAACGTCGCGCGAAGATGCGAAAGTGGTGACGACGGTGATGGACGACGAGGACGACGACGAAAAAAGACGCGCTCACATTCGCGCGACGTGCGAACGTTCTCCTCCTCCTCTTCCTCCTCCTCTAATAAAAAAGTAGTCTCCGCGGCGACTGCGTTTGAAAACGCCACCACCTCAGTCTCCATCGATTGGAACTCGCAAATACGAAAAGCGAAAGACGAACGAGTCGGCGTCTTGTTATTAAACTTAGGGGGACCGGAAACGCTCGACGACGTCGAACCGTTCTTGTTCAACCTCTTCGCCGATCCGGATATCATTCGCTTGCCGAGTACGTCTTTTATTTAGAAAGAGAATTTGGTTTTTGTTGTTGTTGTTCTTCTTCTTCGTGTTGAAGATGATGTGTTCTTTTGATTTGATCTTCGTTGTTGCGTACTTCTCTCGTTTCGTTTACGCGCGAATTATTTGTGCGTGTGTATGTGTTTGTGCGCGCGTAATCATCGGAACTTGATGACTCGTGATTATTTAACTGACAAACGACGCGTTTTTCTCCTCTTACAACAACTCGAAAAACAGATGGTTTACAATTCTTGCAAACGTTCGTCGCGACGCTGGTGAGCAAATCGAGAGCGCCGAAGAGCAAAGAGGCGTACGAGTCCATCGGAGGTGGGTCGCCGTTAAGACGAATTACAGACGAACAGTCAGAAGCGTTGAAGAAATCGTTGATATCGAAAGGTTTGACGAACGTGAAAACGTACGTCGGCATGCGATATTGGAAACCGTTTACGGAGGAGGCGATTGAGAATATTAAGAGAGACCGCATCACGCGTTTGGTGGTTTTGCCGTTGTATCCGCAGTTTTCTATTAGTACCAGTGGGAGTTCGTTGAGGCTGTTGGAGGAAATCTTCAGGGAAGATCCAATTTTAAGCACCGGGGTTTTACAACACACGGTCATTCCGTCGTGGTACAGTCGCCCGGGATACGTTTCGAGCATGGCAAAGTTGATAAAAAACACGTTGGAATCTGAGGCGTTTAAAGACGCGCCGGACAAACCGGTCGTTTTCTTCTCCGCGCACGGTGTGCCAACCTCCTACGTTTCCGAAGGCGGCGATCCGTACAAAGATGAAATGGAAGAGTGCGTGAAACTTATCACGAACGAGTTGAAAAAAATAGGCTGCGAAGGGTACAAGCACGTTTTGGCGTACCAATCGAGGGTCGGCCCGGTGGAGTGGTTGAAACCGTACACGGACGACACGATCAGAGCGTTGGGGAATAAAGGCACCAAAGCGTTGTGCGCGGTCCCGGTATCGTTTGTTTCCGAACACATCGAAACGCTAGAAGAAATCGACCAGGAATACAGAGAATTAGCGGAAGAGAGCGGTATTGAATACTGGGGTCGCGTCCCGGCGCTCGATTGTGACGAGGTATTCATCGACGATTTGGCCAACGCCGTCGTAGAAGCTTTACCAGCCAGCACAGCCGCGGCGCTTAGTAACATCACAACCACCACGAATACGAACTACGTAAAAAACTTGGACGATTCCGAGATCGTTCCCTCTAAAAGCTCCGTCGAAGAGCTTTTATCCGTCTACGACAACTTAGACCTGCGCATACCGACGAGGGAGTTCACGTACGAAGCCGACGACGTCTTGCCGTTCGTCGCGGTCGCCGCGTTTTGTTTATTCTTAGGCATTCAAATCAGATTAGGGATGGAAGGGATTTTCGTTCCAGGTGGGGGGATCATACCCAGCGATACGCCGCCGATTTTGTTTCAATAATAATAATATATCATCGAATACTAAACTAAACTCGTATCAAAGCACTGCTTTGTGTTGTTAAAATCCTCACTGCATTGATGCATTTCTTACGTCGTCTTCGTCATCATCATCTCCATCATCATCGATCGATAACACACACTACTAATACTAACACTTTGAGCAGTAGCAGTAAAATGCTCCTCTCTTCTCCTCCTCATCCTCCCGTCGTCGGCAATCTTCGCGCGCGGATTGTGAATCCTTTTAACGGCATTCATGCGGCGCTCTTTCCCCGTCGTCGTCTTTGTCGTTCAACGACGCAAACTTTCGAGTTTAAGAAGAAGAGGAATGCTTTTACCATCGCATCATCGTCATCGTTATCATCGTCATCGTCGTCGTCTCTGGGGGAGAACTCTCTGTGTGGCTGTTCGTTTCGTCGCCGCTCTGATGGTACGATGAGAACTAAATTCGCGTCCTCGTCGGTGGCTTCGAAACACCCCATGAAGGGGAGGTTTCGGCATTTTTTTATCGGCGCGAAGAACCGCCATTACCAAAGCGAAACGAAAAATGTCGCGCCGCCGCGCGCGTTGACGAGAGATGGAGTGTACGAGGAGGAAGAGGAGGAGGACGACGAAAGCTTTTACGTTGGGGACGTCGAGTGCATCGCGGACGTGTCGTTCGTGTCGGATGCGGACGGTAACCCGGGCGACGTAAAATTGATGGCGGAGAAGGCGCGAATGGACGAGGGGAAGTTGGAAAAGATGAGGGAGAGATTCGAGAAAGATGCGAGGGCTATTTTGAAACTCTTTGTCGATGCGAGCGGTGGTGAAAGTGATAGTAGTGGTAACTTTAACGTGTACGACCGATTGAGAGAAAATTTAGGGGACGATTTTCCGGAACAACTTTCACACGCGGAACTCTCGGTTGCGTTGTGCGACGACGCATACATTCAAGCGCTGAATAAAGAGTGGAGATCGAAAGATGCGCCTACAGATGTTTTGAGCTTCCCGAGTGGTGGAGAAGAGGAAGGAATTGCCGCGTTCGGTCCAATTTGTGTACTCGGGGATATCATTATTTCCGTGGAAACTGCGCGAGCGCAAGCCGAAGAGGTTGGACATTCCTTGGAGGACGAGTTGAGAGTGTTGCTTGCGCACGGGTTCGCGCATTTGCTTGGGTTTGATCACGAGCTAGGGGAGGAAGAAGAGAAGGACATGCAAGAGCTCGAACGAGAAATCATGGTGGCCTTAGGGTGGGATTATATCAAAGATGGCGGTTTAATCGACCGAGTTTCATCCTCTTCTTCCGCCTCTTCTTCTTCGTCAGAGGCGAGCAAAAAAGTTCTCGTGGTGGATTTGGACGGCACGTTATTGAACGAAAGTTCGCGCGTTTCAGATCGAGTTGCAAAGGCTCTTCTCGAAGCATCCAAAGACGACTCGACGTTGATTGTTATAGCCACCGGTAAAGCGCGTCCAGCGGCGAAAGCGGCGCTGGCGACAAACCCGCTTTTGAAAGATTCGCGCATAGTTTCCGAGTCGTCGCCCGGGATTTTTCTCAACGGTGGTGCATCCTACGGTGAAAACGGCGTTCCGCTCATAGACGACGCGTTACCCGTAGAGTGCGTGCGAAAAGCTTTCGAGCAAAAATACGACGAAGAGTTTGCGTTGACCGCGTTCACGAGCGACGATCGGTGCTTAGCGTTGCGATCGTCTCCGTTTCTGGACGAACTTCACGAACGATACCACGAACCTAAATGCGAAATATTGGCGACTGTGGACGACATCATCGCCCAAAGTCGAGGCCAAGTGAAGAAAATGCTCCTCATTGGTCCGAATAAAGATGCCGTCGACGATTATTCATCCGAATTTTCCAAATTATTTATCGACGCCGGCGACGGCGCTTTGGTCACTCGAGCGGTAGCCACGATGCTCGAAGTTGTCCCAAAAAATGTCGACAAATCTCGAGCACTCTCCGCTTTGCTCGATAGTCTAGTCTTAGCAAACGAGAGTAGCGATAGAAACTATCGTCTCGTCGTCGTCGGCGACGGCGATAACGACGCCGGAATGATTGAATTCGCCGCTTCGATGAATACGGACGGAATCGAAGGCTTTGGCGTTGCCATGGGTAACGCGAGCTTCTCGTCTAGGAACGCGGCATCTGTCGTTCTGGACGAAACGAACGCGGACGACGGCGTCGCCGTCGCCATCGAGCGGTTCATTTTGTAATATGTGTATTATTTATCATCCATCGCAAAAAGGTCTTGATAAAAGCCAAAACCAACCCCTCGGACAAAACAAAAAAATATTCTCTCGGAAGACGAGACGACGACGTCACACTTTTCAAAGCATCATGCGCGAAGAAGTGCGAGGAAGTCCTTCGCGTCGACGTCGTCGTCATCTCTCATTCTATGTTTTCGTGTTCATTGTGGTCCTTTTCTTGGCTTTTCGCGGGGTCGCGTGTAGTAGTCTTCATCAGGAAGACAAAGATACAGAAAAAGGGCGGACGACGAACTCGTCGTTGCTACAAAAAATACGCGGAGGAGGCAATTTTGATGAGAAAAAGAAGTACATCGTCACGCTAAAGTCACGCTACGAGAGCTTTAAACTGTGCAAAGAGAGGAAAGAATTCAATTGCAAGAAGGCTTTCCGTTCTGGGTTTACCGTTTTCGCGACGGAACAGGAGTTGGAGAGGATGAAGTTGGATCTGGACGAGATCGAGGATATCGAAGAGGACGCGATCGTTTCGAAGATGTCGCCGCCGTGGCATTTAGATCGAATCGATCAAAATTACTTGCCCTTGGATAATCGTTTGTCGTTTAGCGATCTGGATGGTACGCAAAGAGGTGAAGGCGTTTATGTGTACGTGCTCGATACTGGAGTGCAATCTAAACACGCAGAATTGCGCGGGAAAATCGATTCGCACGTGACTGCGCTCGATCCAGATGAAGACAATCTTCTGGATCTCGATCCGGATGGTCACGGTACTTTTTGTGCCTCATTGATTGCAGGTCGCACTACTGGCGTTGCACCTGGAGCAAAAATAGTGTCAGTGCGCGTGTTAAACTCGGATGGAGCGGGAAGCGTTTCAGATGTAGTCGCTGGACTCGAGTGGACCAGCGATCAAATCCTTTCGAAACAAGCGGAAAATAGCGATATGTTTAAAGGTGCGGTAGTTTTACTCGCCCTTGGAGCTCCCATTGGCGTCCGTTCCAGGGCGCTTGAAAACGCTGTGGACAGGTTCGCTCGAGAAACGAACAGTTTGTTGGTGACTGCGAGCGGCAACCAAAACGCGGATGCGTGTGCTTCGGTGCCAGCGAGAAGCTCGAGATGCATGACCGTAGCAGCTACGGATAGCAGAGATATGAATTACGCGTGGAACAATTTAGGAAGATGCGTGGACGTGTTTGCCCCCGGGGTGAGATTGGTAGGTGCGTGCGCTGGTCAAAACAGGTGTACAAAGAAGAATGAAGTAGACGCGATTACAGCAAAATCATCTCACAACGATGACGACGATGATATCGAATCGTTATACGGCTATCAATCTGGCACATCTATGGCAGCTGCCGTCGCGGCTGGAGCAGCAGCCCGTATTCTTTCAGAAAATCCTAATTTCGGGGCCGAAGAAGTAAAAGGGATCATCATAAGAAACGCGACGCGGGGTATCGTTGTACTCGGAAGTTCATCTGTGCTCTATACGGTGACCTACAATCGTTTACTCCGCTTACATTGAATAAATAAGAGAGAACAAAAACGAACGACGCCATGCAATACTACTAAAATATAAAATGAATTGCTATAATCATCTTGCTGCCGAAAGCTTTTGAGAAATTAATACGTAGGAATCAACGCCAACCGCGAAGAATATACCGTTATTCGTTCCCGCACTCACTCCCGACTTTCCCGTATACGTTGGCGCCAATATACCAATCACGGCGCCACCAGAATCGACCAACACACCGCCGCCACCTTCGTTTGGAAAAGAAGCCGTCGTTTGAATACAATTCCGCAACGGGCGACCAGTCGCGGAAGGCACTGTTCTATTCAACCCGGATACAATTCCAGAACGAATTACTGAATTCCCGATATCTCCACCACCTCTTCTGGAAGACTCCTTAAATGCCGCCAAAGCATCCTGCCCGACTTTCAAATTTCCCGAACGGCCAATCTTAGCCGCTTTCGGCGGCGGAGCGCCGGCGTTGTTTCCCTCGACTTTATTCACTCTCAGGAAAGCGATATTCGTATCGATGTCGCTAAACGCCACCGTCGCGGCATACTCGCGTCCATCCGCAAACTCAACTTGTAAACTCTTGCTATTCTTTGACAAATCCGTCGCCGTCGTGGCTACGTACCAATTATTGTCGTTTGCGGCGATTGACCACACGAAACCGGACGAGACGAGAAGTCCCGTTTCGCCGTTGAAAACGCTCACTAAAGATTCCAAAATCGTTGAAGCAGCACTGATCGATTTGGATTCGTCCACCAGCATCGCGTGCGCGGCATTTTCTGATGATGATGTTGCGAGTACTAAAGCAGTAAATGTTGGAAGTAGTACCACGTCTCGTCGATGACGTCGTTTATGTTCACCTCCTCCGCTTTGGTTCTGCGATTGGTGGTCGTTAGGGGATTTGCAAGCGGAAGAATACGAAGAAGAACTTTTAGAAGGGAGTCTTTGTCGATGATTGGTTGACGACACCGATGCGAGGAGAGAGGAACGAAATCTATCGTTCGTGACGCTGCGAGCAGCAATATCAGCGCGAGACGATTGATGATGCGGCGAAGCGAGAGATGGATGTGCGATGAGAGACATTATTTATCCTTGGAGAGAAGTGTGGTACAAGTGCTGTCAAAGTGGTGTCAAAAATACGATGTACGGAGTAAGTTTCAACCGACTAAATTTTGCACCCACTTCGTCGTAGGTTTCTCCACGTACTCGTGAACAATCGCAGATAAACCGACGAGCATTATTACGAACGCGATGACGATTACATCGGGGTATCTGGGGTCATCTCCGCCCTCGTAATTTCGAAAACAGTCCGACCACGTGCGAATATGTTCGGCTTGTCGATCGCACGGAGGGAAAAGGTTCATGGAGTGTATTTCCATCGCGGTCCAGTACGAATAGAACGGAAACTGGAGCAAGTATATCGCGAAGGACCACTGACCGATGCGTTGCGGGATTTTCAAATTTAATAATCGGTAGGAGTAGGATTCGGTGCAGGCGGTGAGACCAAACAGCCACGCGGCGACCGGGAGGGTGAGAATGAACTCGTTGAATATGCGGATATTTTTTGAGTCGGTGTGAATACCGCTGAAAACCATACTGGTGATGATCCAGATGGTGAGAAAGAGGCTGAGAACGTCCGTGCGGAAGGCCCATTTTCCCCGATACGATGAGGTTGACGAGTCAGCTTGGTTCGCTTCTCCCGCCTCTTCTTCCTGTTGTTCCACTTTGAGGGCGTCATCGACACGCATTCTTGCAGCACCCAAGAGCATTCCCATGAAAAATAGAGGCAGGCGAACAGGAAACCAAGCTCGTGCGCAAAAGTATGCCCGAACTCCGTCCAGATCTGTATCCAATGCGGTGACCAGAGTAGAGGCGCGACCATTGAAATCTTTATCCTTCCAAATGTTACGAAAGTACGTGGAATTCATGATACCCATCAGGGTGAGCGGTAAGAAAGACGAAAGGTGGTAGAATCGAAGGATATACTTTTTATAACCAGCCAATTCAGCCGAGAGGAGCAAAGTTTTGTCAATGCTGTTGTGGATGTTTTCAACAGTCTCCTCGCCACCTCCGCCACCGCCACGGAAAAATAGTCTCTGTTTGATTCGGTCAACGAGAGAGCGCTTGTTGATCGATGAAGCAGCCTGTTCTTCGATCTTCTCCTCCAAACTCGCAAGTTTTCTGCACATCCACGGAAAGCAAAAGTAAAAGCCGAGCTGACAAGATAAACTCCAGCACACGGAGTTCCAGTAACAGAGCGAAAAAATCCACGAGTGCATCAAGAAAGGCGTTAAAGCAATACCCATAATAAGATTGACTTCTCCGCTTTTATTTTGCCAAAAGTTATAATCGTCTCTTATTTGCGCGTAATTTAAGAACACAAATGGTGCATACAAAACTAAACATATCCAGTGCAGAGGCAAGGCACGAGCGTATCGTCGTTTGATAAACGTCCAATAAGAGAACGTCTCGGTATCGCAGACTTTATGCCGATATCCCACGTATAAAACGAATCCAGTAATCATGAAGAAGGTACTCACTGCGAGACCTCCTTGAAAATCGATTGGCACTTGATTTTTGGAGCCATAAAATAGTAACCAGTGTCCAGACGCGATTTGAATCGCCGTAATTGCTCGAATACCGGTGATGGCGGAAGTATCAATTTTCGGTGGCTTTGACCAAACTTTTTTCTCCTTTTTCTTTGCGTCGCTCATAATTTCTGCTTCACCTTCTTCCGTCGCACTTGGTGCCATGTCAATCACGCGAGAGTGTACAAGGTTGCTGGTATGAATTGGATCATCTCTGATCGTCTCGTCGCGGTTGCGTCTAAGAAACATCGTCGTCGAAGCGTCGTCGAAAGTGAAGGAAAAAATTTCTCACACGCTTCTTTTTCTGTTTTTTCGTTGTTGTTGACCGCCAGAAATAAGCCCGTTATCTTTTTCGAATCGCTTGCTTCTCTGTCGATGATAGATAAACAACGCGCGAAGAAGTACAACAACGATAAAAAAAGCACCGGCAGAAATACCTATAGTCTTGGCGCTTGCAATTTTCTTCAGTGGCGGTGATGGTGGTGGTGATATTGCAGTTCTGATAGGCGGTATCATTTTGCAAGTGCCCATCTCAAACTGATACTTCTCACTGACCTGGGAAGAAAGTAGGACTCTTCGCCGCAGTGGCGCTGGTGGTGCAGATGGAGAGCTTGGCGAGCTCGGACTGGATGGAGCGGACGGTGAAGCTGGCGAAAGTGGTGATAGTGGTGTTGATGGTGTAGCCGGTGGGAGCGGCACCGGTGGCGTAGAAGGTGTCGATGGTGAGTTTGGTGGTAGTGGTGATGACGGTGTTGATGGTGAAGCCGGTGGGAGCGGCACCGGTGGCGTAGAAGGTGTCGATGGTGAGTTTGGTGGTAGTGGTGATGACGGCGTTAATGGTGAGCTTGGCGTTGACGGTGAGCTTGGCGTTGACGGTGAGCTTGGCGTTGACGGCGAGCTTGGCGTTGACGGCGAGTTTGGCGTTGACGGTGAGCTTGGCGTTGACGGCGAGTTTGGCGTTGATGGCGAGCTTGGCACAGGTGGAGAACTTGGCGTTGATGGCGAGCTTGGTGCAAGTGGTGAGCTTGGCGTTGACGGTGAGCTCGGCGAGAGAGGTGACAATGGTGCCGATGGTGAGCTTGGTGAGGCCGGCGCCGATGGTATCGATGGCGAAGGAGGTGCTGGAGGAGATGGACTCGGTGGAGGTGAGAGAAGAGGATGACTTGGTGGTGGTGATAGCAATGGTGGTGGTGGCAAAGGAGGAGAATTTGGTGGCGGTATTAGCGGTGGCGGTGGTGGAGAAGGATATACAAATGTTGGAGAAAATGGAGGAGGCTGTAACGGAGGAGATTCTGAAATTTCCGGCATCGGTGGCGAAGGAGGTAAGAACGGCGGCGGTACAAATGACGGCATCGGCGGCGGTGACAGTATTGGTGAAGGCGGTGGCGTGAACTCACCATCCTCTTCACTACCAGTGCCAGTAGCACTATTATCGCTCTCTCCAACACCATACACTTGAATAAATCCATCTCCAGAAGACGCCGACGCGTACATAACATTATCCAACCCGCCTTTGCGTAAAGCGTCGACAACGTCCTCCGCCGGTATCGTCGTCAATCTGTTTCCTTTTTCCGCCGCTTCAACTAACGTCTTTGTCAAAACTCCAAACTTTATAAATACAACTTTCATCGCGCTCTTCGCGCTCCTCGACTGACTTTCGCCCGCTCCTCTCACCTCGAGCGCTTCCACCGTCCGCGCGTCCACATCCATCACCTTCGCCACGGCGCTCGCAAATCTCGCCACATTCATCGCTAAATCATCCATAAAACTCGCATCATCGTACCCGTGCAAACCGTATTCCGCTTCAACTCGGTATTTATACTCCGCAGATCGATACATGTACACACTTTCATCGTCCTCCTCCGATTCATCCTTCTCGCAAAACGCCTCGTTTTTCACGCACTGGTAGTTTGCATAACACGGACTGCCCACCGGGAACGCCCCGATTTTGACCCCACCATTCCCGAGCGCATTTGCGCTCAACTTCTCGACAAATGCGCAAAATAATAATACTAACCACATCGTCGTACTCGTCGCGAGCAATGATGCCAAAACAGGAGGGGGCAAAAGCACACGTACCATTGTCTTTGTCTTCTTAAACTTCGCGTATTTTAAAGTGAAGCTATTTTTGGCACTTTTTAGATACAAAAAATGCACTCGAGAGTGAACAAAACATTCTTCATTTACTCTTGACACAGAGAGAGAGAGAGAGCGAACGAGCAGAGTTTTGACGCGAAAGGGGTGTTGTCATTGTTGTAATTGTGCGCGCGAAAGAGGTGATAGAGCGTGAGAACAACACACCATTTTACTTTAAGATCTTTGTGGTTTTAGGGGTGTTGTTTGTTGTTTCGGGAAAGAAGTAACAACCGCATTCATTTCATGAAACTCATCCACGAAAAGTTCGAACGAGACGGCAAAGGTTCGGTGAAATGTACCCCGGAAACCGAGGACGACATGTGGGATGTGTACAATTTGCTCAAGGTGGACGATATCGTCCACGCGACGGCGACGAGGAAAGTGAAAGCGTCCGAGATGGAATCTTCCGGGGCGAACGTGAGAGATACCTCGTCGAAAGTTATTAAACTAAACTTAGGCGTGAAAGTGACGAGCATCGATTGGGATCCAGATTTGAGTCTCGTGAGGGTTTCGGGACGGAACCAAACGGTGAGCGAATACGTGAAGCAAGGCGCGATGCATACGTTGGAGTTGACGACGCATAAAGCGGTGACGATCGAGAAGAGCGAGTGGGACGGGGAAGACGTGAGACGGTTTCGAAAAGCTTTGGAACCGAACGTGCAAGCGACGATTGTAGCGATGTTGATATCGGATGTAGGTGAGTGTCGCATAGTGTTGTGCGGCGGCGCTCGGACGACGGTAGTCGCGAAGATTGAAAGATCGATACCGAAGAAGAAAGGGGTAGGGGCGGTAGTTGGGCACGAAAAACAGTTGGGTAAATTTTACGAGGATATTTGCGACGCAGTCTTAGGCAGCGGAAGTGGTCACGCGTCGTCGTCGTTGTCAGCGGCAGCAGCGACAACCGACGAGAAGAAGAAGAAGAAACATTTCCTGGAAAATTGCCCAAACTGTTTCGTCATCGCAGGCCCTGGCTTTGGGAAGGAGAATATTTTGCAAAAGCTCAACGAACGCTCGCAAAAATTGTATTCTGGCAAAACCTTCGAGAGTTGGTTGAAGTCATCGTTCGATTGCGTATTAGTGAAGAACGTTCGAGCGTCGAGCGCGCACGTGGGCGCGCTTTTGGAAGCGCTAAAAGACCCGTCCACGCGCAAAGCGGTTGGCGCCGCCGCGGAAACGCTCGACGCGGACGTGCTCGAACAATTATACGCGGAAATTGAGAAGTATAAAGCTTTGTATGGGCCGTCGCACGTGCTGAAAGCGTTCAAAGAAGGCGCGATTAAGATGTTGCTCTTATCAGACGATGTATTTCGCACGAAAGATCCAATCGAAAGAAAGTTATGGACGAAAGTTCGCGAGGACGTGGAAAATTCCGGTTTCGGCAGCGCGAGGGTGTTTTCAACCGGTCACGAAAGTGGGGAGAGGTTGAAACAATTGACTGGAGTGGCGGCTATATTAAGGTTTCCAATGGAGGAGTTGGTCGAGTCCGAATTACCGAATCCACCGGATTATAAGAAATGGTTAGAAGATTTGAGCGACGATTAGAATAGAATAAAATTATAGTATTTACTAGCATACAGCGCCGTGATATTCGCACGTTTACGTTTTTTACGATGTCTGTTTTTATCTCTAAATGTGTTTTACAAAGTTATACGTGCGCTATTATTATATATCTACTTAAAAACAAATCTCCCCCTTTTCGTCGTCTCTCGAACTAAAACAACAAATCCTCGTCCTTTTCGTTGGCGAAATCGATCAAATTCCCAACCGGACCGGCGCCGCTCCCGCCTTCGCCTTTGACCACCCCTTCTCCTTTACTCAGCGATTCCTCCTTCTCCTCTCTCTCCTTCGCGTCTTTCTTCTTCTTCGCTTGCACTTTCTTCAACCGAAAAAATTCCTCTCTCTCCAACTCGTCCAACTCCCCTTTAATGTAACTCACCGTATTCTCCAACCTCGGCGTGACTACGTTCTCCAACGCGTTTACGCGTCTGTTGGTCGTTTTAATCGCCTGATCGAGCGTTAAAAACGCCGTCTGTAAACTCGCGAGTTCCACGAGCGTTTGCAACGCCTCTTTGTACGCTTTTTTACACTTTTGAATCTGTTTCCCGCCTCTTCCTAACCCGGTCAATTCGCTCTTACTCTCCGTCGTCGCCGTCGTCGTTCCTGTTTCGCCCGATCCTCCTCCGCTCGCTCCTATCAAGCTCCCACTCCCGCAGGCGTTAAACTTCGGAATCTTCACCCCGGCGACGTTATCCGCGTACGCTCGCACTCGAATCTCCGCTTTCCCGTCCACGGAATCTAAAACCGTGTGTTTAATCCCGTCTCCACCGACGTATTTCGCTTCCGTCCACGCGAACGACGCGGATTTCATGTTCTCGCCCATGGAGAGTTTCGTTTGGACGATCTTCTTTAGGATTTGTCGATAGCGGAGAGACAAAGCGTCGGCTTTTTTCTTGAGCAGTTTATACCCGCGTTGGGCGCCGATGAGGCGGTTTTTGACCACGGCGAGGACCGTGACCGTTGGGACCACGTTTAAGCGGTTCGTCGTTGACATTATTCGTCTTCTTCGTTTAATTTATGTGTTCTCTTTAACGCGCTTTTATCTTCGCTAAAAATGGCGATTTTCGCTTCCAATTTCACCACAGAAAAGAGCGCTTTAAAGAGAGAGAGAGAGAGGCTCAATCATCAAACAAAACGGCGAAGAAGAACATGACGACGACGAACAGTGGTGGTGTTATTAAATGCTTCATCCCGCAAACCATCTCCTCGGACGTGAAACTGCGTCAAAAAGTCCTCTCCGTCTTTAACAAACGACGATCCGATTTCCCGAACGAGGCGAAGTACAACGACTATTTAGAACACGTGGAAGAGATCGTATTCAACGCGATCGAAGGCATCGCGAGCGCGACGGAAACGGAGAAGATTTTACAAAAAGAGAAACGAGAACATGCGAAAGAGATTAAAGAGAGGAAAGAGAGGAATATGGAGGAGGACAGAGTGAGCTGCCCGGAGAAATTTAACGTGGTGTTTGGGGGTGGAGGAGGAGGCGTTGGTGATGCGAAAGAGGCGGAGGACGAGGAGATGTTGCGAATGATGATGGACTATCAGCCGGAAGGTGGTGGTGGTGGTGGTGCGAGTGGACATTCGTTTGTCGCGGAATACACCGAGTACGACGAGACGACGGAGGAAGGGAAGAAGGCGAAGAAGGAGGCGAGTTTGAAAGCGTGCGGATTCGATCCGCTGAAAACGGAGTACGAGAGGTCCGTCGTCGAGGCGTTTCAGACGATACGAGTTTAGATTTGATTTCATCGCGAAAAGGCGCTTCTTATGTTTTAGGTAGTAGTAGTGCGTAGTTTAGTAGTAGTAGTATGTAGTCTCGAGTAGTAGTGTAACATTTTAATAAAAAAGGAGAAGTTTTACCTTCTACGTACAGAGGTACCGGGAGGTACCTCGTCGTCGTAAGTTCTTTTTCTTTGTAATAAAATAAACGTATTTTCTTCTCAAAAGAATACGCGTTTGGGAGATAATAGTAGTACTGGTAGTGGCGCGCAGCTCTCTACCTATTCACAAAAAAATGCCCGTTCGAACGTCGCTGTCTTCGAATTCGTCGTCGTCTTCCTCTTCGTCCATGAGCGCCAACTCGTCCTCTTTGATTTTCTCGAGTTTTGTCTTCACGGCGGAGAAGAATTTACCGGAAATATCCGTCGTTTTGGAAACTACACCTTTGGTCGTGTTCATGGTCGTGCTCGCAATGACCGAGGAGTACTTTGGAATGACCGTTTTGACGGTGGAGTAGGTGTTGACGATGGCGGCGCCCAACCCGGGCTTCTCGGACATTTCGTCCAATTTTTTGGTCAAAATCTCAATAACTTTGCGGTCGCTATCCCAGATTTTCTTCAACTCGGCGTTCTCGCGCATCGCCGCGGAGAGCTTCATTTCGGATTCATTCGCAGCCGCTCGCAATTCTCGTTCGCTCTTTGTCTTTTCCTCCATCATCTGGTTCTTCTCCTCGCGGAACTTTGCGTTCAGTTCTCTTTCTTGGACGAAATCTTGCTTATACGCTCTCGCTAAAACCTCCGCCGCTTTCTTCTCCTCCTTCATTTGCTCCAAAGACTCGCGCAAACTTTGAAGTTCTTCCATTTTGGATTGCTCGAAGTCTTTTTCTGAAGACACGAGAAACTCGTTCAGCTCTTTAATCTCGTCGTCTTTCGCGGCGGTTTCGAGTTCGAGTTCGGATAATTCTCGCGCCAATCGGTTTCTTTGCTCCTTCATGGAATCAAACTCAGAAGAAGCCTTTTCCGCTTTCTCCGTCGCTTCGAGCATTTGCGTTTTGAGCGATTCCGCGGATTGCTTGTACTTGTCCACTTCCACCTTCAAGTTCAACACGAGCTCGCTCGCGATGGCTTTTTGGCGCTTCTTTTCTTCTTCTACTTTTTCTTCTTCGTCTTCTGCTAAAACACCCAAGTTTTTCTCTTCTTCTTCGCTCTTCTTCTTCTTCTCCTCCTCCGTCATCGGAAGAAAATCGTCCGCATCAAACGTCGTCGACGCTTGCAACTCTTGTAAAAAGTCCTCCTCGGCTTCCGTCAACACCGCTCTCTCCTCTTCTTCTTCGTCCTCTGCTTCGTATTCGATGGACAGAGCCGCTCGGTCGACCACCGTCGCTTCCTCCTCCATCATCTCGCGCTCCTCTTCCGTCATCTCTTCCGCAGAAACAACGTGGTCAATAACTGATGATGATAAAGGAGAAGTAGGTAACGGCTTGATGAACTCATCCACCACAGACGACGACGACGAGTCCACCATCGCGTCCCCGTACCTGACCGGACTCGCGGAATCCTCCTCCACGAGACTCATCTTCCCAACCTTCTCGACTCTCGTCATCGCCTCTGCCAACTTCATCCGTTTCTCCAGCTCTTCGTCCATGGTAAACATGGGTAACTCGTCGTCGTCTCCGTCCACCGGTTCGACGCCGTATCTGCGTCGAATATCGTTCAGAGTCATCCCGGAGAGTAAATCGAGTTTCAAATCCAAAACTGCGTTTTTATATTCGCTCGCTTGCCATTCCGCCGTCGTTTCTTCCGGTTTCCCGAACTCTTCCCATCTCACGTACGCTCTTATTTCCGCCAGAGATTCCGGGACGTAAATGGATTGCAAAACTTCTTTCGGTGGGAGGAATTGCCTTCTTTGTTGTTGTTGTTGTTGTCGTCGTTCATCATCGCGACTCGTTATCGTGGTTGACGAACCGTCAAAGTCGTCGTTAATGTGTTCGGTAAAAAACGTTGACGATTTTGACGACGAATTTTGTGATGATGATGATGATGATCGAGATACAACTCGTCCTCTTCGACTCCCACCACTTTTTGTTGCAAAACGTGGGGCGCCTCTCGTCGTCGCGGGGAGAGAATTTAAGAGGAAGGAAGCCATGATGTGTGCGCGTGTGTGTAGAGAGCAACAGGGAAAAGAGCACTACTGTGAAGAAATGAGTCCGTTAGAAAGAAAGCTGTCACCCCAAAATTTGAATTTTTCACGTAAACCCTAAATGTACAGTTTCTCCTTTTTTTTCTTCTTCTTCTTCTTCTTCTTCTTCGTTAAACCACATGCGAGGTTGAATGTACCTCTCGTGAAAATAATAACAACAACAACGAGAAGAAGAAGTGTAATTATTATATGAGGCGAAGAAAGAATCCACATCCGAAAAGAGCGGTGAACGCGAGGACGGTTTTGAAGGGAGAGAAAGAAGAGAAAGAAGAACCTTTGGTGTTGTGTTCGAGGATTCCTGACGAGGAGGATGATCTCGAGGTGAATCATCGTCAGATACGAAAAGAAGAAGAAGAAGAAGAAGAAGAGGGAGAAGAGGGAGAAGACGACGACGTAGAGCAATTGCGGAGGATTCTCATGTGCGTGCCGCGTGACGATGTCGTGGAGCAAAATCAGATACGAAAAGAAGAGACTGCTATTACTAAAGGAGTGAAGAGAAAGAGAGGGCACGAGTGCGAGGTTTGCGAGAAGGTGTTTCAATCTCCGTCACATTTGGCCACACACATGCGTACGCACACGAAAGAGAAACCGTACGAATGCGATGTTTGCGAGAAGCGTTTTAGTCAATCTAGTAATTTGACAAAGCATATGCGCATTCACACGAACGAGAGGCCGTATGAATGTGATGTGTGCGAGAAGCGTTTTCGTCAATCTGGTTATTTGAAAGTCCACATGCGTATTCACACGAAGGAGAAACCGTACGAATGCGATGTGTGCGAGAAGCGTTTTCGTACATCTAGTGATTTGAAAAGGCACAAGCGTATTCACACGAATGAGAAACCGTATGAGTGCGATGTGTGCGATAAAGCTTTTCGTCGATCTGATGTTTTGAAAACGCACAAGCGCACTCAACATCATTAATAGCTTAACAGCAAGTTTACATACACAAATACAAAACTTAAAATAAATGAAGTTTTCCTTTCTTTCTGTGTCTACTTTGCATTACTATTACGACGCATGAGGAGCGCTTCTCGTCTTCGTCTTCTCAAAAGTCTCGGTGGTGGTAAAGAAGACAAAGCAGTAGGAGGAGGAAGTTTGGAATCATCATCGTTCGTATTCTTTCGTCGGCAAACGACGCCCTTTAAAGGGTTTTTGAGTCGTTCGTTAAGAACAACATCAAACGCTCGCGATGATGATGATGATGATGATGATGATGATGTAAAAAATCCCCTGAGAAGAAGAGGAGCACACGAGGAGGAGGGCGTGGTGGTTGGATTGGAAATACACCTCCAACTGACCTCGTTGAAAACAAAGCTATTCTCCCCTGGTTCTGTTTTAAGAGTAGGAGCTGGTGGTTCTGCAAGTGGTTCTCCTGTCGTCCACGCGTTCGACAGAGCGGAACCTGGCACGTTACCGTCTCCGGTGAACGAAGCTGCGGTGCAATGCGCGTTGAAACTCGCGACGGCGTTACACGCGACGTGCGAGAAAGTCTCCGAGTTTGATAGGAAACACTATTTTTACGGAGATTTACCGCACGGGTATCAGATCACGCAACACCGGAAACCGATTTTGACCGGTGGGAGGATTAACGAAAACGTGAGGGTGGAGCGGGTGCAACTGGAGATGGATACTGGGAAGACTTTGTCTTCTTTGTCTTCTTCTTCTTCTTCTTCCGAAAAGTCTTCGAATGTCGTCGATTTATCCAGAGCTGGAGCGACGTTGTTGGAAATAGTGACCAAACCGGATATCAGAAGCGAAGAGCACGCGGTAGAAACGGTTTCTGATGTTATTCAGATGGCGAGATATTTAGAAATTTCAGACGCAAACATGGAAGACGGATCGATTCGGGTTGACGTGAACGTGTCGGTGAGAAGAAGAAGAAACGACCCCGACAGTAACGATGATGATGCTACTACTAAAAGTACTAGTGTATCATCGGAACGCACGGAAATTAAAAATCTGAACAGTTTACGGTCGATTCGAAACGCAATCAAGTACGAAAAGGAGAGACACGGTAGGTATTTAGACGGCGTCGTCGGCGCGGAGAAAGTTGAGCGAGAAACGCGGTCGTGGGACGAAAAGTTGAACAAAACGATCGTTTTGCGATCGAAAGAATCTCTGTTGGATTATCGATTCATGAGAGAACCAGACGTTTTGCCCATCGTATTAACGGACGAGGAAATTGAGCTCGCGAGAAATTCGGTTCGAGAAATGCCGAAAGCGGCGCTGGAGAGGTTGAAAAACCTCGGCGTTTCCGAAGAGCACGCGAAGTTTCTCTCTTTGCATCCGTCCTCGGTGAAATATTTCGACGATATCGTATCTCTGTGCGTCATTGATGCCTCCGTCTTTCCTTCTCTATCAAAAGAGGACGCGAAGAGCGTCGCAAATTTTGTGTGCGTTGAAATTGTCGGCGCGTTGCGAGACGCCGGGGTGGGTACCAAAGGGAAACCACCGTTTTTAGGCATTGAATCGAAAACGAATTTACACCCCGAGCGCGTGCGCGACGTGTTGAAGTCGCTGAGAGTGCACAAAACTATTTCGGGTCGCATGGCGAAGGACGTGATTAAATTATTAGCTCGAAACGATTCGCGTTCGATCGATGAAATCCTCGAGCAAGAGCTCGGCGGATCGCTCATACAGAACAACAACGATAGCGGGAAAGAGAATCCAACGAAAGAAAAATCCATCGGAAGCGCAGACGAAGAAGGCGAGCAAAATTTAGACGCGACGTGCCAAAGCGTCGTCCAAGACCTCGCGGAAGAACGCGAAGCGATAAAGAAAAATCCGAAAGTCTTTGGCGCTTTCGTCGGCGAAGTCATGAAACGCACGCGAGGCAGAGCCGACCCAAAACAAGTCTCCGCGACGCTTAGAAAACTGTTAGACGAATATTAATGAAGTAGCTACTCCTATTAGAATTGTATACTATCATAATTTAAAACTCTTTTAGCACAGATGATATATTTCCTCGTAGATAGAACGCTTCTTCAACAGCCAGCCTCGAATGCTTTCTTTGCCTCCACCGAAATTGGATCGTCCCCCACGTACACGTCCAACAAAGCCTTGGCTAACTCGTAACTCTTAAACGCGATCTCTGTCCCGGAGGACAAAGAACTCTTCATGACCATCGCCACCTCCCCGCCGGTTTCGAGAAACGTAAACGAAATTTGAGCGCCCTTCTCGAGTTTGCCTCCTTTGCCCAAACCATCGCGAATCATCTCCATTTCTTCCAAAGCTCGCTCCTCGCACTCTTCTGAATACTCCGCGGTTGTTGTCATGAAGTTTCCTTCGTCGTCTTCTCTCGTCGCCATGTCCGTCGCGATCCGCGATATTCTCGGCACCAAAGCCTCCTCCAAAGCCTTGAAGAAATCTTTCTCGTTTACGCTCATGTTCAGTTTGATTACAATCTCCTTCTCGAAGTTTCCGTTCAAGAGTAACAACCCCTCGTCGTCGTTTATTGCGTCCTTCTTAATGCTATTCATTTTCGTCTCGTCCGCGTACATTCCAACCGCGTACACTTTGACATTCAATATCGCGATTTTCTTTTCTCGAACACCCACGCCGAGGAGTTTCAGAGCGTTCGACGTCTCCGGAAATTGGATTTTGGTTTGAGGTTCGATGACGATGCTCGCCAAACTCTCGGTGAGTATTCGATGACGATGACGATGACTCCGCGGTGATGCTGTTTTTGACGCATGTCGCCTCTCGATATTCGTGATAGGAGTGACAAAGGAGGACGTTTTGGCAAACATATTGATTCGTGCGTGTGTTATCTGTGTGGATTTTGGTGCAACTAAAGATACTCTAAAACGCGTCGTGATCCGACATCACATCATCCTCTCTTCTAACTCCTATTGCTATTATTCAAAACTAACTCTATTCTCTTTCGACTGATTCTTTCAACTGGACGATTTCATCCGGCGTTAAACCTTCGAACGGATCGTCGTCGTCGTCGTCTTCGTCCTCGCTCGGAGGACGAAGAAGCCGCGAGGACGAAGCGCCGGGGGCGTCGCCGCCGCCACCATTTTTCCTCAAGGCACCACCTAAACCATTCTTCTCTTGCCTGAACGCTTCCAGCGCTCTCTTTTCTCTCTTTTCCTTTACTACTCTTTTCTTCTCCTCTTTCTTTTTCGCGCTTTGCATTGCAAAGTTGCCGAAATACGCGAAGAGACAGAAGACGCAAAGGACGAAAATACCATTTTCCGCTCTCGAAAACGTTCGATTTTTGTGTGTTTCCACGTCCACTTCCACGTGTGCGAAGAGCGGCGAGGACCATTTTTTAACGTCTCGTTCCGCGATTTCTTCCGCTTTTCTTCGTCTTTCTTTATTGTCTTCGTCTTTGGTGGTGGATATCGACCTTCTGCCGCGTGAAAACGGCGAGGACAAAGCTGATGCATTAGGTAAAGAAAGCGGGGGAAAAATCATCATCGTCGGAGAAGACGACACCAGCAACGCTCTGTGCAAAAGAACTGATGCTCGATTAGTAGTATTACGACGAAGGAGAGAAGAGAGCATTGTTCTTTCCTCTACATTCACCTATGTATTATCTATAACAACTGATGCTCTGTTTTGTGCGGATGTTGCTTTGCGTACTTTTCGAGTTCTGCTCGAGTTCTCGTTCGAGTTCTGATTCTAAATTCACCTATTCTATTTTATCTCTAACGGATGATGCTCTCTGTGTTGTGCGGATGTTGCTTTGCTTATACTTTTCGATTGAGCGCACTATATTAATACTCTCGCTTTCTCTCGGCGTTCTCGTCGACGTCCTCGTCTTCCGCGGTAGTAGTATTACTCGTATTCGTAGCATGTTCGCTCTCTAAAACTTCCACGATGGTATCGACCAAGCCTTCGGATTCGCGAACGACGTTCAAACCTGGATCAGCAATCTTCCGCAGCAAGACGTCTTCCAACTCTTCTCGCAAGGATTTGAACAAAACCGCGACTCTCGGCGCCGCGCGGAACTTAATCCAGTTGTCGCAGCTCGCGCGGAACTTTTCGTGCTCGACTTTGATTTTACCTCCGAAGAGGAGCAACGGGAACGCACCGATGGCGGTGGCGTCGCGGATGTAAGTTTTGCCGGTTTTCATGATTTCGTGGTAGAGGAGGTATGGTTTTGAGGAAGACGCGTAGCCGGCGCAGACGGAGGACGGGTGCATGTAGACGTCGTCGGACGCGTCTCGTTTCGTTCGGACTTTGACAGTTTGATATGGAAGTTGGACGGATTTGGCCGCGTGTAAGTCGTCGGAGATGGCGACGTTAGGGTATAAGCCGCCGCAGACGACCGCACGAACGAGCGTTTCGTTGGAGGCGTTGCACGAGGCTTCGCGGAGCGCGGCTTCGGTGCGTTGACGACGGTTGGTGGTAGTTACGTCCGTTTGCGCCGCCTGGTGTAAGAAACCCATTTCGTCGAGTAATTCGCAATACTGTTTCCGCACGTCCGCAATCTGCCGCAAACTTACCGCCGATAAGAAGTGCGTGCCGCAATACTTTCTCTCCCCTGAAGCGCCAAACTTTTTCTTCGCCTCGAGCCAACCGGCGAAGGCTTTCACCAACGTCAAGTGATCGCTCGAACCGTCCGGGAGACTCATTTTTTTCTTCGCCGCGTCGGCTTCGTCTCGTTTATCCATCGGTGAAATAAACGGCGATTTGAATCCTACGCACGCGGCAATGGTAAGAATGGGATCTAAAACGCCGAACGCGCACGCATAGACGAGCATTTTGCCGAGTCTCGCGTCCACGGGTAACCCGCCGAGATGGACTCCTAATGGCGTGACATTTTCGCGATCGTCGATGACGTCGATTTCTTTCAGAGCTGTCATCGCAGAGCTGATGGCCATTTTAGACGGCGGTTCTATGCATTTCGATAGGAAAGCTCTCGGGTCGGTAAATCCCAAGGAGTAAATCTGCAAAACCAACGCGTCCAAAGGCGCGCGGGAAATTTCCGGGATTGCGAAATCCTCCAAAACTTCCGCTTCTGTTTTCGAGGAATACAAGTGGAAACAATAACCGGGTTTGACTCTTCCGGCTCGACCCCTTCTCTGCTTCGCCGAAGCTCTGGAAACCCACGCGGTTTCCAACGACGACGTGCGCGTCTTCGCGTTGAATCGAGTCTCTCGCACTTTACCGGCGTCGATGACGTACACGCAATCGTCGATTGTAATTGACGTTTCGGCGATGTTCGTGGACATGACAACTTTTCGAACACCCGGTGCCGGTTTCGAAAAAGCTCTTTTTTGCTCCTCCGCGGTCAGCGTGGAATGCAAAGGTACGAGTAAATACCTTGGTGGCGCATTCTTCTTTTTATCGTCGTCGTCGTCGTCCTCGGTTCGAACCGAGCTTGGAGCGCGGTGCTCGCTTTCATATAGCGACGCGCGCAAGCGATCGTGCAACGCTTTAATCTCGCCCATCCCTGGTAGAAAGACTAGAATAGCGCCTTCCTCGTAATCTTCGGCGATGTGCGTGACGAGCTGTTCGATTAAATCCAAGTTCACGCAATTCTCGTCGACAATCTGCAACTGACGCATCGTGCTTTCGTCGTATTCGCAGTAATATTTCCTCGTTTCATCTGTTATTATTGATTCATCGACGAAACTTCCCGCGGCGTCGGCGAGTGCCGCCATTTGCTTTGACCTGCGATTACCTCCTCCCGAAGCGCCTTTCTTCTTCGCTTGTTGTCCTGAAATTGAAAATTCAGAGTTTGGTTCGCATACGTACCCGCACGCTTCGATGGCATCTTCCAATCGATACTCTTCCACTGGGAACGTTTTGCCTTGCATCGCGACGCTTGGAATTTCACCAGGGACGACTTGTCTGAAGTAATTCCCAAACAAATCCGCGTCGACAGTCGCGGACATCGCGACTAGATGAAAATCGTCTCGTCGAGATGCCACGTCTCGTAAAATAACGAGAAGGAAATCCGAAAGTGCATCTCTCTCGTGGACTTCATCGACAACGACGTGCGAGATGCCGGTCAAGTTTGGATCTTGTTGTAAACGCCTCAACAGAACACCCGTCGTGCAAAATAACATTCGCGTCTTGGCGCTCTGTCGAGACTCCAGACGAATTGAATAGCCCACGGTATCACCAATCTGTTCGTCACGTTCGTCCGCAACGCGTTCCGCGACGGCGATGGCGCTGATTCTCCGCGGCTGCGTGATGATGATTGATGTGTTTGCACCGTTTCTTTCGTCAAGTGTGGCGTTTTCGTAGATGAACTGCGGCACTTGCGTAGTTTTACCACACCCGGTTGCGCCCGAAATGACGCACGCGCGCGACCGTTTCACGGCTGAAATAACTTCCGATCGAGCTTTTCTCGCCGGTAGGTTTTCGCGAATCTTTTGCATCTGTTTCCACTTCATGGACGATCTCTTCGCGAGCTCTTTTTCGTGAAGCGCGTTGGATATTTCCCTATCCCGTTTCTCTCTTTCGGCTTTTTCTTGAGCCGAGTCTTTCTTCGCGGCGAGGGAGACTTTATCGACAATAGCCGAAGCGATTTCGTCCATATCTTCTTCATTTTCCTCGTTTTCCATCACGTCGTCTGAAGCGGCCTCGCGAGCGTCGTGTTGCGTTTGCTTAATTTTCTTGGCAAGCCACGACGTTTTCTTTATTATTGGTTTCGTCGCCTTTTGTTGCTGTTCTTCTTCTTCTTCTTCCTCTTCTCGTTCCTTTTGTTTCCTCAACATTTCTTCGCGTTTCGCTCTTTCTTTCGCGGCGGCAGCTAAAGCCGCTTCTTCTGCAGCGGCCGCTTCTTCAGCTTTCTTTGCCGCGTTCGGGACGATTTTCTTCTTTTTCTTCTTCTTCAACATCGATACGGCGTTCAAATCGGACGCGGATGACAAATCGACTCGAACCGCGTCTTTAGCGAGTATTTTTCTCTTCTCATGTTCTCGCTCCCACCGTTCTAATCTCTCGTCCATGGTTTGTGGAACAGTTGAAGCTATCGCAGGAACACAAAGTTTTTTCTCTTCTTCCTCCTCCTCTTTCATTTTTTCCTTCTTCATGAGCTCCGCGCAATAGGCGATGCGTTGTAATCGTTCCTTTTCTTTTTCCTCCTCTTCCCTCTCGGTATTTTCTAAGCGAGCGTACGTGCGTTGTATGTGCGCACCACGACCGGTCAAGCGAAAAGGAACATCCTCACTCTCTCCATTATTGCCATTAGTACTCTTGGACGCGACTATCAATCTTGAACCTCGTTTCGCTCGTTTAAACTTACCCGGACATTTTGCTTTCAAAATCGCAAATAGGTGTTCTCTCAACCACGAGCATAAGTCGTAAATCACCGGTTCACCTCTGTTTTCGATAACTTTTGCCGTCGCAATCGACGCGAGAGCAGAATTGATCGCTCTCTTGGCCTCGTTCGGTAAATATGAATGGCGACACTCGCAAATAGCCGGTTCGAACGGGTATCGACTGTTCTCCGGAAAGTAAACGTCAAGCTCGGCGTTTGGGATTTTGATCCTCTCGCTCTCTTCCACAAGTTCCTCGCTGTTTTTCTCGTCGTCATTTTCTATCGCTATCGCTATTGTCCACGTTTCCACGTGGACGTCGTGCGGTCTATCGTTACTAATTTTGAAGTTCTCCTCGCCTTCGATGGATTCCAACGCAGCTTTCTCTTCGCTTCGTAAATCTTGCACGCTTTCGAGTTCTTCTTTGATTACAGCTGTGCTCTCGTGCGGAGGCTGTAAAGACCTCAATAAATCTAAAAACGCGTCTTCCTCTATCCATCCGCTTTTTTCTAAGGCTAACATGGACTCCGCGGTGCCAAATCCAGAGTTTTCGCACCGTTTTGCCATGGCTCTTTGGAATAATTTCACGGTGGGATCATCCACCATGACTTCCCCGTTGTATTCGTTTGATCGATCGACGACGTTGTTTAAATTTCTCGCGTTCACGTGTAAAGGCGTCGGAATAATCTTGCTGTGTTGTCTCTCGGATTTCGCATCGAGTAATGCGGCAAACGCAGCTGGCATTTCCTCTCGAGGTACGCTGAGACACAAAAAATCCAACACGTGCGCAAACCGCTTCGTTTGCGACACCTTAATTTTTTGCGCGCGTAAAGCTTGTCTCATTTTCTTCGCTTTCTCGTCCTCCTCGTCCTCTTCATCTTCCTCTTCCTGTTCATCGTCGCTCAGCTCTTCGGGATGCGCCTCCATCGCTTTCTGCACCCACTTCTCCGAAAACCCCTTCTCCACCGCTCGATCGAATACTCGCCTCTCTCGATTTTTCTTCTCCCTCACCTTCTTCAAGCGTTTCTGCGCCTGCTCGCGTTCTCTTTCCGCCTGCCGAAAGGCCTTCTTCGCGTGTTTCTCGTGTTTCTTAATCAACTCAACCGCGTCCACGCTCGAACTACCCCTGCTCACATCGCCACTCTTGTTACTACTGCTACTCATCAAACCTCTCGGCACGGCGTGTACGCTCGCCTTGGACAAGTCCGCCGCGTTCCGCTCGTCCTCTTCCGCCTTCATTCGATCATCACGACCGTTCGTCGTCGTCGTCTCCTTTGCTTTCTTCTTCTTTTTCTCTCGCATATCTCTCACCTGCTTCGCCATTCTCTCTTGCACCGTCTCGTCCGCGTCTAAAGTCGCCACGTCCGACACCGCGTCGTTTATCGTCTTCGCCAAAGAAGGCGTTGTTGTTCTCCTCGAAGAAGAAGATGGAATTATACCTAATCCATCCGTCTCGAAATCATCATCCTCTTTCTCATCTCCTCGCCACCCGCGCAACGCAATCGTCTCGTCGTTTTCATCGTTGTTCGTTTTACTCGATTTATTCTTTGTCTTCTTCATCTCGTCCTCGTTCAAACCCTCATTCATCATCATCTTTACCGCTTTATTCATGATTTCGATGGTGCCTCCTCCTCCTCCTGAGGAAACTGCGCATCCTTTCGTAAACGTCGCTTTCTTCGGCTTTTGCGGCTTCTTGCGACCAATTTCCGGCTTCGTTTGCGAATTCATCGTAAACTCTTCCGTTTTTATCGCGCGATACGAATGGTTCTTCTTTGTATTTTAAAAGTATCGCGCTGATGAATGAATGGAAGAATGTTCTTCTGAGGAAAAATAACGAACTCGTTGTGAGGAGAAGAAGGCGAGCGAAAGAGCTTGAGATGAAAGCGATCAACGCAAATACAGTATTAGTATAGCGAAGATGATGAGATTACAAACGCGCGTCTTCTTTTTCGATTAAAAATAAGCAGAGTTTTCACCAAACCCGTAATAATTGTCAGCCTTTCGTGGTCACAGCTGCAACCGCTCCCTGGCGACTTTCGCGCTCCCCTCGACAAACGCTCTCTCTCGTTCCATCTTTTCCTTCCTTTGCTTTTCGATTTCCATTTGCGAATAGTTCGCCGCTAACTGCTTCGAGGCTCTTCGTTTACCTTTGTTCAAGCTGAAGAGCAAGTTGGAGAATCTTCCGGTGACGATCCAGAAGAGCAAACGCATCGCGTACGCGAACGTCCAGAATACCATTCGAAACGGCGTCGAGAGGACGAAGAAGAACGCTTTTTCTACGGAGACGGTGGCGGCTTGGAAGCGGACAGTCATGAACCACCGCTCGATAAAATTCGGCTGGCGTTCAAAATCGCTGGAAGTGATTTGCAATTTCTCTTCCTCCGCCGCCAAGGCGGCTTTCTGTTGCCTCGTTAACGGTTTCTCCGAGAAGCTGAATAAAACAGACCCATCCGCGAGATCCTGACGCTCGCACTCCAACGCCACCATCATGCGCTTCTTGATGTCGGACATTTGCTCTTCTCTTTCTTGTTTTTCTAGTTGTTGTTGTTGTTGTTGTTGTTGTAATTCTTGTTGCCCGCTCGTGCTCGCTTCTTCGTCCTCGGGAACCATGCTCCCAAATGCCGCGCTCCCTCCGTTCGCGTACGAGGAGGACTGTTTGTTGTTAAAAAACTGTCTCGCTCGCATCGCGTTTTCTGCTCTCGATTTCGATTCTCGCAAAGGATTATTCACGGTGCTACTCCTCCTCGTCGTCGTCGCAATTTCCGGTTTCTGTCCGTCAAAGTCCTCCAAAACGGAGGAACCACCAAACGAGGGGGAGTTTGAGCGTACCTTCGAGGACTTTTGTACGTTGTTTGCGCTGTTCTTGTTGTTGTTCTTAATCCAATTTCGATCGGGTGTCGCGCGAGGATGATGATTTTTCGTCGTCGTCGGATGATGAAGAGAGCTACGACGCTGGTAATGCTTCCTCATCGAAACCGAGGAAGACGAATCGTTGGAGGTGCGTGATTTCGTGCTGACGCCGCGGCCGCTCAACAGCGAAACGGTCAGTGCGGACATGCTTTATGAGTGTGTTTACGCGCGTGTCTTTCGTGGATGTGGATTTGTGAGAAAAATTTGAAAAGATCTCTCTTGTTGAAGGAATGAACCAACAAAACGACATGCGCTCGCTCGCGTCTGTGTCTATGTCTCTCTCTCTCTCATTCGTTTTTGTAGAAACTTTATTTAGGCTTACCAAAAACTCCCTGACGACGCGGACGCGCGACCCATTTGTTCTTTCGCGCCAGTGAGCGGAACGTACGTGACGCCCATCGCGTCAAACTCGGTGACGCGACCTTTATCGTCTTTGTCGTAGACGCGCAAAGATTGCCAACCTCTTCCGACCGGGCACACCAATCTTCCGCCGTTTGCGAGTTGTTTGAGAAGTTTTGTCGGTTTTTCCGGCGAAGCGGCGCCGACGTGGATGACGTCGTACGGCGCGTACGGGGGGTACCCTTCGCGACCGTCGGCGACTTTTAAGACGACGAGAGGTTCCGGGCCTTGCAAGTACTTGCCTTTACCGTCCTTTTTGGTATTTTCGATGGAGAAATCCACGAGATCTTTGATGTGTTCCACGCCAACGACGATTGGGTATTTCGTATCTGATAAGCCCGGCCGTCTATCCTCCACCTCTTCCGCGCGAATAGAACCCGCGGCGTACGAGTCGTGCTGATCGAGCATAGCCGCGAAACACGAAGTGAGGTACCCGGATCCGCTTCCAACGTCCAAAACTCTCGCGTTTTCCGTCACTCGATCGTGTACCAATTCCAAACACGCCGCGTGCATATGCGGCGCGCTAATCGTCGCGTTCGAGCCAATCGGCAGCGGATGGTCCTCGTACGCCGACTGTCCGGAAAACGGTACGCAATAGTTCCCTCGATCTACCCTTCGCATGGCATCGATGACTTTCCTCGTTTTCAACACTCTGTTACGCACCAAAGCGTTCACGAGAGAATCGTTATCGGTCCCGTGCGATCGCCAAGCCATCCCGCGAGGTATAATTCTTCCAGAGCTTCTCGAAACTCTCGATGTCCCGCTGTTGGTATTGTTGTTAGTATTCTTACTGACCAAGTCCCCTACCGGAGCAGCCCCACAAGTCGCGTCCGAAAAATTCGCCTTTGACGGAGAAGAAGAAGCCAAAGAAGAAGAAGAAGAAGAAGCGGCTGCGGCTAAAGAGATGACGACGAGTTTCAAAACCGTCGCGCGCTTTAACGAGAGAAAGACAGGCCCCGCGTTTGAACGAGAACAACAACTGTGCATGTACGATAAGTGAAGAGTTTTTAGATACAAAATTTTCTCGCGTATTTTTTCCCAAAGTCCTCATTGGATAAAAGGGAAAACCATTCATATTCTTGAGTGCATACACACGACTCGAGATATACTTAATACTACGTTGGAATTCCCACATTGGAGCACGGGTTCCTTTAACGCTGCTCTGGTATACCACGACGCGTTTAATACGCGAGCGATCGTTTAACATACTGTCTTTAAACTTGACACGCAAATACTCATTTACACGAAGATGTCATCCGAACAACAACAACAACAACAACAAGAACAAGAGCCGAATAATGCGAATACTCACAATGAATTCAACGCAATCATCGGCCGTCTGAAAACCGCCGCGAAATCAGACCAAGCAGATTTCAACGCGATCTCTGCCGAGGAGTTACAGGAGCGATTGCGGAAATCCCGTCAGATTGGATTTAACGTCCAAGCGAGTTTGGAAATCGAACAGGCGAGGAAACGACAGCTCGTGGAGACGTTTTTGAAGAGAGAGATGAAATTACCAAACACCGAAGACGAGGAGGAAAAAGAAGAAGAAAAAGAGAAAGCGGGAGAAAAAGGTGTCTTGTCGCCGTTGGAGGCGAGTTTAGCGGCAGCCAACGATACGAATGATAACGACGCCGGCGGCGACGAGGACGACGAAATCTCGCGTTTGAAGAAACAACTGGCGGCGTCGCAGTTGGACGCGAGGAAAAGTTTGCAAATCGCGAAAAAGACCAGGGCGATGTGCGATAGGATGGTGGAGATGTTGAAGGAAAGTGGGGTGGAGCAGTTAGAGCAGCCCAAGTCGATTTGATTTGATGTCTGTGTGTTTGATCGTCTCTCCGATATTATATTTACTAGTTTATTCAATTAAATATCAAGTACCAAGTAGTTTCACCAAATTCTTCATTCCATTCTCCGCTTGTTTTGTGTGTCGTTCGCTTTTGCCCGCGCAAACGCGGACAGATAAGAGAGAGAGGGAGTGAGCAGAGAGCGCAGAGAGAGAGCGCAGAGGGAGAGAAATGTCGCAACAACACCAACCTAAATGGAAACTCCACAAAGGCCCGTCCAATCCTTCCGTCTTGGTCGGGGAAAAGGGGTTCGTATACGCGCGGAATGAATTCATCGACTCCGAAGACGTCGAAGAGAAAACGACGTCGTTTTACCAAAACAGAGCGATAGAGGCGTATTGGATGCAGGAAAATCAACGCGCCAGAGAGAGGGGGAGGGGGAGGATGAGTGGGAAAAGTGAGAATATTAACAACAACAACGTTACCGTGCAGTCTCGAGTGGAAGCGATGCGAAATAAGACGAAACACAAACATTTTCAGTCGAGTTTGGAGGAGGTGTTGAAAGACCCGCTTCCTCCTCCTCCTCCTCGTCGTTGCTCGTCGTCGTCGGAAAAGAAGATGCAGAAAGAGAAGGAGGAGGAGGAAGAGGAGGAGGAGGAGGAGGAGCTCGAGACAGAAGAAGAAAGAGACGAAGACGAAGAAGACGAAGACGTGAGAAAGATGGTGGATGAATTGAAACGACTGAGGAGTAAAGCGGCGGCGGCGGCGGCGGCAGCGAAGCGAACTACGACATCGAATAGAGGGGAAAACGACGACGACGACGACGACGAAGAGGAACAACCGTCGTGGAAAACGTGGTATTTCCCGCCAACGCACGAATACGGTTCGTTCATACCGAAAGTGAATAGTAAGAAGAGTCCGCTCGGTGAGGTTGAGGAAATTCCAGAGAGAGTTGTGATTAATAATAATGATAATAATAACAATAATAGTGTAGACGACGACCGGGAGAACGCGCTTCGCGAGAAGAAGCGGTTGGAGAAAGCGAGGCTGTACCAAAAATCGAGGAACTTAGAGACACACAAGTTATGGTAAAATTTCTTTCTTCACTCAATAAAATCAACGGTTAGTATATATGTAAATAATAATAATAACAACAACGACACAGTGTAGAACAATAATATATAGTTTCTCTCTCTCTCTTATCACGCGTACGACTGCCTGGCCCCGTTCAAGCATCCGTAGTGATACCTCGGTTTCTTCGCCCTTTGCGGCGCTACCCCCCAATCTACTATTTCCCACCCTCTACTCTCCGCGTGTTTCAACAACCTCGGATCTGGATTTACCGCCACGGGATACCCGACGTGCTCCATCAATTTCACGTCCGAATACGAATCCGTATAAAAATAACACTTTTTCAAATCCACGTTATTCTTTATCGCCCACTCTTTCGTTCGTTCGTATTTTTCGTCGCCGTAGGCAATCTTGGCCAACTTCCCGTTCAAAACCCCTTCCTCGTCCATTTGCATGTGCGAACAAATCACGTCGTCCGCTTCTGTTTCAAAACCAAACATCTTCGCCGCGGTTTCCGCCGGATGCTGCCACGTTGACGTGCACATAATCACTCGTTGACTTCTGCTTTTATGCGCTTTCAACACCGGCACGCACCCAGGTCGTATTCTATGCTTCATCTCCTCGTCAAAAAATGACTCCACGTCTCCTCTCAACTTATCCGCGTGGACGCCTTTATACGTTTCCGCGGCATCTGCCCCAGCTCTTTCCGCGCCTGCGCCGTACCCTAAAGCGTACCTCCCGAACCAGTAAATCGCCGTCAATATCATGTGCGCGCCGACTCTCCCCGAGTTCACCTCGTGTTGCACCCACAACCACGACGAGTTCGTATCCACCACCGTGTGGTCTAAATCGAAAAACGCCACCGAATCGTTCTTATCGTACGGTAAATCCACGTCCGCTATATCGCTCTCCATCAGTAATTCATCGATCGTTTTCGCATCGTTATCTTTTTCTATCTGCTCGCATTCAATTTTCGTCGGCGAAAGCAACGCGTCCGTCTTGTCCATCTGCCGCGCGGGAGAAGGAGGTTTCGTCCACACCGTCTTTGTTTTGTTCGTCGTCTGAATCGTCTCACCGGTCTCTCCTTTTACTTCTTCTCCTGCAAAATCCTCCTCGTTCGTTTTCGTCGTCGTCGTCGTCTGCTTCTTCTTCGGGGAAGAAGAGATGCGGAGATTTTCCATCTCTGATTTTTGGTGATGAGAAATGATTTCGATGATGATGTGTCAACAACGAACGACGCGCTCTCCGTTGTCTGCGGGTGGTCCGTCTTCTTTTACGCTCTTTCTCTCTCTCTCTTTTGTGTGTGTGTGTGTATGTGTGTATATGTGTGTATATATATAACAACAATACGCGTTCCTTCCTTTCCTCTCCGTTCGTTTCCTAAAGGGTCGCGCGTCCAACCAAAGTGTGGCGTGAAGGACACCACGAAAATCTCAAATACGAGTTTATGAACTCTCGTGTGTGTCTCGTTTCTCTCTCTCTCTCTCTGGTTTGGTGGTGTTGTTACTTTTTCGTCGTTGCTTTCTTTCTTTGGCTTTTTGGACGTTTTTTTTCCCCAAGAGCTGCCGAAACGTCGTCAAAGTCTCGTTCTCTTTCTCTCGCGTGTTGTCGTGGTTCTTTGAGCACACGCACTCTATTCGCGCGCAGAGAAGACAGACAGACACTCTTCGCGCAGAGAGAAAGAGAGAGAGAGTTTTTGGCGGCAGAAGAAGAGTTTTCGAGAGAGAGACGAGATGAGAGAGACGAGATGAAGAAGAACGAAACGTTTTGTGTTGGAGGTGTCGTTTACGTCGAGTAACAAAATGTTACGCAGAGCGGTGGTGTCCTCCGCGAAGACGAAGACGAAGCGAGAAGAGCTGTTGTTCTGGACTGGTGTCGTCGAAAAGGCTTTGTTTTCTTCTTCGACTGCAGATGATGACGAGAGGAAGACGGGAGGACGAAAGACGAAGAAGAAATCACCGAAGATACCAACGCCGTCACCTCTACCTCCTCCTCCGACGACGGCAACATCATCGTCATCGAAAATCGTCCCTTCAGAGAACCATATTGAAGGAACTCGGCACATTTTTCCTGTTTCAGACTTTCTCAAAGAGAACAAGGAAATCCTCTCCATCTGCGGCCTTTCGTTCGCGTGCGCGATGGGACACGGTATCTTAGCGCCTACCATTCCGTCGTTTGCGAGTACCGAGTTACATCTGTCGGGTGCGCAGATTGGTTCTATTCTCAGCGCGTTCGCGGCGGCGAGATTGTGCGTGAACACGCCGGCTGGGTATTTTGCGGATAAGTTTGGAAGGAAGAAATTGTTGTGGTTCGGTCCGATGGTTACGACGATGGCGAATATGAGCACTTTTACGAGCGGATCTTATTACGAGTTGTTGGGAGCGCGCTTTTTAGCGGGAGTTGGATCTTCAATGTATACGACTGGAGCGTCGGTAAGTTTGAGCGATATCGCGAAAACAGAAAACAAAGGGATGATGAATGGAGGAAACGCAATGAACATGCATCAAGGCGCTGCTTTGGCTGGAGCGGCCATAGGCCCGGGGTTGATTTCCGCGATGTACGCGTTAGGTGGCGAGGATATTCGAACGCCTTTTTTATTCGCGACGGCGTTGAGTGGAAGTTTGAGCGCGGTGGCGTTGTACGCGGCGCCAGAGACGAAGCATTTATCGTCTTCGTCGTCGTCGTCGACGACGACGTCTTCCACTAATGAAGGCGGTGATGAAACGACAACATCGACGACGCCAACATCCGAGAAAAAAACACAGCTCTTACAACCCGGCGGTTCGATGACGATGGACGCGTCTCTGACGCTTAACAAAGACGCCATAGAGAAGCAAAAGTCACCGTCGGCTTCGGCAGATAGTAGGCAGTTGGGTATGCTCGTCAAACGTTCCGATTTCTGGTCGGTGTGTTTCTTGAACTCTGCTTTATTTTTCGCCGGCGCCGGCGGAAGAGGCGCCGTTTTGCCTATATTAGCCATTTCGCACGGCATGGACGCGCAAAATCTAGGCATGCTCTTCTCAGCTATGGCCACGACGAGTTTGATTGGATTAGTCCCTTCCTCGAAACTCATCACTACGTTTGGTGCTCGAAACGTCATCGCGCCGACGACGGTTCTCTCTTCGCTCGCCGTCATGGCCATCGCGGGAAGCTCCACCGACGCTGGTTTCGCCGCAGCGTGCGTCTCGTGGGCCGCTGCTTCGAGCATCATGGGTGCTGCTCCGATGACATTTGTCGCCGAAATAGCCCCAAGAAAAGCTAGCGGAGCCGCTTTGAGCATATACCGCAACTCAGGCGATGTCGGACTGTTACTCGGCCCCGTTTTAAGCGGCTTAGCGGTAGACTTTTTCGGAAGCGAAGTCGCTTTGGCCATGAACGCGAGCGTCCTAGTCTCCGCGGCGTTGGCGTTCCACGTGAGTAAAACAAGTCGAGAGAAGATGAAGAAGAAGGAAATGCTCCAACAAGAACGGCACAGAAGTAGTAAGTAGCGCGACATAATAGAGTACATAGAATGTGAGTAGATTTTAAAAGAGTCGGGCGTTCATCGCCGCGTAGAATAGGAGAAGAACTTTTACTCGTCCGCTCGGCGTCGAGGCGTGGGCCCGTTCCTCTCTGCCGCCCTCTCCTCCACGCCGTCATCTGCACTATTATTTTCACCACCACCACCACCACCAGCATCCGATGATGATGACGATGACGATAAAACCATCTGGCTAAACCGAACGATCTCTTCCACCTCTCTCCTCGCTAACTGTTCCTCCTCCTGGTCGTCGAAAGAAAGTTTCACGCTCTCCGCGGTTTTCCTAAACTCCTCCGCGGATATCACGCATCCGCTACTATTATTACTACTACGATTACCGCTACTTCTCTCGACGAGCTCCTTGACCGACCATCTCTTCTCCCCGGGGCCTTCGTTTATTACTAAACTCTCGTGCAAAGATGATGATTTTGGCGGCAAAACATCATCACCACTCGCACTACTACTCCCACTCCTCCTCCTCCTCAAACAACTCTCAAAACCACTCCCATGAATTCGAGGAGAGAGGAGTGCACCACCGACAAAAAACGACGCAGACGCAGACGACGACGACGCAAAGCCTCTCGTTCCTAAAACCGTCGTCCTTTTTAGCATTTTTGTTCCCGAAAACACTCTCGATTTTTGGAGGAAAAATTCAAAAAACGGCGACAGAATTTGTGCGCACATCGACAGTGTTTCATACGGCTGTGTTTCCTTTCGACGCGAACGCGTTAAAGAAAGAGAGATACTAAAGAGAGCGTTATAAATATGACTGGGTATTACAAGAAAAACAACAATAAAGGGGCGAACACGTACGGCGAAGCCAGACGAGGCAAAGGCCAGAATCAATCCCGTGTCGTTGGTGCGAGCAACTCTTCTACCAAGACGCCTTTGGAGATCGCGAGAGAGGAGGACAATTTGGAAGAGGAGTTGGGGTACCGCGTGCCCGGTTTGAACGGTTTAGAAGGTGCAGACGCGGAGGACGTGCAGTTGGGATGGTTGGTCAACGCCAGCGCGGTACGTTTTATTCGTATCTTATTCTTCTTCTTTGTCTGCTTCTTCGTACGTGAGCGCGATCGAGATACGAAAGCGCAGCCCGAGGGAAAATTCAAAAATTTTCAAACCTTTACCAAAAGAGGGCAGATTAGAGAAAGCGCTTTCGTCTCTCGCGTTTGATTTTTTACCACCACTCTCGGACGACAACACGTGAGCGGGAGGAGTCTGCCGGTCTTCTCATCGTCTCAAAGTTGTCTTCGCGCTTTTCGTGTTCTTCTTCGTCGTTTACGCTCTTCTTGTTCTTCTTTTTTGTCTTCTCGGTTGTCGATATCGCGCGGACCCGAATAATCGCGACGACGAGTTAGCGCTGACGCGTGCACGCGCATTCTCTCTCTCTCTCTCTTATTTTATGACGCGTTCGTGTTATTACGACGCAACAGACGACGGTGGAGTGCAAACAAGCGCAAAAGCCGCACGCGGCGGTGAACTTGTACTTTTCCTGCCAAGACGGTTCCGTGTTCAAAGTGCAGAAGAAATACGCGCCGTATTTTATGCTCGCGACTTCGCCCGGGAGCGAGCACGAGGTGGAGGCGTACGTGAGAAGGAAACATAAAGAGCACGTGAAAGAGGTGGAGTTAGTGGACAAGGAAGATTTGGATTTGAAAAATCATCTGAGCGGGTTGAAGCAGACGTATTTGAAGATTTCGTTTTACACGCAGAGCGGCATGTACGAGTGTCGGAGAGAGTTGTTGCCAATCGTAGAGAAGAACAAGGCGAAATCGAACGCATCGGTGGCGTATCAGGCTTTGCACGAGCAGGATGCGTTAAATGCGCACGAAAATGGCGGTGGGAACGATGCTATGCAAACAGACGCGAGAGGGAAGAGGGTGTTTGAAAATTCGAAAAAGAAGACGTTCACGGATTACGAAGACGCGATGTTGGATATCAGAGAGTACGACGTGCCGTATCACATGAGGTATATGATTGATTCCGAGGTGAGGTGTGGACATTGGTACGACGTGAAAGTTGAAATTGGTGATGGAGATGTAATCATTACGCACAGGCCAGATTTGAAGAGAAGAGCGGAAGTGAGAGTGTGCGCGTTTGATATCGAGACGACGAAATTGCCTTTGAAGTTTCCCGACGCCGAGTTTGATCAAGTGTTTATGATTTCGTACATGTTGGACGGGCAAGGCTATTTGATTATCAATCGCGAAGTTGTCAGCGAAGATTGCGACGATTTTGAATACAATCCGAAACCGGAATATCCTGGGCCGTTTATCGTGTGGAACGAGCCGGACGAGAAGGCGCTATTGCGCAGATGGTTCGATCACATGCGCGACGCGCAACCGAACGTGTACGTGACGTATAACGGCGACTATTTCGATTTCCCTTTCATTGAAACGAGAGCGAAAAAACACGGGATGTCCATGTACCGAGAAATTGGCTTTCGAGGGTCGGATTCCGGGGAGACGAGGTCAAAGTTTGCTTTGCATTTGGACGCCTTTCACTGGGTGAAGAGAGATTCGTACTTACCGGCTGGGTCGCACGGTTTAAAAGCAGTCACGAAGAAGTTGTTGAAATTTAACCCCATCGAGGTCGACCCGGAAGATATGCTTCCATTTGCGCGCTCGCAACCGCAAACTATGGCGGCATATTCGGTATCCGATGCCGTGTCTACGTATTATTTGTACATGAAGTACGTTCATCCTTTCATCTTTTCGTTGGCGACAATCATTCCGCTTACGCCAGATGAAGTTTTACGAAAAGGGTCTGGGACGTTGTGCGAGTCTTTGCTCATGGTTGAAGCGTATCGAGGAAACATCGTGTGCCCGAACAAGCAAAGAGGTGCGGGCGAACAGCATTTCAACGGCCATCCGCTGGAAAGCGAGACGTACATTGGAGGCCACGTGGAGTGCTTGCAATCGGGCGTGTTTCGCTCGGACATTCCGGTCAAGTTCAAGCTGGAACCGAAAGGGTACCAAAAACTCATCGACGCCGTTGACGACGATTTGAGGTACGCGCTGAAGCACGAAGGTAAAGGAGCGACGGAAGATGACGTCGAAAACTACAAAGAGATTAGAGAAGGCATCGTGAAGAAGCTGGAGGAATTGCGCGATAACCCGAACTGCGAGGTGAATCCGCTGATTTATCACTTAGACGTCGCGGCGATGTACCCGAACATCATCTTGACCAATCGGTTGCAACCGATGGCGAACGTGAACGAAGATATTTGCGCGTCGTGTGATTTTAACCGTCCAGGTAAAACTTGCTTGAGAGAAATGGAGTGGACGTGGAGAGGCGAACACTACTCCGCGACGAGCTCGGATTACGCGCAAATCAAAGCGCAGTTGCAGATCGAAAGGTTTCCGCCGCTAATTCCGGGCGAACCGAAACGGTTTTGGAAGGATTTGAGCAGACAAGAGCAAGAAATCGCAAAGAAGACGCGCTTAAAGATGTACTCGCAAAAAGTGTACAGAAAAGTCATGGAGAAGCCCGTCGTCGAAACGAAAAAGAGTTCGATTTGCATGAAAGAGAACAGTTTTTACATCGATACCGTGCGAACTTTTCGCGATCGGAGATACGAGTATAAAGGGTTGAACAAACAATGGAAAGGAAGACTGTCCGCGGCGAAACAGGAAGGGAACCCTATCGAGACGAAAGAGGCGGCCGATATGGTGACGTTGTACGATTCCTTACAGCTCGCGCACAAGTGTATTTTGAATTCTTTTTACGGGTACGTCATGAGAAAAGGCGCGAGATGGTATTCTATGGAAATGGCTGGAGTTGTCACGCTCACTGGCGCGCGCATCATCCAAATGGCAAAGCAACTCGTCGATGACATTGGTATGCCGCTCGAGTTGGATACCGACGGTATCTGGTGCTGTCTTCCGGGTACGTTCCCGGAGGAATACACGTTCGAGCCGAACAGCGACGGGTCCGGAAACATGAAGAAAAAATTGAAGGTTAGCTATCCGTGCGTCGTTCTCAACCGCATGACCGATTTGCAAACCAGAAACGATCAATATCAAACGCTCGTCGACCCAGAAAAGCAAATTTACAAGCAGTCTTCGGAGATGTCCATCGAGTTTGAAGTCGACGGTCCGTACAGGGCGATGATTTTACCGGCGTCGAAAGAAGAAGGCGTGCTGATTAAGAAGCGTTACGCGGTTTTCAATCACGACGGGTCTTTAGAGGAGTTGAAAGGCTTCGAATTGAAAAGAAGAGGCGAGTTGAAGTTGATCAAGGTGTTTCAATCCGAACTTTTTGAAGATTCCGGGAGTTCTCCATTTTTAGGAGGGCAGACGCTGGAAGAGGTGTACAAGAGAGTAGGCGACATCGCCAATCGACTTCTGGACATGCTCGACACGAAAGGAGAAGAAATTGACGACGAACAACTCATCGATTACATTTCGGAATCGAGCGTTATGAGTAAATCGTTGGCAGAATACGGCGATAGGAAGTCCACGTCGGTGACGACGGCGAGAAGACTCGCACAATTTCTCGAAGCCCCTGATCTCGTCAAGGATAAAGGTTTGGTGTGCAAATACATCATCTCGGCGAAACCTCACGGCGCGCCTACTTCGCAAAGAGCCATTCCGGTTTCCGTCTTTTCGAGCACACCTGCGGTCGCGAGGAAATATTTGCGAGAGTGGTTGAAAGATGCTCCTCCGGGAGAAGCTGGCGAAATGCCAGACTTGCGCGATATTCTCGATTGGGAGTATTACAAAGGTCGTTTGCGCGGCGCGGTGCAGAAAATTATCTCCCTTCCGGCAGCTTTGCAAAACGTCAAGAATCCGTGTCCCGGCGTGGTGCACCCGGATTGGTTAAATAAGCGCATTCGCGAACTCAAGGATAAGCGCAAGCAGATCAAACTCGATTCCATGACGGGCTTCAGCAGACAGACCAAGGATGAATACCTCGAGCAATTGAACTTTTCGGAAGACGAGGACGAAGAAGATACGAGAAACGAGGACAACGACAACGATGATGAACACGACATGGAAGACTTTGGCGCGGCTAGAATTACACCGGCGAGAGGCGCGCGCGTGCGCGTGTTCCAGAGACACCGCGACACTGGACACCATCACGGCGGGCCCAGAACGCCTCCGATTGGTAACATGAATTTGCCTGCACCGGATCCAAACAGCGATTACGCGTCGTGGCTCGAGCACGCCACGAAAGGCTGGCGCATAAAGCGCAAGGAAAAGCGCGAGCGAAAACATCGAGAAGATCTCGAAGATCAACGTCGCGAACGCGAGGGCCTTCCTCGTCAGAAGCGCCGTCACAGCGCAAACGACGATAGTTTCATCGGCCAAATGGACTTGTTTCTCGAGAACGTCGACGAGTCTTTGGCCACCTCTCCGTGGCAGATTGTCTCCATCGATGATTACTCGCGAGGCAACGCGCCTTCATCCTTGGAAGATGGCGGCGCCGAAGTCGAAGAACCTCCGGCGGGCGTTTTCCGCGTCTGGGTCGTCGCCGATGGCGCCATGCGTTCCGTTTTGCTCTCCGCGCCGAGAAAAGTGTACGTTGCCACGCACCATCCCGATCCCGAAGGTGATAGAGGTTTGAACGGGAAAAAGCGCGTCAACGTTGCGTTACCGCGAGCACAAAACACGAATAATTTCATGACGGCAGACGGCACGAGCACGTTGAATGTCTACGAAGTTGAGTTTGACGCTTCGAAATTGTCCGCGGTTCAATACGGCAGAGACGTCGCAGCGTTACTCGCGGATAAAAACGTAGTTGGCGTGTATGAACGAGACGTACCGTTAGAAGATTGGTCGATTCAAACCATCGGGTGCGTCGCTCGAGTGAAGAGAGAAGCCGCGAATGAAATATTAGACGATTTGAAAAAGACGCACAAAGAAGGGTTGAAGAAGAAAGTGCAACCTATGTTGGAAGTATCCGCGACGAATTTGGACATGAAAACGACGACAGAAGTGAACTACTTGCCGTCTATGATGGACTTTACGGACGATCGCGCGCTTTCATCCGCGGGTTTGTTGCGCCACTGCTCGATTTATCACGCGGCGTTGGACGGCAAAGGCGTCTTTGCCGCACACTTTCCAAAGAGAGGCGGTAAAGGGACATCGAAAGGTTTGCTCATATTGCTCCAACCTGGAGGAAAATCGGTTCGCGAAGTTGACAGTGAATTCGTTTCGGAAATGTTTGAAGGCGAGAAAGGACGCGTCGACGGTAACGAGGAAATGGAAGAAGATCGAGATTCTGAAAAGTGCGAATGGCGCGTCATTTACGCCAGGACGTCTGCGGCGGCAGCGAAAAACCTCAACGACGCAGTCTCTGAGTTTGCAAACGCCTCGAACGGTCCAAGCGTCGTCTTGCTCGAAGCACCGCCTGTTGGTTACGGTATTCCTGAATTCGATGACGACGACGACGCTTTCGCTTCCTCTTGCGCCGGCATGAACAAGAACGCGAAAGCGGCGAAACGTTTTGAGAAAGTGCTCACCGCCTTAAAAGATTCGCCCATTCTAGTCGTCCCGTTCAACTCTGGCGACATCGAGTATCTCAGTGAAAAAGGCATCGCGTGGCAACGCGACGCTGCGCAGTTAGCTGCTATCCGTCTCGCGCACACCTCGAAACATTTGGAGAAGTCTATCCAAATCTCCCGCTACGCGCACATTCCTCTCTGTAATCTCGATTCGGACTGGTCCACGCACGTTTTAGATACATTCTTCGCGCGACGACTTCGCGATGAACATCAAGTTCTCTGGTCTGGGAAAAACGGCAAGCCAGACTACGGTGGTGGATCAATGGATGATCAGCTTAGTTCGACGTTGACTTTGGAATCGATGGAATCGCCAAGATGCGAACTTTCGAAATCCGGCGTTTACAGATCCGTCTGTTGCGAGCTGCGCGTCCATCACTTGGTGGTTTGCGCCATCGTGAATTCACACATCTTGAACGATCTCGAACAAGGCGCGTTGTTAGGTTTCGATGGAGGCAATGCTACCGTCGCCGACCGCGGTGGACACGACGCGTCGAACGCGTTTCGGACGTTGAGGAAGATGGTGGCAGAGATGCTCCGAGACGCGTCAGAACGAGGCAACGAAATCGCCGACGCCACTTTGGCGCAGCTTCGACGCTGGATATTTTCTTCCAATTCGAGAATGCGAGAACCGGGTTTACAGCATTTGGTGGAGTTGTGTTCGAGAAAAGTGTTCACGTTACTCATATCAGAACTCAACCGATTAGGCGCGGATGTCGTTTTCGCGGATACGCGACGCGTCATCGTGTCGACGAAGAAGAATTCGTTGGCCTCGGCGTCGGCATTCATCACGGGTTTACGTAACGCGTTAGGTACGCGGGAGTTATTCAACTGGCTCGAACTCGAACCCACGAAGGTCTGGCACACGCTCTTATTTAGAGGACCGCACGATTTCGGGGGTTTGGCTGCAGACGAGACCGTCCTTCAGAAGTTGTTCTTGAACAACGGGGCTGGGGAGGCGCCGATGGAGACGGAAAACGTCCCGACGGATACACAACTCGATCCACATGCCGTCGAAGGGGACGAAGCATCGCTCGAAATGCACTGGAACATCGCCACTTTTCTTCCAGAGGCGTTGAGCGATCACTTCAAAGCGATCGCTGGCGACTTTATCGTCCTTCCGTGGAAACGCGAACGCGAACTCGGTCCCGACGGTCGCTTCGGTGTCGCGAAAGAGGACAAAGACGTGTCTGCTGCGCAGACGGATAGAATAAAGGCACAACTGGAAGCACCAGATGATTTGAGCGATTGGGAACTCAATGAGGACGATACCAATGAAGAGAACGCGGACTCCGCCGCCGAGAGGAGGGCCGACGCCGACGATGGGAAGGAGAACGCAACTCCAGAGCAAACGAAAAAGGAGAGTAAATACCACGCGGACGACGCGAATAACCAAAATTTGGCTAGAAACAGACTCAAAATTGAGGAAGAGAAAGCGACATGGCTCTGCGCGCAAATAGATTCGCACTTTACGCCGAAAATTCTCCAAGTCGCGCGCGGATTTGAAAAGCACGCGTCGAGATCCACGCACGGCGCTACTCGTCTCGACAAGAGGTACTTGTTCCCGGAAAATTTGCCCGGAGCGCATTTACCAAATCACCTTCGAGGCAACGCGGCGTTAGCGTTCGTCAAAACAGTAATTGCCGTGCTTTCTCTCGATGACACGATCGCAGATGCGGTTGCCAGATGTCGCAAAAATGCACTCAAGTTACTCTCCGTTCCAGAGTTTGGTCCGGAAGCGACGTTTCGCGAACCGTGCATCTCTTTCGCGTTACGCGACGTCGTGTGCGAATGTTGCGGCGACGTTCGAGATTTAGATTTGTGCAGAGATCCAGATTTAGCCGATGGCGAGTGGCGCTGCGCGGAGTGCGAGAATCGATACGATCTCCAGTGGATTGAGATGAAACTCTGTGACGAAGTAAACGCGCGCGTTCGCAAAGCGCAGACGCAAGATTTGAAGTGCAAAAGATGCACGAGAATTAAAGTTGGTCACGTCCAGAACCGATGCCCGTGTGGTGGTTTGTTCGAAACCACTTCTAAGCCGGGCGCCTTGCGTGATGGTTTGCGCGTGTTTCGGAACGTCGCGAGATGGCACGAATTTGACGTTTTAGCTTCAGTCGTTCACTTCTGCGAAAATCAAACTTAAAAAAAGTAGAAATTAATACTCGAACACGGTAGGCACAAGAGGAGGTTTTTAATCATATTATATAAAGAAGTAAATGCATTAGTGTTCACAACATCAGTTTTCTGTACTGTACGTATGTAGTAGTATGTTTCTCAATGCCTTTCAATCTCGCTCAGAATGATTTGCGTACTCGGCGAGATTTTCCTCAACTTGTTAAACACCCAATACTTGAAACACACGTCCAAAAACACCGGTACGGTTGCCACAAACATTCTCGCAAACGTCTCAAACTTATGATAATCCCCTCCGTATCGAGTAATCATAAAAGCCAAAAATGCTTGCCACCCGTCACTCGAGTGATACCCGACCACCATATCCGCCCCGAGCATCAACGCAAACGCCTGAGTCGCCGAATCCAATCCGTTGAACTGCGCGCTCAACTCGGTCAACATTTTCGACACAAACTCCTTCTGATAGACTAAAACGCACGCCAAAATGCTCACGTACATCATACTCCCGATCCAATTACCAAGCGCTTTCGTCGACCTCGTTCTCTCTTTCATCTCCAACCGTTTCATCTCCTCCGCCACTAACTTCCTCTTCGTCTTCTCAAACTTTGCGGCGTCTTGTTCGTCTGGAAACTGCGCCAAATTTTCGTAATACAAACGCTTCTCGAACCGAGCGATGTCGTTACACACCGACTCCGTCTGCGTCTTCGTCAGCGACGAAGACGAATACGACCCGCTCATACTCGCACCACTGCTCGAATGCTTCGATACCTTCAACTCCAACCACGGATCCACAAACATCGCCTGCAAGGAACAACTCGCGAAATACGGAACGCCAAACGTAAACATCAAAACCTTCCCTAAACTCTTCGTCAGTTGTCCCCATATCTCCAACTGCGTCTTTTCAAACTCGTCGTCCTCGTCGTCATCTTCTTCCGTGGTTATGATGTTCGCATCCACGTCGAAAAATTGTTGAAACGCGTTGATCGAAGGGTTGTTCGTAATCTTTTGTCTGCTTTTCCGCCTTCGTTTTTCAGTCGTCCCGCCTTTGTTGTTGTTCTCCCCGCTGCCGCTGCTCGTCGCGTTGTTAAAACTAGTACTGCTATTCTCGTTGTCTAAAATCGCCGACACTGGCGCGAGGAGTGCGCGCCTTCCTCTGTCTCCTCTCCTTTTATTCGTCGTCGTTCTGTCTCGTTTCGATGCACTCATCATCATCGCGCAATTTAAGCGACGTGTCCTTCCCATTTTCTTGCTCATCAGCTTCATCATCATCAGCCTCTTTTGATGTTGTTGTTGTTCTCCTCCTCCTCTCGACGTCGTCTTCATTCGCGCGGAGGAAGACACGGCAGAAGAAACAAAAGAGTAACTGCAACAAAACGACATATCTTTCTCTCTTTCTCTTTCTCTCTGTATCTCTCTCTCTGTTCTCTGTGTGTGTCCAATGTGGTTTTCCAATTGGTGATGTCTCGCGTGTGTTGTGTGTGTTGCGTGTTAATCCGAAGATACGAATGAATTGAAAAATGAAGTGAATGAATACACCGCGAGAGAACACTCTGCGAGAGAACGAAAATACACACAAAACAAACAAACAACACAGAAGAGAGAAAGAAAGAAAGAGCTTTTTGGTGCGTTTGGCCTCCACTTGTCTTGACTTTTTTCTCCCCTAAATAAAAAACTCTTCTTACAGAACTCCTCCTCCTTTCTCGCGCGGATACGGTTCAGAGAGAGAGAGAGAGAGTATAAGGGAGAGACAGGGAGGAGGTGTTTTGAACAGGAGTGTTTTCATCACACTCTTCGCACGCATACAAAAAATGGAAGACGAGGACGAGAGGATGATGATTTCATCGGACGAAGCGCAAGAACGCCGGAGAAAATATATCGCCGATATCCTCCCTTCGTCCTTATACCTCCCCTTATCGGACACGGGTGTGGTGAACTGCGTGTCCGGGGCAACGTCCGGAGCGATTGCTGCCGTAATTGTCTGTCCTTTGGACGTTTTGAAAACGAGATTGCAAGTGTCGACCTTGAGCGACTCGACGTATATGAGCACGATGGAGAGTTTGAAGAAAATCGCACGAAGCGAAGGGGTGAGAGGTTTGTATCGAGGACTAGGACCGACGGTGGCGGCGTTGTTACCGAACTGGGGGGTGTATTTTACCACGTACGGGTATTTGAAGCACGTGTTTCGAGAGCGGAGGAAGAGGAACGCGGATTTAAGAAATAGGCAACATAGGCGGGAGAGCGGGAGCGAAGCGACGAGTAGTAGCGAGAATAGCGATAGAGAGAGCAGCGCAAGCGGTAGTCACCACCACCACCACCAGCAGCAGCACGGGAACGACACGCTCGCGCACATAGTCTCTGCTGGAGGCGCGGGCGCGGCCACCATCCTCGCCACCAACCCGCTCTGGGTCGCCAAAACTAGACTCCAAGTGCAATACTCCGAAACGCTCTCCTCCTCTTTAGTCGGCCACGCGAGAGCGCCGTACAAAGGTACCCTCGACGCGTTACGAAGAATCGCGAGATGCGAAGGGATCCCAGGCCTTTACTCCGGCCTCGCCCCATCCCTCATGGGCATCTCCCACGTCGCCATCCAGTTCCCAATCTACGAGCGTTTAAAACACGAGTTGGCGCAATTCCGCACCCTCCGCTCCGCGGACGAGCTCACCGCGGCGGATTTAGCGCTCTCCTCTGGCGTCGCCAAAATCATCGCCAGCACGCTCACGTACCCGCACGAAGTCCTCCGATCGCACATGCACGTCAAAGGCTACGGCCCTTTCTCCGGTGCTCTCACCTTAGCCGCGGACATTTACCGAGAAGGCGGCGCCAAGGCGTTTTACCGAGGCGTCGGGACGAACTTGCTGAGAACCACCCCGGCGGCTGCCATCACCTTCACCAGCTTCGAGTTGATCAGTCGAGAGTTGAACGCAGTCGCGAAGATCATGGGTGATTCTTCTTCTTCTTCTTCTTCTTCTCGCGATGATGATGATCGATGATATGTACAAGTAGTATATATAGTCATAGGATGATACCAGTAGTTTTAATTTGCAAACAAACCCTAAACAACAAACAAAAGAATTTTTCAAAAATCAATTTCTCGCAACACTTCTCGGAACGCGCGCAGTGTTCGCGCGAGCACGAACGCACGAAAGAGCCACGGAGAGAGAAAGAGAGAGAAAGAGAGAGTTTTCGTCGTTCTCCACGCTTTGTCGCTTCCTTTTCCCTTTTTTCTTCTTAACTTTATCATTAGTATTAGCATCGTCATCATCTTCATCGCTTTGTTGTCATTTGACGCAGAAGAGAAAAGAGATGATGCGAAAGATGAAGAAGCACATCTTCAGCAGCAAGAAGAAGCGGAAACAGGGAGAAGACTACCAAGAAGACGACGAAGCAGAGAAGGAAGACGAGGAAAACAATGCGGGAGAAGAAGAAGAGAAAACGCCGATGAAACTACTCTCGAGTTCGAAGAAGACAAAGACCGATTTTGCCGGACGCATCGGTGGCGTATTTAATACGACAAAAGGAAGGCGAAGGAGTAGCGCGGGGGCGTTTTTTCCATCATCATCGACGAAGAAGACGAAGAATAGTGAAGAGGAACAAAAGAATAACATCGAGAACGACGAGAACGACGAGAACGAGAAAACGACAGTACCACCAAAGCTGATGAGTATGACGACGGGAGAGAAAAAGTACGTCTCCGGCAAAGACTTTTTAACCGCCTCCGCGAAGAAGAAGATGATGAAGAAGAAGAGCGACGGAGAGAGCTCGTTTTCGATGGGGTTTAAACGTCCTCTGCTTGGTTTGTCGTCTCCGCCGTCGCTGGGACCGCCTTCGTGTTTGATTTCTCCGAACGGTGGAGCAAACTTTATCGTGACGCACAAGTCACCGAATAGCGTAGCTTTTGAGATGCATCCGGGAGGGAGAGAGTACGACGAGGACGGCGAGGACGCGCCGCCTTCGGCGCACTATTTGAGCGGGTCACCGGTTGCGAGCGGTAAAATTTTTGAGCGGAAGGAAAAGAAAACGTCGCTTTCGCCGTTGGCGGGTAAAATTAGACAGTTTCCATCGCTCGGCGGAGCAGAAGGTGAAGGAGGAGAGAACGACCGCGGCGATCACAAGGAGGAGAAACGAGAAAACGATACTGCTGCTGCTGCTACTACTACTACTATTACTACTACTACTACTACTACCGATGCGGTTGCCGAGAAGAAAGGAGATGATGATCATCGCGGAGCGCCGGTGGTATCGTCGCCTTCGGTTTCGATATCAGACGGGGAGGAGAATGTAGATGGTAGAAGCGAAGGAAATGCAAAACGAGGAGAGGAAAAAGAAAAAGATTTAGTAGTAGATGTTAATGTAGAAGAAGAACGTGAAATTGTTGACGACGATGAAGAGCACGCGGTCCAGACTTGGCTGCGGGATCAGAAAATATTACGGGAATCGGGGCAATCGATGAATGAGGATCATCTCAAGGCGGCACCAAAACGGGTGATGGAAGCTCTTGGTATTTCGGATAATGACGATGGCGATGATGGGATGATCGTGAATGATGCGCCCGTCGATTATGGCTCCTATGACGACGACGACCACCACCACAACGACGACAACGACGACGACGATTTCGGCGGCAACTATGTGAATGGCGATGATGATGACATGATTGAAGAAGAAGAAAGAGAAGAAGATGATGAACAGCTGCAACAACAGGAACAAGACGTATTCGAGGGTAGTAAAGCAAAAAGCGATTACGCGTATCAGTGTTCGAAATGCAATCAGAACTTTTTGTCCAGATACAAACATAAACTGCATCTCTCTGGGCCGTGCGGAAAGATCGAGGAAAAGAGCACGATGAATAGTAACGAATGCAGCAAGTGCGGCAAAGTGTGTAAAAACCAGCAGGGAAGAATTCGTCACGAACAGGCATGTCCGGGTAAAGAAGAACTAGAGCGAAGGGCAAGAGAAGAAGCCGACCGAAAAGCGGAAGAGTTGCAAAGACGCGCGGAAAAAGCCGAAGAGAAAAGAAGAGCGAAGGAAGAGGAAGAAAGGACGAAGGAAGCAAAAAGAGAGGAAGCGCGCAAAGTTGAAGAGCAAAAGAAGTCAGAGATGAATCGACGCGAAAGAGAAACGAAAGACCGCGCAGCGGCCGTGAAAAAAACGCTCGCTGAAGCAAGACTCTTTGAAGCGCTGCAAACGAATCGAGGCATGACGCCTGCGGCAGCAATTGTACGAGTCATTCGAGAAAAGTTGTTGAAAGCGACAACACGCGCTGCTATGATAGATGATGAAGACTGCAGTGACAACGATGCGACTGAAAAATACAGCACAGCACGCAACATAGTAGATAGCGACGCTCTCACTGCCTCGATGAGGCGAACCAGAGATGATCTAGTGAAGCAACTTGAACCTACAGTTACCGGTCATGAAGATTCCATCGCCGTGTGTCTCTCTGGCGCGAGAGGCGTCGGTAAAACTGCCATTGTAGAAGCAGCGCTGGCAAAGCTTCAAAAGCTCAACAACAATACGACAACAACGATGAGCAATAGAAGAAAACCAGGCAATCAACAACATAAGGAGGCGAAAATACCAGTCGTTAGATTATCGGGACTTTTGCACGCCGAAGACAACATTGGGATGCGGGAGGTGGCGAGACAACTTCGTCCGAGTTATCAAATGTGGGACGACGAAGAAATGGACGACGACGAAGTTTTCGATAACGATTTCGTGGACGATATCGTTTTCAGCATCAACACAGCTGGTGGCACCGCAAACAACGCTAGCGCAACAAACAAAGTCGCGTCGAACATGCGAGAAAATTACAACTTTGTTGAGGAAACGCTTCGTCTGTTGGAAGGTGCGAAGAAAACGGCTGTCTTCGTCTTGGACGATTTCGATTTGTTCGCCAGAAAAGGCAAGAAACAAACGTTCTTATACTCAATGCTCGATTTGCTGCAGCAAAAACACGCTCAAATAGCAATTATCGCGATTACCTCGCGACACGACGTGGAAGAAGCGCTTGAGAAGAGAGTGAAATCGCGATTCACGGCGAGATATTGCGTCGTTGAGTCTCAAACATGCATCCCTCCGCTCGTTCTCGATGAACGCACGGGACAACCGTTGAAAGATCGCGCCACCGGAAAAGAAATCGTGGATGACGAGAGCATATCCAGAAATCTGGCGCAGTTTGAAGAGTTTTTGGCAGAGCGAGTGCGTAATTGTTTGAAAGTGAGCGCCCAAATCGTTCCTCCGTTGACGGAGAAACGAGACATCGGTGTAGCCGAAAGCAGCAGCGCAGTCCCGGGCGTATTGTTCTCCGAACGTGGTAAGCTGGCGATAAAATCGTGGAATGCTGCTGTCGACGAAGCCATCAACACACCTCTGGTTAAGACGCGTTTGCAAGCGATCGCGACGCTCGATAACGTTCCGCGAACGGCGTCAGATTTAGCCATCGCGGCGTTGATGGCGTATCAATCGAGGACTCTCTTTTCTACCGCCGCCTTGCTTAACGATAACAACGGCAACGACAACAACATCAGCAGAAATGTATTATTACCATCCGATCTCGCTCGCGCCTTGAAAGACTTCACCAGGAACGATTTCGTGGAGAATTTGAAAAGTTGTTCGCTTCTGGAACTTCTCTTGTGCGTCGCGGCGTACCGTCTGCACTTTACCCGCGAGAGGTTTCACTTCACCATCGCCGCCCTCACCCAAGAACTTCATGAAATGGGAAGCGTCGAGCAGCTTGGTGCCGCCAAAGATGCCACGGACGGCGTCGTCGCGCGTTCCTTTGAAACTCTCCTGCGCATGAAACTCGTTCGCATCGTGAAACGAAGCAGCGGTCACGGTTCCTCGTACTCTTCCGCAGCCGCCGCCACCGCGCCGTCCGCGAACGGTAACAACAAGAGAGCCCCGACGAATGGGACTGCCTCTGGTGCCAAAGACTGGAAAGGCGTCGCTTTAATGTGCACGGAAAAAGAGCTCATAGAAGCCATCGAGGGTCATCCGAGCAAACTTTCCAGCCTCAAAGAGTTCCTGCGCCACGAGAACGTCGCCTCCGCCGTCGCGTGCGCGCTGTAAAAGACAGGTTTTAAGTGTGTAAGGGAAAAGAAAACAATTGAACGTAGTAGATGTGTTAGCAAATTGTATTATTCAGGTTGTTCGCGCGGATGATATTCATTCGATGTTATGGCGTATTTCACACAACTCCCCTAATACTTCTTTCCTTTCGTCTGCACAATTATGTCGCACGAAATGCTTCTTCCAAGTCCGTGGCAGGCTTTGCCATCGCGGAAAGGAAAATGGAGCAGAGAAAGACAAAGGACAACAATTACAACAACACCACTCTTTTCGCGACGACTGGGAGGAGGAAAGAGGTCGAATCGTCGGAGGTTTTTGGCGGCGGCTGAACGAGAATTTACCCCTTTTGAGCAAGAGCAGCGGGGAAGGACGTCTTCTTCTTTCGTGGATTCCATGAATGCGACGAACAGCTCGAGAGGAGACAAAATCGTTGATATCAGTAAAAACAGCTCGGGGCGGAGTTCTCTGACGTACGCGCCCGAAGAAGGAGCACACGACGAAGGGGATGTGAATGGTTTGGCTTTCCCTGAGCGAATTTATCGAGAGGCAGTGGGAACGAACACCTCCGCGGATGAAGATATACTCCGGTTTTGCGAACCGGTTTTACGTAGCGATGATAGTAATGCGAGTAGTAGTAGTAGTAGTAATAATAATAATAGCGCTCGCATTATAAAGCGGGGGAAGAAACTTCGCGTAGCCGTGCTCCTCTCCGGCGGCGTGGACAGTTCGGTGGCGTTGTCGTTGCTCCGAGCCGCCGGGCACGAGTGCGTGGCGTTTTACTTACAGATTTGGTTTCAGGACGACTTTCGGAATTTTTGGGACCAGTGCCCGTGGGAGGAAGATGTGATGGTCGCGAAGAGAGTGTGCGAACGATTGCGGGTGCCGTTACGGACGGTGCATTTTACGGACGATTATTGGAATTTGGTGGTGAAACAATCCGTGGAGGAGATTCAGAGAGGGAAAACGCCGAATCCGGATATTTTGTGTAATTCAAGGGTAAAGTTCGGAGCGTTTCGAGAGTGGTTAGATACAAACGAGGAAGAGATTGGTACGTTTGATCGAATAGCGAGCGGGCATTACGCGGCGCTCGAGAGAAAGGAGGACGACGAGACGGACGTGAAACTCGTCGCCTCCGGCGACGCGAGAAAAGATCAAACCTACTTCCTCGCGCATTTAAGCAGTTGGCAACTTCAAAAAGCGATGTTCCCTATAGGTGGTATATCAAAACCTCGCATCCGCGAAATTGCGGAGAACTTATCGCTCGTTAACGCCGATCGAAAAGATTCTCAAGGTATTTGCTTCCTCGGGAAAGTCAAATTTTCCGAGTTCATCGAAGAACATTTAGGAACGAAGCCGGGGGAAATTCGCGAGATTGAATCCGGCGAATTGCTCGGAACGCACAAAGGATTTTGGTTCCACACTGTTGGTCAACGACAAGGGTTAAAGCTCGATAAAAGAGCGCACGAGGGGCCTTGGTACGTCCACTCGAAGGACGTGGAAAAGAACGTAGTCTTCATCTCTCGCGCGTACCACAGCGAAGAAAACGAACGCGAAAGAGACTCGTTCGAGTGCGAAGATTTATCTTGGTGCAGAGACTCGGATGCAGACCAACTTTCGCGCATCGAGCGGTGTAAAGTGCGCCACGGCGAATCGTATTACCGAGTGTTGCACGTAGAACCAACAACACCTAATACCGCTGAAAATCAAAAGCTGAAAATCAAAATCGACGGCAAGGATCAAGGTTTAGCCAAAGGGCAATACGCGGTATTTTACGGCGGTTCCGAGTGTCTAGGCTGCGGCGTAATATGCTAACATTGTACAAAAATCTACTACTCTCCTCCTATATGAATATCCTAAAACGCATCATCTCTCGCAAAAGTGTTGTCTCCGTCCTCTTTCGCAACCTCTTCCTCCTCCGCGAATCCTTTATACTTCCCGTGTACGCCTAAACTCGCCGTGCACTTCCGAAAACACGCGCGAGCGCGTTCCAACTTTTCCGTAAAGTCTTCGTCCAGATTGGTGTCCGTTCCTTCTTTCGTTGTTCCATCTTTATCGTCTCCAATCCATCCGCTCGCGACGATATCCCCTAAAGCGGTTTCCAACTGTCCCAAAGCCATTCGAATCCGCTCTTTCTTTCTTTCCTCCAGGTTTGTCGTCGTCGTCGTCGTCCCATCCGGCGAGGACGACGAAAATTCCCTCTCCCAAACTCTCAGCGCTCCGAGATAGTGTCCAACTTCCGAGCCAATCGCGAAGGCTTCCAAAAACCCAATCGATTCGCCCTCTTTGAAGCCTTTCGCTTCCCCGTCGGATTGGCCGCTTTGGAAGCCAATTTCGATGCACTCTTGCTCCACGTGTAAGATGGATTCGAAGGATTGGTCGAATGCAGTGGCGTGAATTTTCGTCGCTTCTGACAAAGTCGTCGTCGCGAGCTCCTTCTTCGCGAGGAAATCGTCGTCGCGTTCTTCATCTTTGTCTTCTTTAGTGCTTTCTCCCTCTGTCATTTTAACGGGGAAAAATGGGGCAAAATCTCCATTAAAATCATGGTTTTATCTGCGTGGACCAAACACCCGTCCGCGACTGCGGTTGAAACGTGCAAAGCGTGCAAACTCCCCCGCGAATACTGCGCGTATAATTCGTCTTGCAGTAACAGCAGCACTCCTGCTTCTTCGTCAGCCATTAATACTAATACTAAAGGAGATGATGTTTCCGAGAAGATGGACAAAATGTCGCTCGGGGAAGAGGAGGAGGACGACGCGAAGAAGACAAAGATAAAGACCGAAGAGAAGAAGAAAAAGAAGAAAGAAAAGCAGAAGTGCATCACGATCACTTTAACCAGTCGAAACAAACGGAAAACGATCACGAACGTCGCGGGGTTTGAACATTTCTCGAGCACATTCCAAGACGGAAACTTGAAAGAAGTCGCCAAGACGTTGGGGAAGAAATTCGCGTGCGGATGTTCGGTGACGAAAGGAGCGACGAATCAAGACGAGATTGATTTACAAGGAGACTACGGAGAACAGATTAAGGAGATTTTAGTGCAAAAGTGGAAGATGGAGGAGGAGTTAGTGGTTGTGGTGGATAAATCGAAGAAGTAATACTACCTACCGCGACGTATTATACTCATCGCGTCGTATATAAAGTTCTCTCTTAAACTTCTTCTTCTTCTTCTTCTTCTTCTTCTTCTGCTTCTTCTTCCGCGCGTTGTTGTTAATACCCGACCGTTTTGTCTACTTTATTGATCAAATCGTCCGTTTTCCCTCCACTCTGATCGAAACGTCTCAGATTTTCTACGAACACGTCCATGGCTAAATCGTGGTAATCGCTGGTTAAATCCGCCGAGTGAAAGGACATCAAAAGTTTCGCTTCATCGATTGACCATAACGGACTCGATTCCGGTAACGGTTCGGTTTGAAACACGTCTAACGCGGCGCCTCTTATCTTTCCCGTATTCAACGCATCGCACAACGCGTTCTCGTCCACGCTCGCACCTCTACCGACGTTGATTAAAACCGCGGATGATTTCATCTTTCCAAACACCTTTACGCCGACTACGTTTTCCGTTTCTCTCGTGTGCGGCAACGCCAACGCCACGTAATCCGCCGTTTCCACCGCCTTTTCCAATTCTTGCAGCGTAAACATCTCCGATACCACCTCTCGATCTCTCTCTTCAATCACTTTCTTGCTCCTCACTCCGTTCACAACCATCCCCATCGCTTTCGCTCTTTTCCCGATCGAACGTCCGATGTCGCCGTACCCGACCACCAACATCTCCTTACCCTTCAACATGTCCACCTGAAACCGTTTCCAAACCTTCTCTCTTTGCGCTCTTTGCATGTTAAACACTTCCTTCGCGAAATACATGCTCGCGAATATCGCCCACTCCCCTAACGACGCCGAAAACGCGCCTTTCGCGTTGGTCATCACCGACCCGTGCGTCTGTATCGCCTCGTGTTTTAACAAGTGATCGACGCCGGCCGACGCCGAGTGCGTCCAAACTATTTCGTCGCCGCTTTTACACTTCTCCTCTTTCTCCTCTTTCCCGCCGCTTTTTGTCGTCTTCATCATCATCGTCATCTGTTCTCGTTCCATGTGTTTCGAGAGCGCGTCGGTGTTGGCGAACCACCATCCCACCGCAGAAATCTTCTTTGTCTTCATCATCATCGATTCCGACGATTCCGACGATGCCATTTTACTCGATAAAACGCTCTCCTCTTTCTCTCCCAAAGCATTATCAGCAAAATCATCATCGTCGTCGCCTCCGTCGTTCTCGTCTGAGACGCATTCAATCTTCAACCGATCGAATTTCATCCCTCGTAATCTCTCGATCGGTTTCGAGTCCATCAGTTTCTGGTTCACGAATACCGTGACTGGAATGCTGTTTTTCTCTTCCTTTTTTTCCTCTGCTTTGCTCGACGTCATCGTTTTCTTTCGTCTTTGTTGTTTTTGTTCAAAGACGTGTACAGTGCGAATTGGAAAATTCCGGCGGCGAATCGTCTCCAAATCCTCCTTCTCTGACGACGAGAAACCCGACGCGCACGACGACGACGCGAAGGTTTCGTTGCTCACCGAAGACGAGCAAAAAGAGGACGATATCGCTCGCGCGAAATCCCGCGTAAATCCGCGTTCGCTGAGGATGCTGTTGCGAATAAAAGGTGTCGTTCTCGCTGCACCACACCGCATCGTACTGAGGCATTTTCACGAACTTTTCCCCATTGCGTGGACGAAACGTAACGCATATACAACACTCGCACATCATTAAAACAGAGCGTAAAACGACGATGACTGGAGGAGGAAAACAACCGAAAGTGGACCACACGCAAACGGACTCGATGAACTTAAAAGTCTTGCGGAGGGACGACCCTTCGATCCAAACTATCCTCGGATCGGCATCCTCGATCGCGATGTACGAGTTGGACATGCAAACGACGAAGTGGCACCGGAAAAACGTGGAAGGATCCTTATTCGTGGTCGAACGGAAAAAAAGTAGCAGTAATAGCAGCAATAGTAGATTTCAATTCATCGTCTTAAACCGATTATCGGACGAACGGTTCGTGGAATCGATCGCGAAAGATGCGGAGTTTGAGATGAGCGAGAAGTATTTGCTCTATAAGACGGACACGGACGAAGTGAACGGAGTGTGGTTTTACGACGAGAAAGAACAGACGAACATATACGAAATCATTCAAAGAGCGCAAGAAATGGAAAGGAGTGGAATATATGCGAATAACGGTGAAGAAGGTGGTGGTGGTGGTGGTGGTACCGGTACTACTAAGAGCGGCGGCAGCTCCATCGACGACGTCGCGTCGTTGTTTCAATCGGCGATGTCGGGCTTCGGTGGAGGCGCCGAAAAGCCGGCGAAACCGAAACCAAAGAAAGAAACTAATATCGCCGCCGGGAAAAAGAAGAGCGGTGGTGTTGGAAGTAGCGCGGGAGAAAACAGCAGCGGCGCGATGATCACGAGAGATGCCATCCGGAACGCCATGTTACGATTGGCCACGAACGACCAATTTCTCGACGCCGTCGCGAGCGAGTTGAACCGCTAAAATAAAAATCTGCGTCGTCTTCGTCCAAGGAAAAGAAAAGAACAACGCAAAAGCGAGGAAAGGAGATTTAAGACAAAAAGCCGTCGCTTCTTCGCCGGAGAGAGAGAGATTGAGATTGATTGATTGATTAGAAAAGCGTTTAATAATCTCGCGCGTGTTCACATTTCAAATTCCTCACAAATCTGCCTCTTTGCAAAAACAACAAAAGCGCAGATAAATAAAGACTCTCTCGTCGTAAACATCACTCGTCCTATTCGTCTTCGACCGAATTTAACGTCATCATGTCCGCTCGACAACGATTGAAAAGAACCGCGGCAGCCGCGATCGAGAACGAAGCCGAGGAAATAGCCATCGCGTGCGTTCGTTTTTCTTCTTCTTCTTCTTCGTTTTCTTCTTCTTTTCGCGTTGCGCGTAAGCGTTCGAAGAGCAAACGCGAAGAACGTTTTCGCGATAAACCGAGAACTTGCGAACGGGTTTTTCGTTCGTTTGATTTCGCGACGAGACGACGAATATCCTCCGCGCGCAATTAACGCGTCTTCGAGTTCGTCTTCGTCGTTTACGTCGTCGTTTACGTCGTCGTCGCGCAAAGCAAAGCTCTTTTTTTTTTCTCTCTTCTTTCCGTCGTCTCGTCGTCAGAGAGAAGAAACTGAAGACTGACCTTTGTTTTTAACCACCACCACCGACTGTTATAAATAAACGCAAAACAACAGCGTGGACGATGAAAACGCGGCTGGGCTGGAAGTAACCACCAACGGGGCGGAAGAAGGGGCCACCGCGTCTGGCGTCATGTCCATCGACTCGTTGCAATCTTTCGGCGTCTCCGCGACGGATTTGAAGAAAGCGAAAGAAGCCGGTTTCAACACGGTGAGATCTTTGGTCATGCACTCTAAGTCGAACTTGTTGGACGTGCGAGGGTTTTCCGATGCGAAAGTGGATAAGCTTTTGGAGGCGTGCAAAAAAGCGCTTTCGAATCCATCCGAATTGGGCGGGTTTGTGACCGCGGCGACGTTTCGAGAGATGCGGAAAGACGTCGTTCGAATCACGACGGGATCGAAAGCCGTCGACGAAGTGCTCGCCGGAGGGATTCAGACGAGGTCTATCACGGAAATTCACGGCGAATGGAGATGTGGGAAGACGCAGTTGTGCCACACGTTAGCGGTGAGCACGCAGCTACCGTTCGAAATGGGGGGTGGATACGCTAAAGTTGCGTACATTGACACCGAGGGCACGTTCCGTTCCGAACGCATTCTCGAAATCGCCGAAAGGTACGGCATGGACGGCGAGGCGGTTTTGGAAAACATCATGATCGCGAGAACGTTTACGCACGAGCAAATGGAGGACGCGTTGTTGGCCATCGCCGGAAAAATGGCCGAAGAACCGTTCAAACTCCTCATCGTCGATTCGGTAATGGCGCACTACCGCGTTGATTTTACCGGCCGAGGCGAATTGTCCGGTCGACAACAACGTCTCGGACAATTTATGTCTAAACTCTCCAAACTCGCGGACGAGTTCAACTTGGCGATCGTGTGCACAAACCAAGTCCAAAGCGACCCGGGAGCGATGGCGTTCGCCGGCGTCGAGCCAAAGAAACCGATCGGTGGCCACGTTTTAGCGCACGCTTCGACGATTCGCCTTTGCGTCCGAAAAGGAAGAGCCGAAGCGCGCGTGTTGAAAGTCATGCAAGGACCGGATTTGAAAGAGCAAGACGCGGAGTTTATGATTTCAAACGGCGGCGTCGTGGACATTGAATAATACTGACTACTATTACTACTACTCATAAAGATAATAATCATGTCTTCTTGTTGTTAATGAATAGAAAAACTGATACGAGTACTCCCAATATATACGGGTTTGATTACAATAATAATAATAATATTTTGACGCGCGTGATATTACGCGCGCGTCGAAGGACGAGATGATTCTGCTTTTACGCGATGAGAACTTTAGCCATCAAAGCTGCGCTGAGCACGTGCCAAACGGCGTGCCAAATAGCGTAATTCCAGTAGCGCCCTTTTGCTTTTGACGAGGCGCCGAACCATAACACCGACAACGGCAAGAGTCCATTTACGACTACTGTCTTTTCACCGTGCGAAAGCATCAAGAAGAGACAGTAGGATACCGCGGTCACAACGTCGCAACAAATCAAGTTTGAAACAGCTCCCCATCGGTAATTTTTAATTGCGTTTCTGATCTTTTCTTCGTCTTCCATTTCGTCCTCTTCGCGAAAGCTTTTCGGCGCCGTAGTATAATATTCCGTCGAAGAGGGAGTTGTCGTCGTCGACGAGGACGCCGAAGATGGCGACAAAGCGCTGAACTTGCGATCTGTGACCAACGGATCGCACGTCTCTGTCGACAAACACAGCGCTGATACCGGAGACGATTCTCGTTCTCGCGTTTTACTCTTTACTATCCCCGGCGTATTCTGATGAAACGCCGACGACTTCAACTGATAAGAGTGGGGCGAACCCGTCCTCTTAATCGGATGAAAACTTTGTTTTTGCGACGAAACCCATTGTATTCTCTCAGCCACTGCGGTTTTGACGGACGCAGAAGACTTCAACGTACGTTCATCGCCATTTCGTTCCATGGACACAACATTCTCGAAGTCTGGTTCCGATCGACTCCTCCGCGGTGCCCGGATCGTCTTTTGTGTCGCTTTATCGTCCGTTGGCTTTTCTTCATTTCTGTTAATTCTCCTCTTTCTCACCCCAGCACAACACGAGCAATACGCCTCTCTCGCGTCTCGCATCACGTCCATCTGAAGCGAGTGAAAGAGCGTCGATATGATCGCGATCGCTAAAAGAAAAAACCCGTGCGCTCGGTGAGAATATTTCAAGGCTTCCAGAGCAGCCGGAAACGCCATTCGATCGCCTGTGAATGAAGAAGAAGGTTTTGCGCAGAGCAAAGGTGTCAGTAAAAGTCACTCAATAATCAAACGTCCTCTCGCCCTCGAGCGATATCGTCAAAGTTCCATCACTTCTTCTTATCCAAACGCGTTTTGCGTGTATTTCACGCGTATTTTTTGTACTCGTATTTTTGAATTTCGAGCCGTTTTTTTCCTTTTTTTTTTCTTTCAAAAAGGAATATTTGAGCACCTCGAATAGGTAAGAAAGAAAAAAGGCAATGATTACTCCTACAGACGAGGACGCACCGCTGCTGATTTCAACCAGTCGCATCAACATGACGTAGCTCAGACCAAAGTATCCGAAATTTGTCGCGATTACGTTCAACCTCGCGACGAGATGCACCTTGTGACTCATCAAGAACTGCGTTTTAAAAGAGTTAATTTTAAAGAAGAAATAATGGATAATGTAATGGTTTAAAAAAACGCACGTTGTGTGCGGCGAATCCTCGCTCGCGCAAAGCGACGATCTCGAGCTTTTTCAAAAGTCTCGCCCTCCGTTTCTCTTTCTCCGTTTGTTGTCGAACTTGTTTGCGCGTTTTATTTCGCGAAGGGCTCGTCGTCCTCAGAGTCGCCAGCGTCACGTTATACGACGCCGGTGATGCCGACATTTTCTCTCTCTGTGGAGGGGGAATGTTCGAAACGAACGCGAAAGGGGAGAGCGAATTTTGGCGAGTGGCGCTTTTTCGGTGTCTCGAAAAAGCAAAAACTCTTCCGGTGTTGCCGGAGACTGTTTTTGCGCTTCTTTTGCTTTTTTTACTCAACTAGGAATTACAACTTTCTAAAACTGCCACACAGAATGTGGCGGGTGATATGTTGGTTTCAAAAAGCGGTTTCGAGCCCCGCGGAACGGAGTCGCGACGGTCCACCACGCCGTCTCATGGAAACATAAGACTTCGCCTCAGCAGGACTGAGACTTTGAAACGGGTTTTAGTAGTGCCGCCGACTAAAATAATGTTTTATTATTGGTCTTGCTCCCCTCCTACCTCTTTCTCGTCGCCGTTCGGCTCGAACATCACAACAATCATTTTTTTCCCAATGTTTGAACACGCGTTCTCATCGCGATTGATTATAAGACCACAGTGTGGGCACACGAAATCCTTATCCAAGTGAGGCAAGTTTTCGTTCACTCGACCGCAGTTCGTGCAAGTCTGCGAAGTCATTTCTTCCCCGCAGCCAAGCACGACTTTTTTTCCAGGCGTTCGACGCGCGACGTGTAAAAGTCTGTCCACAAACAATGCCGGCGCCATAGTGTACATGTTTCTTCGCCCATGTTTGCTCAAGTCTCCTCGTTCCTTCGATTTCTGCGCGATGTCTTTAACGTTCAATCGATTCACGAGGACGATGTCGTTGTCGGCGAAATTTTTCTTGATTTCGATGTAGTGGTAATTCGAGGTAAATCTTTTCAACTGTTGGCGCATCTTGACCAACTTTTTCTTCAACGTTCGCGTCGTTCGTCTGTACTGCGTGCGCGTCCTGGTGCTTCCATTTCTCTTACTCGCTTCGTAGTCGCGCTTCGCGATTTTCGATGCCAAAGCGTCAATCTTTCTCCGTAGGTCAAACAGCGGCTCACGCGAATAACACGTAACGACCTTCCCGCGTGTGTCAACACCCGTGGTCAGGGGGTTGATGCCTAGATCCCAAAATATGGTTTTCTTTGCGCCTTCCGCGCTCGTTTTCTCGCGTTTAATGACAATATCGACGTAATACGATCTCGTTTTTCCATCGTACCGAATTCTCTTCTCGACGATTTTAGCGCCGTTGTTCTCGAGGATTTCATCGACGACTTTCGAACTCTGCCGCAGTGTAAACTGCGTATTTTTTACTTTTTCACTTGTTCTGGCGCTGAATTGAGCAACAAAATGCTTTTTCTTCCTTTGTTGTTCTTGTGGCGGCGGCGGCGGCGGCGGCGGCGGTTGTTGTTGTAGCAGTTGTTGCTCCTGATTCTCGCCGTCGGCTTCTTCACCGGACGATACCAAATTCACTTCCTCGGAAGAAGAAGAAGAACTCGAATCGGACGATACCAAATTCACTTCCTCGGAAGAAGAAGAAGAACTCGAATCGGACGATTCCACCTCCTCGATAAACTGCATTACCTCCTTGCCTGGAAACTTCACCACGTCTGATTTAGATCTAGATGATGATGAGCGAAAATGGACGCGGAAACCTTTATAAGGGCGTCCCTCGTTCTGGGCTTTCGCTATTTTCGCAAAATTCGATCGATAAGCCATATCCGCTTGACGAATAGCGCTATAAATGACTGCCTTCGGTACCGCATCCATCTCATCGCGGACTTCTCGTTGCACTCGTTCGAGCGTTCGACCATTCAATGGGATATGCTCCGCGCAATTTCTAACCCCCTCCGTGATATCGCCTTTCTTACCGAACACCGCGCGGTTAAAATATGTCACCATGGTTTGGTTCTGCATGTCGTTCAAAAACTCCCGCGGACAGGTGCCATAACTCCATCCCCAATTTTTTTCCCACTTTCTTACCATCGCGACGCACATGTTGTAAACTCGTCGACTGACGCGAACGCAAAGACGAAAGAATTCCTTTTGTTCTTTAGTCAGATTAATCGCTTTGCAAACGAACGTAAAATGGTCCACTTTTTTCTCTTTGCCACCGCGATGACGGCGCGCGTCGCAAGGAAGCCGCGCGAAACCGCCATCTATCTTTTCGGGGTCGGGCTGCTGCTGCCGCTGCTGCGGTTCGGCGTTGAAACGTGCGTTCTCTGGAAGAGGAACTTTGTTGAACATATCTTTATAGGATCCCGGTAAACAAGGTTGCGCTCGTTGCCCTTGACCGCGCTCTCTCCCGGCGCCTTCTCTTCTTTTTTCAGCCTCCTCTCTTCGCAGCACAGCCGGGTTTTGGGCGAACGCCATCGCCTCCTCTTTCGCTTGCGGGCCACCAAACTTTCTCCACATGCAAGGTTCTCTTTTTCTTTTAATATCGAACCGAATCTGCGACGACTGCTTCGAATAATGTCGCAGAGCTCCACGTTGAGCTTGCGCAAACATTCGTTTTCCGTCCACGTAAATTGCACGATTTTTACCCGCAGAGGCAACGACGTGAATCACCATTCCTTCCAATTTTTCTCTCGTCTTCTCCTTGAAAAGTTCTCGAGTTTCTTGTGCGGTCAACTCTTGGAAAACTATTTTCCCCACGCCATCGTCATCCTCATCTTCTCCTCCATCTTCTCCGTTTCCT
>ENA-OWPI01000397-OWPI01000397.1-marine-metagenome-genome-assembly--contig:-NODE-397-length-61337-cov-4.790402_pt1 | contig 61337 bp, 63 predicted proteins | sample MGYA00238138_ERZ651775 | MGnify/ENA primary metagenome ERZ651775 (study PRJEB26906, sample SAMN06265043) | marine metagenome | isolation source: Helgoland LTER site | place: Germany:Helgoland, sampling...
AGGTCCATGAAGGTCGCGGGCGACATCTGTGTTTATACCAATTCAAATGTGATCCTGGAGACGTTATGACGAACTTTACACCCCGTGAAATTGTGTCCGAACTGGATCGTTATATTATTGGCCAACAGGAAGCAAAGAAGGCCGTAGCAATTGCGCTCCGTAATCGTTGGCGTCGTCAGCAACTTGGCGATGCGATGCGAGAAGAAGTTTTACCTAAGAATATTCTTATGGTCGGCCCTACTGGTGTCGGAAAAACAGAGATCGCGCGCCGCTTAGCAAAACTAACGAACGCCCCTTTTATTAAGATAGAAGCCACAAAATTTACCGAAGTTGGTTACGTTGGACGCGATGTAGAACAAATCATCCGTGATTTGCTCGAAGCTGCGCTCCACATGAGCCGTGAGGAAAAGCGCAAACGGGTCGAAGCAAAAGCAGAGCTGAACGCTGAAAACCGCGTTATTGATGCTATGGTTGGCGATAAAGCAAGCAAAGAGACGAAAGAAAAGTTTCGCACCATGCTCCGTAATGGGGAGCTTCGTGATAAAGAAATTGAAATTGATGTGAGTGAGACGGGCGGCGGCATGCCAACGATGGAAATACCCGGTATGCCTGGTGCTCAAATGGGCATGCTCAACATGAGTGATATGCTTGGTAAGGCTTTTGGCCAACAAACCAAGAAAAAGAAAGTCACTGTTAAAGATTCATACCCAATTTTACTTCGTGAAGAAGCCGACAAGCTACTTGATGAAGATGATGTGCTTAAAACAGCGATCGAAAACGTTGAGAATAATGGCATCGTCTTTCTTGATGAGATCGATAAAATCACTGCACGTGCTGATAAGCAGGGCGCGGATGTTAGTCGTGAAGGCGTTCAACGCGACCTGTTGCCTTTGATTGAGGGCACAACAGTTTCAACAAAACATGGACCTGTAAAAACCGATCATATTTTATTTATCGCATCAGGTGCGTTCCATATCGCGAAACCTGCCGACATGTTGCCCGAATTACAGGGGCGTTTGCCTATTCGGGTGAATTTGAACGCACTAACAAGAGATGACTTCGTTCGGATCTTAACGGAACCAGAAGCAAGCCTCGTCAAACAATACATCGCCCTTATGGGTGTCGAAGAGGTAAATATTACCTTCGAAGATGATGCCATTGCTGAAGTTGCAGACCTATCCGCTGAAATTAATCAAGGTGTTGAGAATATTGGTGCCCGACGTTTACATACCGTCATGGAAAAGCTGTTGGAAGAAATCAGCTTTACCGCTTCGGAGCGAGGCGGTGAGGACATCATAATTGATGCTGACTATGTCCGCAAACAGGTATCTGATCTTGCCCGGAATGCAGATGTGTCAAAATTCATACTTTAAGATGAAACGCGAAGTATAAGCGTTAACTTGTTGAAAGTTAATGCGTTGGTCCATCTGGCGTTGAGCCTATGCGCATACGAACTTCGGCAATGACCCAATCCAGCGTTTCCACATCCATTTGTTCGATGTTCTCTGCCAATAGATTGGCGAGTTCCGTTGCCTTAGGATTGAGGCCAGCGGTATTGACTGTAATTTTTGGATGAGAAAGGGCTGCCAACTCCTTGATTTCCTCAGCTTCATCCCACATTAGCGTAAAATATCCAGCAATTTGTGCGACAAGCCCTGAGCTGGGTCGACCACGATGCCCATGTTCAAGAGCTGAGAAATATGCCGCAGATACACCAAGATCAGCTGCCATCTGCTTAAGGGTTAAGCCTTTAGCGCGCCTGTGTTCACGAACTTTTTTGCCAAATGGTGTCATGTTCACACCTTAAGCTCATAAATATTAAGAATTTATGCCCATCCCATTATTTATGATTTATCGCGGCGCCTTTTTATTCGGACATATAATGCGCCGTTCCCGCCGTCTTTTGGGGCAGCATAAGAAAAGCCCGCAACCCATTGACGCATCGGCGTTTCATTAAACCACCCAGGAACGGCTTCTTTAAGAATACCTGGGCGTCCACCCAGTCGATCGCCCTTGCCGGTAATAATAAGAACCGTTCGACGGCCCGTCTCATACCCCGTTTGCAAAAAACGACTTAAAGCCTGATGCGCTTTGGTTTGCGTGTAACCGTGCAGATCTAATGTCCCTTCAATATCAAGTTTCCCGCGCTTTAGCTTTTGTGTTGTGCGGCGGTCCATTCCAGACGTGTCCCCATGCGACATACTTGGGACAGATGGCTTGAATTGCTTTGAGGCCAATTGAGTAGGGGACGTTCTTGTCTTCTTCGGCTTTGAAGCCCTCTTACGAATAGGCTCATTCAGCTCTAAAGTTTGATTCTGAGACGACACGGACATCAAATCCGTCTGAACGCGACGAACCGATTGAGTAACATGCTCCCAAAGTGCTTGGTCTTCCACGCTTAAGGCGCTGCGACGGGACCGTTTCTTATTTGCCATTTCACGTGGTGGCTTCAGAAATCACGAGAATATGTAAACGTTGCGGACCATGTGCGCCGAGTAAAAGTGTTTGTTCTATATCCGCTGTCCTTGAAGGGCCTGTTATCCAGTTCACTGTGCGGGGCACCGTACCTTCACAACCTCGTTTGGTTTGTACGTCGCGAATACGCTCCCAAATCGCCTCATAATTCCCAGCAATTTCATGAGCGCGAACGACAACTATATGGTCGAGAGGCAAGAAATTTAAAGACGTAGGTGTCTCAGGACCAGATGTCATCACCAGGGTGCCTGTTTCTGCAACACCGCCAAAAGCCATACTCACAGATACGCCATCATCACCAGCACCGCGACCTTCTTCGATCATCAACGACGTATTTACATCCCAATCCAAAGAAGCGATGTCTTTATGAGGCGCGATTTTAACTTTTGCAGGCAATTGGTGCGTTCTCAAATATTCACTTACGGCTGCTGGAATTTCATCAAAGTGCACAAGTTCAACAATTGAAGCGTTCACCCGGGAAGCTTCTTGGCAAAAAAGCGCAATCCGTTGATCCTGATTTAATTCACCCCGCTGCGGAATAAGGTTTTTTTGATGCGCTTGAAGGCGGTTCTGGATTGCTTGTTTGCTTTCAAGATCATTTGGTCGATCTAGATTTGATTTAATCTTGCCAAGAATTGCGTCGCGGCCACTCATTTTCTACCACCTCGGCGAATAAGCTCTCCGCTTTGATCCCCGCGTGCACCATTATGGTACTGACTTAAAAATGTATCACCTGTAGGGGCGGCAAGATCTCGCTTCGATGTCCAGCCTTTAGCAAAAGGCAAAGATTTAAATCGTCCGCGAAATCCTATTTGACCCAAAATCGCGACACTCATATTCATTGCTAATCTATAAATTCTTGGTCTTTTCACCAACCAAACCCAGCTTTTCAATGCCCAACGCGCTCTTGTTGAGCCCAATTCAGCTTTAAACTGCCTTTCGCGCCATCGTCGCAGCATTTTTGGCAACGGAATTCGCATCGGACAGACGCTTTCACACTTTCCGCACAATGTTGACGCATGAGGCAAGTGTTGTGCTTCTTCCATGCCAATAAGGTTTGGTATCAATACCGCACCCATTGGCCCCGAATATACCCAACCATAAGCATGCCCACCCACTGATTTATAAACTGGGCAATGATTCAAACACGCGCCACAACGAATACACCGCAACATTTCATGGAATTCACTGCCAATCATGTCAGTTCGGCCATTATCAAGGAGCACGACATGGTATTCTTCAGGACCATCCAGATCATTTAGCTGGCGCGGGCCCGTACAGAACGTCGTGTATACTGAAATATCCTGGCCTGTCGCTGATCGGGCAAGAACACGGAGGATCGTCGTTGCATCTTCGAGCGTCGGCACGATTTTTTCGATACTTGCGATAACAATATGAACTCGGGGCAGATTATTCGTAAGGTCAGCATTGCCCTCATTGGTCACAAGAACATTTGTGCCTGTTTCAGCAATCAACATATTTGCGCCAGTTAGGCCTACATCCGCACTCAGAAACTTTGTTCTTAATTTTGCACGCGCCTCTTCAAGCAAAGCACGCGGCTCATCTAAAGGGCGGTCTTTTTCTAGGTCGGTGTGCGCATCTCGAAATGTATCCGCAACCTGCTCTTTAGAAAGATGGATTGCCGGCGCAATGATATGACTAGGCGGCTCGTCACGAAGCTGAATAATGTACTCACCTAAATCAGTCTCAACGGGTTCAATCCCATTTTCCTCAAGAAAATCATTCACTGCGATCTCTTCGCTGATCATCGATTTACTTTTGGTGACGGTTTTCGCGTTGGCGTTCTGACATATTTTCAGAATTGTTTCGCGCGCGTCTTCTGCGGTCTGACACCAATGCACGTGCCCGCCGCTCTCAACCACTTTCTTTTCATACGCTTCAAGATAAAGGTCTAGGTTTTCAAGCACATGCGTTTTGATGTCACGCGCCTCATCGCGAAGATCTTCAAATTCTGGCAGCCTGGCCGCAGCTTCTAATCTCTGGATTGGAAATCCATCCGTAAGCTTTGCAAGCGCTGCCTGAAGCGGATCATCCTGCAATGCATCTTTTGCATTTTGTGTAAAATTTGGGGATGTCGATTGCATACTATGCGTCGTCCATAGGGTCACCGATTGCAGGGCCATGTGTCATGTTGGCAAGAATTTCAGCTGTATGTCGTACTTTGATATCAATGTTTCGGCGCTGCAGCCGACCCGCGATATTCATCAAACATCCAAGATCGCCGGCAACCAATGTGTCTGCACCTGTTGCCACGATATCATCAACTTTCGCATCAACCATTTTCTCGGAAATGTCTGGGTACTTCACACAAAATAATCCACCAAACCCGCAACATGTCTCGGCTTCAGTACCTTCAACCAGATTAAGACCATCTACAGCATTTAATAGTGCCCGCGGCTGTTTTTTGATTTCTAGCTCGCGTAATCCAGAGCACGAGTCATGATATGCAACCGTCGCATCAAGCTTTAGGCCTGTCAGAGATACTTTCATAATATCGTCCAAAAATGACAGTAACTCATGTGTTTTGTCGGCAAAGGCTTGTGCGCGCGGCACCCATTCACTATCGCCTTCAAATAGCTCTATATAATGGTGTTTTAGCATGCCACCACATGAGCCGGAAGGCACAACGATATAGTCATAATTTTCAAACGAAGTGATGACTTGACGCGCAATATCGATCGTATCTGAAGTATCACCAGCATTATATGCGGGCTGCCCACAGCATGTTTGAGCTACGGGAACATCGACGATACACCCAGCATCCTCGAGTAATTTCACAGCAGCAAAGCCCACAACCGGCCGCATTAAATCAACGAGGCAAGTCGCAAACAAACCGACACGTGGTGACGTATTATTAGACATTTCATAAGAATGTTATGCCACATGAATTATGGCAAGAACCTATAAACAATATTTATTACGACTGAGGCGCGAACCGCTCAGCTGATTTTGGTAGTAAAAGATAATACTGACCCTTTTGTTTCATAAGACCTGCGCGCCTGGCGGCTTCTTCACCAAAGCCCCAGAACACATCGCCTCGAACTGGGCCTTTGATTGCACTGCCTGTATCCTGGGCTACAACCAAAAACCGCATCGGGGCGTTTTCTCTAAGAGGGTCTGTTGTATCAAGCCAAACCGGCATACCCATCGGCATAAATGCGCGATCAACAGCAAGGCTCCGACCTGGACTTAAGGGTACGCCTTGCGCCCCAATTGGTCCTTCGCCTTCAGCGACACGAAAAAATACATAGGACTCGTTCTCATTCATTAATGCCGTGCCAGCAGCCGGATGTGCGCGAAGCCAATCTCGAATGGCGGGAGCTGTCACATCTTTCAGTGCCATCTCACCCATTGCGACAAGTTCACGGCCGATAGATGTATAACGCCGCCCATTACGGCCAGCATAACCAACGCGAACATGTGATCCATCTGGCAAACGAACACGTCCTGATCCTTGAATATGAAGAAAAAACAAATCAACGGGATCTGCGGCCCAAAGGATTTCAAGTTCGCGGCCCTTAAGGGCACCAGCAAGAATTTCAGCCCTCGAATAATATGGGATTAACTTGTTATTGACGACGCGGCCCGCCAATTGAGTGCCTGCCATTTCTGAGCGATGGCTGCCGAGGTTGATTGAAATTAAATCTGTAGGGCGAGAGTAAATGGGGATTTGAAAGTCGCCTTCCTGTCCCCAGCGTCCTGCGATTTCAGGCTCATAATACCCTGTGAACAATCCCTCAGGTTCACTTAGATTACCTGCGACATACGCCACGAACCGCGTTTCAAAAAAGTATTTTGCTTCGATTTTATTGCCAGGCCGAATGTTTCGCGCGTCTTTGCAGATAGCAATCCATTCAGCAACCGTGCCCATTCGTTCATCTTTTCCGAATTGGGATTTAGGATTTCTTTTCTCAATCTTGTCGCATGAGCGCACAAAGGCTGGGAGCACAGACGCAAAGTTTTCACTATTCCACTGCTTAAGTTCACTAAATTCGATTTGATCAAGCGTAAGTTCAGCGCGTTGAGCGGGGCTTTGTGACAGTGTTGGCGTCGGGAGAGGCACTGTAATTTCTGCACACCCCGATATTACCACAAGGCATGAAAAAACCCCGAGCCAACGTAATCCCGACAACCGCCTGGTATTCTTTAGAATATTAATTATTGCTCTCGGTCCCAATTAGCGTCCAGTTTGGATCTTTAGATCTTGTATCCCGGGAAAACGTCCAGAAATCTGTCACGTCTATCACTTCATTGGGATTGCCGTCGATAATATTATTTTCAGAATCACGCAGCGCGCTAATCTGTTCAGAAACAAATTTCAGCGTGATCACACTATGATGACCATCCATTGATGCTTCAACAATTTCAGAAGAGCGAATGCCAACGAGTGTGTCTTCAAGTTTTTCACCTGCAGCTTCTCGTTCGCTAATTGCGTTATCAAAGTTCTTATAGACATCCGGGCTTAGGAGGCCTTTAAGGCTTTTACGATCGCCTGAAGCAAATGCATTTAAGATCATTTCAAATGCCATTTTCGCACCCTCAGCAAATCCAGCTGGATCAAAACTTGGGTCTGCGACACGCACTTGAATTATGCCCGCACCAATCGGATCATTCGCACTGACATCAATATCTGCAACATCAACGTCTTCAGCGCGGTCAGGCAAATGAACAACGTTATCATCAGCCTTAGTATCTGATTCTGGATCTTCACGATCACGAAACTGATCTTGATACCCGCCTTCATGACCATCCCTACGGCCCAAAACGCGCCTCAATCTCAAAACGAGAAACCCGGCTATGAAAGCTAAAATAATTATATCGAAAAACTGAAATTCGCCGCCCATGATATCCTTGACCCTTCGGGTCTTGCCTGTTGTCGTACTACGACTGGTAAAACACTATTGTCACTACTATGTGTTGGCTCAGAGCAACTTACCGGTTCAGGTCTCGCACGTCTAGGACGACGGCACACCTTTGCGTGATAGGTTCTCCGAGTTGTATGATCATTAAATAGGCCGGCTTTTACGTTAGAACAAGGCACCCATGGTTTTCCTTATACTGATTGCGTTTATTTTAGTCCCGATTATTGAAATCGCGGTATTTATCGAAGTCGGCAGCCAAATTGGATTGTGGCCAACTATTGGTATTGTTGTCCTCACTGCCTTTATTGGCACAGGTTTACTGCGCCAACAGGGTTTGTCTGTTTTATTTCGGATTCAAGAAAACCTGCAAGCCAACAGAATTCCGGTGCGCGAGCTTTTTGACGGCATCTGTCTTGTGATTGCTGGTGTATTATTGCTAACGCCAGGATTTGTTACGGATGCCATTGGTTTTTTGCTATTTGTTGCGCCGTTAAGACTCTCATTGGCCAATTATGTTGGTCAGCGGTTTATGCAAAAGGAAAATGTGCGGTTTCACCATCAAGGATCAGCTTCGCATCCTGATATGCAATCCAGTCCCAGTGCAGGCCCCGTTATTGATGGTGAATTCGAAGAGGTCAATTTAGCTGGGAAACCCAAAGATAACCCAGAGGCAGATAAACCGCAGATTTCCAATGAAACCACGGATAAGCGAGAATAAGCCTTCATACTGACCATCAACTTCGGCGCTGTTGTCGTTATTGAAAAGACGTGTTATCAGAAGTCCAGATTCGCTTAAGGAGTGCCCCATGGCCGACGAACAAACACCTGCTGAAACTGAAGCAAACGTAACCCCGCTCACAATTAATGCACAGTATATTAAGGACCTTTCATTCGAAGTTCCTAATTCACCAAGTGTGTTTGTTGAAATGCAGAAAAACTCCCCTGATATAAATATAGATATTACAGTCAATGCGCGTCAGCTGCATGAAAACACGTTCGAAGTAAGTTTAGGTGTTAATGTATCATGCAAAGTTGGGGAAGAAACCGGCTTTATTCTTGAGCTCGATTATTCTGGTGCGTTTACATTGAGTGTTCCTGATGAACATCGACAGCCTGTTTTGATGATTGAGTGCCCACGGCTGCTTTTCCCATTTGCACGCAATATCATTGCAGATGTTACACGGGACGGTGGATTTCCACCTGTGATGTTGGGTATGGTTGATTTTGTCGCAATGTTCCAAAGGCAAGTTGAAGCGCAAGGCGCGGCAGCTGGTCAACCCGCGACCGACGACGCTTAATTAAGGCGCTTGGTTTTAGCTACGGAGCCAGATCGGGTCTTTGATTTTTTCCAAGAATGTCGCATGCCGTGCTTTTTCCTCATCGGATACGGCATGCGCTCTGGGCGCACGGTGACCTGAGGTTGCTTGACTGACTTCAGCTACATCCTCATCAGATTGAGCCGGAATTTTAGCGGCGTCTGCAGCAAGATCCATTCCATGCTGGCGACCTCCCAGCAATTCTAAATAGACCTCAGCTAACAATCGTGCATCGAGTAGCGCACCATGTAAGTCACGCTCACTCAAATCAATGCCAAAGCGGCGGCATAGCGCATCCAAAGATGCTTGAGCACCAGGAAACTTGCGGCGTGCCATGCCTACAGTATCAATGGCCCGGGATTTCGGGATTGTTTCTGTGCCTAGGCGCGTCAATTCAGCATTAATAAACCCCATATCAAAAGCTGCATTATGAATAATCAATGGGGCATCGCCCATAAACTCGACAAACGCATCCGCTATATCAGCAAATACAGGATGACCTAATAGAAACTCTCCACTTAATCCGTGAACGCGCTCTGCTTCAATCGGCATATCTCGCTCTGGATTGACGTATTGATGATAAACCTTTCCAGTCGGCACGTGATTGAGCAATTCAATACAGCCAATCTCAACAATCCGATCACCATCGTTTGGACTTAGACCCGTTGTTTCAGTATCAAGAACGATTTCCCTCATCAATTACCTTCTTTTTTGCCTAAAAGGCGGCCAGTGCGTGCCTTTATCTTGTTTTATAAGTGTGACGATTTGACGAATTGCCTGCAAGCTATGCATCCGTCCTAATCCCGTATGAATAATGTAATCTGCGAATTGGCGCTTTTTTGTATCAGGCATTTGATAGGCTAAAATATTTATCAAACGCTCTTTCGTCATGCCTGAACGACTAAGTACACGACGGCGTTGCTCACGGTATGGTGCACTCACAACGGCAATGGCATCACAACGTTTTTGTCCACCGGTCTCAAATAATAAAGGAACGTCGAGAACGATCGCGCGCGTCCGTTGACGTGCATGCCAGCTGAGAAAAGCAATTTCACGCTCCCGAACCTTAGGATGTAGAATTTTTTCCAGCCTTTTAAGTGCGACATTATCACCAAAAACGTGTTTCCCAAGCAAACCACGATCAATTGCGCCTTTGGCTAAAACCCCAGGAAATGTGTCTGCAACTTCTGTGACAGCATCGCCACCCTTAGACATTAAGTCATGAACTGTCGCATCAGAGTCATGGACCGGTACGCCAAGCCTGGCAAAATCACCCGCGGCAACCGTTTTTCCCATGCCAATCGACCCTGTGAGCCCAAGAATGAACATTAAGAATGCCCAAGCCCTGCCAAGACATGCGCACAAAGTTCATCTGTAACCTCAGGGCGCTGTCCAAACCATGCTTCAAAGCCCGGTCGTGCCTGGTGTAACAACATGCCAATTCCATCAACGGGTTGATATCCTAGGATTTTAGCAGATTTGAGTAAATCTGTTTCTAGAGGCGCATATACAATATCATTTACGACAGCATCATCGCAAAGCTGATCGATATTTATTTCCAGTGGGGGTTTTCCAACCATCCCAAGCGTCGTTGTGTTGACCAATAAACCCACACCTTCGCAGGCATCGTTTCGCGTATCCCAATCAACAACGTTCAAGTTACCAAAGTGGGCTTCAAGTTCTTCAGCACGTTCGCGCGTTCTATTACAAATGCGTATTTCATCAACGCCCTCAGCGCGTAAAGCAGAAACAACAGCACGCGCGGCACCGCCGGCACCTAGTACTAAAGCGGATGAAAGGTCTGGTTTCCACGATGGTACGGTAGTCTTAATATTACTGATAAAACCAAATGCATCCGTATTATCACCAGCAAGGCAGCCGCCTTCATGGCATACAATTGTGTTCACAGCGCCGATTTCACGTGCCGTTTCTGTTAACGTATCAACAAACTTATAAGCTGTTTCTTTATGGGGTACCGTAACATTAAAGCCAGCAAAGCCATTCTGAGATAGAGACTTAATTTTTGCTTCAAAATCATTTGGCTTGATAGGGATAGGAAGATAAACGCCATCAATATTAAACTGTTTGAGCCAAAATCCATGTAGCCTGGGCGATAACGAATGGCTGATAGGCCAACCAATCACGCCAGCTTGGATCGTTTTATTAATTATAACGATTATCCAACTCCTTATTAACGATCAAGAATTCCCTGATTCCTCAACTCCTCCAGCAGTGGAAGGAGGGGGAGGCCTAGAATCGTAAAGTAATCACCATCAATACGTTCAAAAATCTGCGAACCCATGCCTTCCAAACAATAAGCACCCACTGATGTTAATACCTTTTCACCCTCAATTTTTAAATAGGCCTCGATAAATTCATCCGACAGCTCACGGGTATGCATATTCGCTTCATCAGTATAGGACCAGATAAGTTCGCCGGCCTTCACGATGACAACTGAGGCAATGAGTTTATGGGTACTATTACTGAATGACTTAAGATGCGCGACGGCATCTATCAGACAGGTTGGTTTATCATAAACCTTACTGTTTAAGCACAACAATTGATCGCACCCAATAACGAGTGCATTTGAGTAACGATTTGATATTAATTGTGCTTTTGCTTTAGCTAACTCGTGCGCGATTGTTTCTGGTCGTGTACCTAAATCGAGTGAGTTTTCCTTAATAGCTGTTTCATCAATATTCGCATCAACCCAGCGAAAAGGAACAGCAGCGTTTTCAAGAATTTGCCGACGAGCAGTGCTTTTTGATGCTAAAATAATATCTATTTGCTTCACGTTTGCTCTTCGTCACCGTCTCGCCGCGTCAATATTTGAAGAATAGTCGCAGCAGTTTCTTCTATTGAACGCCGAGAAACATTAATAACGGGCCAATCATATTGAGTGAACAATCTACGGGCATTGCTGACTTCTTCTTTTACAGCTTCTTCATCGACATAATCTGTATCTGGATCTTGATCTAGAAACCGTAACCGTTGGCGCCGAATTTCAATCAACCGTTTTGGATCATTCGTTAATCCAACGACACTCGGACCGTTTTCATAAAACAGTTCTTCAGGCAAGGGACATCCAGGAACAAAAGGAATATTCGCTGCTTTGATACCTCGATTTGCGAGATAAATGCATGTTGGTGTCTTAGATGTTCGAGATACACCAACAAGAACAACGTCTGCATCTATAAGTTCATGCGCCATCTGACCATCATCATGGCTTAATGCATATTGCATTGCTTCTATACGATTGAAATATTCAGCATCCATTGCATGCTGGCGTCCAGGACGCGGATGACTTTTTGCATTTAGGTACGCACCAAGTGCAGCAACAACAGGATCAAGAACAGGAATACACGGAATTTGATGTAATCGGCATTCATTTTCCAATGCTTGCCGATTATCTTCGTTTACAAGCGTACACATGACAAATCCTGGTTGGTCTCGGATCCGTTCCATCACTTCTTGTACTTGATCTTTTGTTCTGACAAGCGGCCAAAGGTGTTCTTTCACCTGAATGTTATCAAACTGAACTAAACAAGCGCGTGCTAAAAGTATAACAGTCTCGCCTGTTGAATCAGAAACAAGGTGAAGATGAAAATCCTGCATTTATCTGCCTTTAGACAATGTATCAGTCCCTTATAAGCTATGGGATGAAACTGTGGATAACTATCAAAATATCATTTACTTGATTTGATACCCAATTCTTCGTACCTCGATACACACGATATACGCCTGTGTAAATCTTTACAGACACCATCGAAGTCTATGGATAACTTATAATTGGCGTGTTCCTAGGTTTTATTTAAATTTTAGATAATAATTAGACATCACTGTAATCATTGATTCTTTTCATATTTCATAAATAAGATTAAGAAATTGATATTGTTTATTTCGCTTTTTTCTTGTTTGGATAACCTATGGATGACACTTAATCCCCATGATTCATGGGTCCTACTACAACTGCTCTTTTGTATCTATATATATAGTCTTTATAGAAGAGGTAGGCTGATTGATTACTAACCGAAGGAACAAAATGATGAATGAAGTCAAAAGTAAAAAGCCGTTCCTGCAGGTTTTTCAGGGGGAAGTGGTTTCACCTCCGCCTATTTGGATGATGCGTCAGGCAGGTCGTTACCTTCCTGAGTATCGTAAGGTTAGATCAAATATTCCATCATTTCTTGAGTTTTGCTATACACCGGACGCAGCTGTTGAGGTTACACTCCAGCCTTTGCGTCGATATAACTTTGATGCGTCGATCGTTTTTGCAGATATTTTGGTTATTCCTGATGCACTGGGACAAAATGTTACGTTCAAAGAAGGTGAAGGGCCTGTCCTGGAACCGATCCGAGATGTTGCTGGTTTAGAAAAATTAGATGTGTCTAAAGTTATCGATAATTTGGGTCCAATATTCAAAACGTTATCCAGGCTTTCAAAGGAGATTCCTGAAACGACTGGATTGATTGGTTTTGCTGGATCTCCTTGGACCGTTGCGATTTACATGGTTGAAGGTAGGGGTCGGACAGAATGTGAGCGTGCACGAGAGTGGGCTTATCGCGCACCTGCTGAATTCCAGGTTTTGATGGATATTCTAGTAGAAGCGACATCTAAGTATCTGATTGCTCAAGTTAAAGCTGGCGCAGAAGTTCTTCAATTATTCGATAGCTGGGCAGGTGTTTTGTCTGTTTCTCAGTTCCATTCTTTAGTTATCGAGCCGACACGCAAAATCGTTGATAATGTTAAAGCTGTTTACCCTGATGTTCCAATAATTGGTTTCCCGCGTCAGGGCGGTGTAATGGTGCCTGAGTACGTAAAAGAAACGGGCGTTGATGGTGTCTCATTAGATCACTCTATGCCACTTGAGTGGGCTTTAAATGCCATTCCTAATACGTGTGTATTGCAGGGGAACCTAGATAATAGATTATTAGTTGTTGGTGGGGATGCCCTCGACCAAGGTGTCGATGAGATTTTGGCAGCGACACAAGGCCGTAGATTTGTTTTCAATCTGGGTCATGGGATTGTTCCACAAACGCCACCAGAGAATGTTGCACGGGTGATTGATCGCATTCGTGGTTCAAACTAATGCGGATTGCTGTTGTTCTATTTAATTTGGGTGGACCAGATAAACCCGAGTCGGTTCAACCATTTTTGAATAATCTGTTTCTGGATCCGGCGATTATTAACGTTCCTCAACCTTTCAGGTGGCTTCTTGCGAAGTTCATATCGACGAGACGTGCGCCAATTGCTGAGAAAATTTATGCTGAGATAGGTGGAAAATCGCCGCTTTTAGATCTAACGATTGAGCAAGCGAATGCTTTGGATAAGGCGTGTGAAGATCTTGGCGACGTAAAATCTTTTGTTTGTATGCGTTACTGGCACCCGATGAGCAAAGAGGTGGTTAAGCAAGTAAAAGATTTTGCACCTGATCAAATAGTTCTTCTTCCACTATATCCACAATTTTCAACGACGACGTCTGGTTCTTCTTTTCATGATTGGAAACGTGCAGCTAAATCCGCTGGTTTGACGGCGAAGACAGTTGAAGTTTGTTGTTTTCCTGAGATTGATGGTTGGGTTGAAGCTCAAGCAGATTTGGTGAAAAAAGCTGTTGGTGAGGTTACAATGAATGTGCCACCAAGAGTTCTATTTTCTGCACATGGATTACCAAAGAAGGTCATCGAAAAAGGTGACCCATATCAATGGCAAGTCGAACAAACATCACAAGCTGTTGTCAATAAATTAGCGATAGATAATCTTGATTGGGTTGTTTGTTATCAAAGTCAGGTAGGACCTTTGGAATGGATCGGCCCTTCAACGGATGATGAAATAAAGCGCGCAGGAAAAGACAATGCGCCTGTTGTTGTTGTTCCAATAGCGTTTGTGTCAGAACACTCTGAAACTCTTGTAGAACTTGATATTGAGTACAAAGAGCTTGCTGAGGATGAGGGTGTCCCTGAGTATATTCGTGTACCTGCGGTTGGAACGCACCCATCATTTATTTCAAGTTTAAGTGCACTTGTTCGAAATGCTTGCTTCAAAGAAACAGACATTTTTTCTCCAACTGGCGGTCGTATATGCCCAAAGTCTTGTGGCGCGTGCCCGTGGTAAAAACTTTTATAGGTGAGATTAACTTATGGAAATAAATTGGTACCTATGGATTAAGGCCGTTCATATCATCGCTGTGATTTCATGGATGGCTGGGCTTTTATATTTACCAAGATTATTTGTGTATCATGCTGATGCTGAAGTTGGTTCTGAGTTTTCTGAAAAATGTAAAATTATGGAACGTCGTTTGCTTCGTGCGATTATGAATCCTGCGATGATTGTTTCGATTATTGCAGGTGGTCTTTTACTTGGTAACCAAGATTTTTCTGAAGCCTGGTTGCACGTTAAATTAGCATCTATTTTTGGTTTAATTATGATGCATATGATGATGGCAAAGTGGCGTAAATCCTTTGAAACGGATCAAAACACCCGAAGCCATAAGTTTTATCGGTACGTGAATGAAGGCCCAACAATTCTAATGATCGTTATTGTTGTCATGGCTGTCGTAAAACCATTTTGATAAACCTATTTGACACTAACGCTGGCATCGCGTAATCGTTGCTTATCTTGAGCGGACTTTGTCCAATTTACTCGATTAATCAATCTACCAGTGGCCGAGCAGCCGCATCGCTGTGTACCAAGACAATTAACGTCTTTGACGACACGCACACCTATTCCCATAAACAAAATTGAAGCAGATCAATGAATCTCAAAGACCTCAAAGAAAAGACACCCGCAGATCTTTTGGCATATGCTGAAGAATTAGAGATTGAAAATGCGAGTTCTCTCCGTAAACAGGATATGATGTTTGCGATTCTCAAATATCTTGCGGAAGATGATATTGCGATCTTTGGAGACGGCGTGTTGGAGGTTCTTCAGGATGGATTTGGGTTTTTACGGAGTCCTGAGTCCAACTATTTGCCGGGCCCAGATGATATCTATGTAAGTCCGAGCCAAATCAGACGCTTTTCATTGCGCACAGGGGATACGGTAGAAGGGGAAATTCGTTCTCCAAAAGATGGAGAACGTTACTTTGCCCTATTGAAGATACTTAAAGTTAATTTTGCAGACCCAGGCGATGTGCGCCATCGAATAAACTTCGATAACTTAACGCCACTCTATCCAGAAGAGCGGTTGCTGATGGAAGTTCAAGATCCTGAAGCTAAAGATCCGACCCATCGCGTGCTTGATCTTGTAAGCCCACTTGGTAAAGGCCAGCGTGGTTTGATTGTTGCGCCACCGCGGACTGGTAAAACGGTCATGCTTCAGAACATGGCGAACTCAATCGCAAACAACCATCCTGAATGTTATTTGATCGTCTTGTTGATTGATGAACGTCCAGAAGAAGTAACGGATATGGCCCGTACTGTTCGCGGTGAAGTTATTTCATCAACGTTTGATGAACCTGCAACACGGCACGTTCAAGTGACAGAAATGGTTTTGGAAAAAGCCAAGCGTTTGGTTGAACACAAACGAGATGTGGTGATTTTGCTCGATTCTATCACCCGTCTTGCACGCGCCTACAACACAGTCGTTCCATCATCTGGTAAGGTTCTTACCGGTGGTGTTGATGCGAACGCACTTCAGCGCCCGAAGCGTTTCTTTGGTGCGGCTCGAAATATCGAAGAAGGCGGTTCGTTGACGATTATAGCAACCGCACTTATTGATACGGGCTCGCGTATGGATGAAGTCATCTTTGAGGAATTCAAAGGTACCGGTAACTCTGAGATTATCCTTGATCGTAAGCTTTCTGATAAGCGGACTTGGCCAACGATCGACATCACCAAGTCGGGTACCCGTAAAGAAGAACTCCTTGTTGATAAAGCCACGCTTTCGAAGATGTGGGTATTGCGTCGTATCTTGATGCCGATGGGTGTTGTCGACGCGATGGACTTCTTGCTCGATAAGATCAAGCATTCCAAAAACAACGACGATTTCTTTGATTCAATGAACCAGTAATCCCTCCCCCTTCCGAAGAAGGGGAAGAAAGGTTTGGCGTGTTAGATAGTGAAGACTGTTGAACCTGTTGTCTTGCGTGCTTCAAGATCTTCATGCGCCTGGCGCGCATCAGATAATGCATATGTCTGATTGATGCTGATTTTTACATCACCAGACTGGACTGTTGCGAACAAGCGGTCCGTACCTTCGGTCAATAACTCACGTGTTGCTGTATGCGTTTCGAGTGTTGGACGCGTCACATAGAGTGATCCTCTTGGTGCAAGAATACCTGGATCAAATGGCTCTACTTTGCCAGATGCATTACCGTACGTCGCCAAAGTGCCAAACGGCTTGAGGCTATCAAGCGAGTCCATGAATGTGGCTTTGCCAATGCTATCATATGCAACAGAGACACCTTCTCCGTTGGTAAGTTCTTTAACGCGCGCTGGAATATTCTCGTCACGGTAAAGGATGGGATGATCACATCCGTTCGCTTGAGCAAGCGCTGCTTTTTCTTCGTTACCAACGCATCCGATTACTGTCGCACCAAGTATTTTTGCCCACTGACAAAGAATAAGCCCAACACCACCGGCGGCCGCATAGACAAGAATATTGTCACCAGGCTGCACCTTGTATGTTCTGAATAATAAATAATGTGCCGTTAATCCCTTAAGCATCATAGCTGCAGCTGTTTCGTCAGTAATGCCATCTGGCAGTTTGACGACCTTAGCTGTCGACATGACGCGTGTTTCTGCATAACCACCTAGAACCATCGGATACGCAACACGGTCACCAACGGCAAAATCTGTGACACCTTCACCGACCGCTTCAATGACGCCCGCCGCTTCCATGCCGATCGTTGCTGGATAACTCTCGATTGGATAAAGACCGGAGCGAACGTAAATATCGATATAGTTCAATCCACAGGCATTTTGCTTGATCCGGATTTCACTAGTGCCCGGATCGCCAACCTCAATGTCTGTCCAGATGAGTTTATCTGCACCGCCGGCTTCATTGATTAGAATAGCTTTTGTCATAAAGATGATTCCCCTTAAGTGTTATTTGTTTATTTCAATATGGTTGTGGTGGTGGTGCGGGACAAGCAGTTAGATGAATGTCTCGAGCGCGCCTTCTAGTTGAAGCAATCGACGTTTTGTTTCTGCACCGTTAGCGAATGAGAATCCGCCCATTTTGCCATCGGCAGCTAATACGCGGTGACATGGCAGAACAATCGGAATTGGGTTTGCGCCACACGCACCTCCTATTGCTCGGGCGGAGCTTTTCATCTCTGCTGCAAACTCTCCGTAAGAAAAAGTTGTTCCATAAGGTATCTTTGCCATAGCTTCCCATATTTTGCGACGGCGCGGCGGTCCTGCTGGTGCTACGGGTAAATCAAACGTGGTAAGTTTCGCATCAAAGTATGCGTTCAATTGATCTCGCGCTTCATTTAGTAAGGGATCATTTTCTATGCTGTCAGGCACACGCCCTGCCTCGATCACTATGATCGAACCGCGTTCGGCAAACAATGTGAGTGCGCCTATCGGTGAAGGGAATGAAAGATGAGATACGTCTAACGGCATTGTGTGTTTCCTGGATGCTGTTCGTTTCTGGTGTTGTAGGATTGTTGCCAGCTTCGCCCTGTCCGCCTAGTTTATCCGATCTGATGTTTGTGACCAAGGGAGGAGCTGATATGAAAATCAATATTGATATCGATTGCACACCGAATGAGGCGCGAACATTCTTGGGCCTTCCGGATGTTAAGCCACTACAAGAAGCAATGTTGGTGGAGCTCGAAGAACGTATGCGTGCAAACTTGCAAGCAATGGATTCTGAAACCATGTTCAAGACTTGGATGCCTGCAGGTGTTCCATCAGGTGTGCAGGGCTTGGAACAAATGCAGCGTATGTTTTGGGCGAATTTAGCTGGCAAAGATGATGATGAGAAGAAGGACTAATTTGATGAGTGATGCGACCAACGACTCAGCGCCATTTTATAATAAGCATGTTTTTGTTTGTATGAATGAACGGCCGGAAGGTCATGAACGCGGGTGTTGTGCCAGCAAGGGTGCCGTCAAACTGCGTAATTTTATGAAGGCTCGTGCTAAAGAACTCGGCGTTGATCAAACCAGAATCAACCAATCTGGTTGTTTGGATCGCTGTGAGCTCGGACCAACGATGGTAATTTATCCTGAGGGTGTTTGGTACAAAGTCACAAGTGCTGAAGATGTTGATGAGATTATTACGGAACACTTGCAGAATGATCGACGTGTTGAACGGCTCATGCTGAAGCCAGACTCATAATAATCACCTTATTTGGTGTTACCCACTATATGTAGGGTTCTTTGGATTTGTACGTCTATGTCGATAAGCTACCCAACGATCTATGCGCTGGCAACGGCACAAGGGCGCGCCGGAATTGCTGTTATTCGGATTTCTGGCCCGGCGGCTGAACGCGCCCTAATGAAGCTTGCGCCTAATTTGGTTGCGTTGCCTGCTCCTAGATATGCACAACGCCTAAGTCTTTTCGAAACCGAATCGAATTTTGATCAAAGCCCTGTACAAATTGATGACGCGTTGGCTGTTCGGTTTAATGGGCCGAACAGCTTTACTGGTGAAGACGTCGTCGAACTACACGTCCATGGCGGGCATGCGGTGATAAGCGCACTTATGACGAGTCTCTCTAGCATCGAAGGACTGCGTCCAGCTGAGCCTGGAGAGTTTTCTAGACGCGCATTTGAAAATGGCAAGATGGATCTGACCGCTGTTGAAGCTATTGCTGACCTCGTCGATGCTGAAACATCTGCACAACGCCAGCAGGCGTTAACACAAATGGGCGGAGCACTTGCTAAAACATATGATGGCTGGCGCGAGCGTCTGGTAAAAGCGATGGCTTTTGCTGAAGCTAGTATTGATTTCTCTGAAGAGGATATTCCTGAAGACCTCAGCCGCCAAAGCCTTGATGCGCTCAAGGTTTTGGCTCAAGAGATCAGAGAGCATTTATCAGACAGTAATATAGGTGAGCGAATTCGTGATGGTTTTCGTATCGCCTTAACGGGTGCGCCGAATGTTGGTAAGTCGAGTTTGTTAAATGCTTTAGCAAAAAGAGATGTGGCTATTGTTTCTGATATTGCTGGCACGACCCGTGATGTGATTGAAGTTCCCATGGACTTGAGTGGATACGCTGCCGTCATTATTGACACAGCGGGTATTCGTGAAAGTGAGGATGTTATTGAGCGTGAAGGCGTGCGCCGGGCATTAGAACAGGCGGCATCTGCAGACTTGAGATTACATCTCGTCGATAGTGTTGAGGCTGCTGAAATGGCTGAGCACAATCCTGATACAATTGTTGTGATGAATAAGTGTGATCTTCTGTCAAATAATGATCTGGGCAAGGCACTCTTGGGCGTGCACCTTCTTTCAATAAAAATGAATGATGGTCTTGAAAGCTTAATTGTGGAGATGTCGGAGCGCATCTCAAATCAAGCTGCGTACAGAAGCAAATCCTCTGCCCCACTAACCCGCGCGCGACATCGTCATGCACTTGAAGAATGTGTTGATGCTTTAGATCGTGCATTTGTGAGTGCTGACGCTGGGGCAGATGTTGAGATGATGGCAGAAGATGTCAGAGTTGCTGCTCAAGCTTTGGGTCGGATTACGGGCTGTGTGGATGTTGAAGAATTGTTGGATCGTATCTTCAGTGATTTTTGTATTGGGAAATGATCGTTGGCGTTGTTTCACGTGAAACATTTGCTTGTTCCAATTGACTCGTATAAATTGTAGTCCTATGTTCCGGCCATGTTAAAACCCGATGTCATCGTTGTTGGTGGTGGACACGCCGGCGCAGAAGCTTCCGCCGCATCTGCACGCATGGGTGCGCGCACTCTTCTTGTTACACACCGACTCGAGACAATTGGTGAGATGTCATGTAATCCAGCGATAGGCGGATTGGCAAAGGGCCAGCTTGTTCGAGAAATTGATGCGCTTGATGGGATCATGGGGACAGCAATTGATCGTTCTGGCATTCAGTTTAGAATGCTCAATCGATCTAAAGGCCCTGCGGTTCGAGGCCCCCGGGCGCAAGCAGATCGAAAGTTATATAGAAATGCTATTCAGGACTTACTGAGTGAAATTGAGAACTTGGAACTTCTTGCTGACTCGGTCGAAGATTTACTAATAGATGAGAAAAGCGGTCGGGTTACAGGTATCCAAACGGTTTCTGGAAATGAGATTACAGCAGGCGCTGTTATTATTACCACTGGGACATTCCTTCGTGGCCTCATTCATATCGGGGATCAGAAAATACCTGCTGGCCGAGTTGGCGATAAGCCTTCTATTGGGCTGGCCTATACGTTTAAAAGATTGGGCTTTCCATTAGGGCGTTTGAAAACAGGCACCCCGCCAAGACTTGATGGTCGGACAATCGGTTGGGGCGGGCTTGATGCTCAACCGGCTGACGATCCACCGATTCCGTTTTCATATCTCACAGATAAAATTACTGTGCCGCAAATTGCGTGTCATATGACATTCACGAACCCTAAAACGCACACAATCATTGAAGCGAACTTACATCGCTCTGCGATGTATTCAGGACAGATTGAAGGCGTTGGTCCAAGGTATTGCCCGTCCGTTGAAGACAAGATCGTGCGCTTTGCCGATAAAGAGCGGCATCAAATTTTCCTCGAGCCAGAAGGTCTCGATGACGACACGGTATATCCAAACGGTATATCCACGTCCCTGCCAAAAGATGTTCAGCTTGAGTTCTTAAAAACAATACCAGGCCTCGAAAAAGCAATCATGCTTCAGCCAGGTTATGCGATTGAATATGACTATGTAGACCCGCGCGCCTTAAAAAGGAGCTTGGAAACCCAAGAGGTTTCAGGTCTTTACCTTGCTGGTCAAATCAATGGGACGACGGGTTATGAAGAAGCTGCCGCTCAAGGCTTGATGGCTGGTGTTAACGCAGCTTTAGCCGTTAGTGGGTCGAACAAGACATTTGAACTTGATCGCGCCGATGCATACATCGGCGTGATGATTGATGACTTGGTGACGCTGGGCACGGCTGAGCCTTACCGAATGTTTACAAGCCGAGCGGAGTACCGGTTGTTACTCCGTGCTGACAATGCCGATCTGCGTATCACACAGCGAGGTGTTGATATCGGGTTGGTTGGATCTGGCCGTCACAAAGTATTTGCGGAAAAGTCTATTGCATTGAACGCAGCACGAGACGCCCTCCTCAGTCTTAACGAGACACCTAACTCGTTACGCAATCATGGTTTCGAAATAAACCAAGATGGAATTCGCAGGAATGGTATCGAAATTCTCAGCTATCAAAACGTTGACTATGCAAAGATGTCACACGCCTGGCCCCAATTGAATGGAATCCGCCCAGACATCATAGAACAGCTTGAGATCGAAGCGACATATTCGAGCTATTTAGAACGTCAGGACGCGGACATAAAAGCGCTGCGACGTGATGAAAATCTCCGCCTTCCTGCTGACCTTCAGTATAATGGTATACCTAGCCTGTCAAACGAAGTGTGCGATAAATTATCTCGTGTCCGACCAGAAACTATTGGTCAGGCCGCACGTATATCTGGTGTCACGCCAGCAGCCATTACTGCCCTCTTGGCCTATGTGAAGCGCCAAGACAGCAGATTAACGGCCTAGCACATGTTTCACGTGAAACATTTCCAGTTATGACTGATGCCACGCCCCTCACCAAAGAAGGTTGTGCTGAATATTTATCAGGTATTGATGCAGATACGATGGACCGGTTTGAGATTTATTTAGCTCTTTTGTCGAAATGGCAGCGCGCCATAAACCTCGTGGGAAAGAACACCTTAGCAAATGCTTGGCGACGTCATATTCTGGATAGCGCGCAGCTTCTTCCGCATATTGAAAAAGACCTAAAGATTGCCGATTTAGGTAGCGGTGCTGGATTGCCTGGGCTCGTGATTGCAATTGCGACAGGTGCTAACGTTCAGCTTGTTGAGAGTGATCAAAGAAAGGCAACTTTCATGCGTGAAGTCGCTAGAGAAACAGGGACAGATGTTGATGTTCATGTTGCGCGGATTGAAGACTTGCCTTCACTAGATGCCGATATTGTTACAGCGCGGGCGCTTGCGCCTTTGCCAAAACTCCTTCCATGGGTTCACCGCCATTTGAAAAAAGGTGGTAAATCTGTACTTATGAAGGGGGCTGGTGTCGATCAAGAATTGACCGAAAGCACGAAACAATGGACAATGAATGTGGTCCGAAAGTTTAGTATATCTGACGCATCCGGAACCATTCTCATTGTTAATGACCTTTTGCCCCTAACAGATAGCTGATCATATTTTGCACCCACATCGTACCCGTATTATCTCGATTGCGAACCAGAAAGGTGGTGTTGGTAAAACAACTACAGCCATTAATCTCGCGACCGCGCTTGCTGCCATTAAACAGAAAGTTCTGATTATTGACCTCGACCCCCAAGGCAATGCCTCGACGGGATTAGGTATTGAGCATGAAACTCGAGACAAAAATACATATCATGTCCTTATCCGTGAGATTGCTTTGCAAGATGCGATACAGGCAACCTGCATTCCAGGATTGGATATTGTTCCCTCAGGCATAGATCTATCAGGTGCTGAAATTGAACTTGTTGATGTTGAGCGTCGGGAATTCTGTTTACGCGAAGCTCTTATGCTCGCGTCGGTCGAATATGATTATATCCTCATTGATTGCCCGCCGGCCTTAGGTTTATTGACGATCAATGCTTTAGTCGCGTCGCAGGCCGTACTTGTTCCCCTTCAATGTGAGTTCTTTGCATTGGAAGGCGTATCCCTTTTGGTCCGGACGATTGAACGCGTTAAAGCGACCTATAATCCAGGGTTAGAAATTCAAGGAATTGTTCTGACCATGTTTGATGGCCGCAATAACCTATCGGGCGCGGTTGCAGATGACGTTCGGGCATATTTTGGGGATAAGGTCTATCAGACAGTAATCCCAAGAAATGTTAAAGTTTCAGAGGCGCCTTCATATGGGCGCCCTGTAATTGTCTATGATATCGACTGTGCCGGTTCACAGGCATATTTGAGCCTCGCGGGTGAAGTCATTCATCGCGAACGACGAGTAGGTGTATAATGGCAGATAAAAAGAAAAAATTAGGTCGCGGTCTTTCAGCCCTTTTAGGTGAAAGTAACGATGACTATGCGAAGTTGGACCGTGTTCGTACTGGAAAGCCAGTTGCTGTTGAGCTTTTGCATCCAGGAAAATACCAACCACGGCATCATATGGACCAGGTCGCTATCGATGCGCTGGCCCAGTCAATTCGTGAAAAAGGCGTGTTACAGCCCCTCCTCGTAAGGCGGCATCCAGACGATCCATCGGCATTCGAAATTATTGCAGGTGAACGCAGGTGGCGCGCAGCGCAACTCGCCCAACTTTCTGAAGTCCCTGTTATTATTAAAGATTTTGATGATCAGACAACACTCGAAGTCGCTCTTGTTGAAAACGTACAGCGCGAAAACCTATCTGCAGTGGAAGAAGCTGATGCGTATCAGCAGCTTATGGAAGAGTTTGGTCACACGCAGGACGATGTATCAAGACTGGTTGGAAAAAGTCGAAGCCACGTCGCCAATACATTAAGATTGTTAGCTTTGGATCCAAAAGTGAAGAAGTTTGTAGAAGAAGGCCTTTTAAGTGCGGGACATGCGCGCACATTGATTGGTGTCGACGGCGCTTATGAAAAAGCTAAAAAGATTATAGAAAAAAATCTAAGTGTGCGGGAGGCAGAAAAACTTGCTCGCCAATCAGGTGTAAAGTCTCAATCGAAAAGTGTTTTGAACGCGAAGCCTAAAGATGTAGATACAATCGCACTTGAGCGAGATTTAACTAATCTATTAGGCTTGAAAGTAACCGTAGATGGTTCAGGCCAAAAAGGCGTCTTGCGCATTGCATACGACGACTTGGATCAGCTTGATCTAGTTATTGAGAAATTGAAATCTGTTGATAAAAAGTCGATTTCAACGGTGGTAGAACTCCCTCGCGAAGAAAATAAATCTCAAAAGGAAGAAACGCCAAAACTATCTGTTAGCTTGAAGCCAAAAAGATAATCTATATCAATTGCTTACATAACTAATTAGTGATTTGTCGTCTGTTTCGTCGTGCGGCCTGAGTGAGCTGAATCATTGTTCTTTCACAAAGACTCCGATCGATATCTAAGCCTGACTTACAGTCCCGCTCCGTCTGCAATAACAAAGTTAGTGCGCGTGCAAGGTCTGGCGTCGACCAGACGTTGGCCTGTGAGATGAAACTATCCATCATTTTGAAAAATACAGGTGGGCGCAGCCGTTTTGCGGCCTCCCCGATTGATGAGCCATTTTCGACATTTGCTTTTGCTTGATGCAAGCGATCAAGGTGACGTTGAACTCCTCGAATAACAGCAATAGCCGCGGTTCCTTCAGAAAAAGCGCGATCCATAGAAATACTTAGACGTTTCTGATCTCCAGCACCGACAGCAAAGGCAATATCGTCTAAAGATGATGTTTTGATATCGCCGATGGCGGCTTCTACATCATCTTCAGTTACTGTTGCTCCAGAATCAGGTCCACCTGCATAAAGTATGAGTTTATCAAGTTCTTGGCGGATGGCTAATCGGTCTGTACCAAGTCGAGCTAACAGTGCGGGCAATGCATCTGGTGCTAATTTGATGCCCTGGCTTGAAAAATGCTCACGGACAACAGCGCCTAAATCACGGCCTTCATCTGGATAGCATCCGATAGCAGCTGCATCGTCCCGCGTCTCAAATAGTACACGTATTTTAGAACGTGGCGTTAACTCAGAAGCTTCGAATATTGCTGGTAATGCACCTGCACCTGAATCTAACCAGGATTCAACGATAGGTGCAGCAGCATCCGTTAGATCACGGACGCGAACCACAGAGGCGCTACCCATGAGAGACATTGCATTGGATGCGTCGGATAACAGTGCGCCGTCTTTCTTTAAGACATCCCCAGAAACTTCTGTTACGGCAAAGGGGTCATCTGCATCAGCAAAATGGGATACAAGAGCTTTACCGCGTTCACGTATAAGTCCGGAATCAGGCCCAAAAAACAAAATAGCACGAACACTATCGCGTGGAGATTTTAAAAAAGCTTCAGCCTTGCCGCCATTCAGCTTCACTGGCGCAAAACCTTTGAATGTGAATTGGTGAGATGAGAAGCAAGACGAATGCGAATTTGCTGAGCGAGATCATCAAGAGCTCTTTCTCGAGCCCCTTTCACCGCCATTAAAGTCTGAAACTCAGATTGAAAAATATTATAACCACTCGTTGATGTAACAACATCAGAATGAAGTTGACCCCCTGCTACAAGAGACTCGAGACTGAAGCTCCCAGTAACCATTAAATTAGCACGTGTTGCTTCTGCACTGCGTTGAACAGCTAGGCTACTGGTCCCTTCAGTTAGAGAGATATTGAGTATATAAAGCGCTTCGCCGCGACGGCCGTTTGGATACAAAAGTCGGACTAGGGCGTTACGCAGATACTGCCCTTTCCGATCAGGAATGTTTGAAATAGCAACACGCTTCAACACATCAAAAGCATAAACACCTTGTATGGCAGCATTTTCACTGGGTGGAGCGTAAAGAGGCCGAAACCCACACGCAGTCATACTGAGCGTTAAGGCGATCAAAAATGTTATTTTAAATGACGACATTTACGATCTTATTTGGCACGACAATAATTTTCCGCACATCCTTGCCCTCAATAAAAGTTTGAATACCCTCAAGCATAAGTGCCGCTTGTTCTATTGTTTCTTTATCTGAGTCTTTTGCAATATTAAGTGTACCGCGTAGCTTTCCATTAACCTGAACGGCAATGGTAACTTTATCATCAACAAGCATTTCCTGTGCAGCAACAGGCCAAAGCGTATCTGCAATGAGTGTTTTATGTCCAAGAGTTTGCCACATTTCTTCGGCAAGATGCGGCATAAGCGGGCCAATTAAAATTGTTAAAGTTTCCGTAGCAAATCTTAACACCCATGCTGCGCCGGCATCATTTGGCTTCATAGCTTCGACGGCATTGCTTAATTCGCGGATCCGAGCGACGGCTTTGTTAAAGTGAAACCGATCAAGATCGTCAGTGACAGCGACAATAGTCCGGTGCACCATTCGCTCAACATCTGCAGAATGACCATCAATTTGTTCAGGACGATCAGCGCCTAACGCTGCAATATCGAATGCAGGTTCATCCACTAAACGCCATAAACGATTTACATACCGCCAAGCCCCATCAACGCCAAAATCTGTCCAATCTAAATCTCGATCGGGCGGGCTATCAGAAAGCATAAACAAGCGAGCCGTATCAGCCCCGTAAGTTTCAATAATCTCTTCAGGGTCTACGACGTTGCGTTTTGATTTGCTCATTTTTTCTGAGCGGCCACGAGTAACATCAACACCAGCTTGATCTTTGAACGTGCCACCTTCTTCGAATACGACATCAGTTGGAAAAAGCCATTTTCCTTCTGCGCTTTTATACGTCTCGTGACAAATCATGCCTTGAGTTTGGAGACCGGCAAATGGCTCATCGATCCCAAGATAACCACACTCTTTCAATGCGCGGGTAAAAAACCTAGAGTACAATAGGTGTAAAACAGCATGCTCGATACCACCAATGTACTGGTCAACGGGTAACCAGTAATCCGCGGCTGAACTCTCAAAAGCCTGCTCTGGAACGGGCGAGCTAAATCTTGCAAAATACCATGAAGATTCAAAAAAAGTATCGAAGGTATCTGTCTCTCGAACCGCCGGCTTGCCGCAGGTGGGACAATCAATCTGCTTCCATGTTGGATGCTTATCGAGCGGGTTCCCATCAACAGAAATGTCGATGTCTTCAGGCAGAACAACAGGGAGTTCAGCAGCTGGAACAGGAACAGCCCCACAAGCATCACAATGCACAATCGGAATTGGGCAACCCCAATAACGTTGTCTGGATACACCCCAATCACGGAGCCTGAAATTAACTTGTTTTTCGCCCGTACCTTTGGCTTCAAACCACTTAATGATTTCAGTTTTAGCTTCAGGGACGGTCTTTCCATTTAAAAATTCAGAATTAATGATTAGGCCATCGCCAGTGTAGGCTTCGTTTTCAACGACAAACGTGGCACTGTCTTCGGTCTCCGGACACACGACAGCTGTGACGGGTAAACCGTATTTACGTGCAAAATCCAAGTCCCTTTGATCGTGGCCAGGACAACCAAATATCGCCCCTGTGCCATAATCCATGAGGACAAAGTTGGCGACATATATAGGCAATGTCTCGCCTGCAAGAACAGGATGTTCACAGCGAAGGCCTGTATCAAATCCGAGCTTATCTGCTTTCTCAATCGCGGCTTCAGAAGTTGCCATGCTATTACAGGTCGCAATAAATTCGGCCAATTCTGGATTGTTCTCAGCAATCTCTGCAGCGATTGGATGGTTGGGAGAGATTGCCGTAAAGGATGCGCCAAAAATAGTATCTGGCCGCGTGGTGTAGACGTCTAAAGGGGCATCTTTATCAATAATTTTGAAAGCGACATGTGCCCCTTCGGAACGGCCGATCCAGTTATGCTGCATCGTTCGTACACGATCAGGCCAACGATCGAGACTTTCTAGTGATTGCAGTAAATCATCGGCGTAGGCAGTAATTTTTAAAAACCACTGTGCAAGCTTTCGCTTTTCTACTTCAGCACCAGACCGCCAACCCTTGCCATCAATAACTTGTTCGTTTGCGAGCACGGTATTCTCTACAGGATCCCAGTTGACCCATGATTCTTTTCGATAAACCAACCCGGCATCAAGGAAATCCAGGAACATTTTTTGTTCGTGTTGATAATACTCTGGGTCACATGTTGCGAATTCACGCCGCCAATCATAAGCCAGGCCCATTGATTTAAGCTGCTCGCGCATGGAGGCAATATTGTCATGAGTCCATTTAGCAGGATGCACGTTATTTTCTTTAGCAGCGTTTTCAGCGGGAAGACCAAACGCGTCCCAACCCATTGGGTGTAATACATTGTATCCTTGAGCACGACGAAAGCGCGCAACGAGATCACCTAAAGTGTAGTTGCGAACGTGGCCCATATGAATCCGACCAGAGGGATACGGAAACATTTCCAGGACATAGTATTTTTGTTTTGAAGGGTCTTCTTCGACTTCGAAGCACTTTTGATCTACCCAAGTTTTTTGCCACTTGGCCTCTGTTTGTTTAACGCTATATCGAGACATCAGTTGGGAACTCACAAATTTCTACAAGCTACGATGTTAAAACGCAGCATGTTTCAAATAACAAAGCCGATATCGGCGCGGACAATCTACTTAGATGTTAGGGTCTGGTGACGAAGCATTCTAGCCTTAGTAAGGATTGAATCCTCAACCTTAGGTGCGGTTCCATTTGGCACCGTTGCATCAGCCCAAGTACCAGCGCGATCACGTAGTTGTCTGAATACAGAAACTTTAACACCGTCCGCTCTAAGTGTTCGCCCAAGAATGTATACGTTTAGCTTAAACCGCTCACTCGGAGATTCTGGCGGACTATACCAATCAGTGAGGATGACTCCACCAAAGGCGTCTGCCGTATTGATTGGCATAAATGAGATGGTTTCCAGAGTAGCACGCCATAGAAAGCTATTCACACCCAGGGAATTGCCATCATTTTTATTTGAATTGTCACCAAGGAGATTAAATCCACCATCACCAAAGATCGTTTTGCGTTTGGAGTAATCGGTATACTCATCATCGTCGTTTGAACTGCGCGGATCCAAGGGTGTGTAAGAACAGCCCGCAGTTAAAATACATGCGGTCAAAAGGACCATAAGGGGTCTACCCAGTTTGATCTCTTGAAAAGTCATTTGTGGCAGTCCTTTAGTCCCAGATTCTCAAATTATAAATACAATTGGCTCAAATGAAAGCCGTAGGCATTCTTTAATACACTAAATGCTTAGAATCTACCAGACATTGGCGATGCCTTTAAGGTTGAAAATACTAAGCTGACCGATAGAGATCTTCAAACAGTCCGATACCTGCAATCCCAGCCGCACCTGCACCAAAAACACGGTGAATGCGTGCTGTAGAAATACCTCCAAGACCTATAATAGGCACCCTCGCTGAATGGCATAATGACGCAAATCGCGGCATACCAAGGAAATCACTGTTTTTGTGGCTTTTGGTCGCAAAAACGGGTGATAAAAGGCAGGCATCGACACCAAAGTTTGTCGCTTGGGTAATTGACCTCAAAGAATGTGCCGAACTCGATATAATTTTTGGCTGTAAGCGAAAAATATCTGTTTTTTTCCAATGAATGAGTGATTTTTCAGGGATATGTACCCCATCACATGCAAGCTGTCTTGGCGGACGACTTAAAGATTCTATGAGGGTTACGCCGTTGTCTTTGCATATTGGCGAAATGCGGTGGACCGTCTCCGATTGCCGGGTTGTATCTAGATCGCGAACGATCAATACACAATTTTGTGGCAGATATGGGATCAAAGGTGTTGGGTCAGGTAGCCTTTCGTGATCCGTCATAGCGAACCAAAGAGGTAACATTCTACACTGATGATTGTCTTGAAGAATAAGGCTTGGTAACGTTCGTTTCATTGAAATAGGCATAGTGATAATATGACTCAAATCGTTGATCCCGCAAAGAATCTTAAGGCCATATTGGACGATATCGAGATGGCAGCTCAGTCTGTTGATCGTGATCCAAGTATGGTTCATCTCGTGGCCGTTTCAAAAGTCCATGATGAGACGCGTATTCGTCCTGTCTTGGAAGCCGGCCAGAGAGTGTTTGGTGAGAACCGTGTCCAGGAAGCGATGGGGAAATGGCCACAATTGCGCGAAGACTTTAACGATATTGAATTGCATCTCATTGGGCCGCTGCAATCAAACAAAGTTAAAGAGGCTGTGGCGACTTTCGATGTTATTGAATCCGTAGATCGCCCTAAAATCGCCCGCGCTTTAGCAAAAGAATTCGAACGGACGGATCGGCATCTTGGGTGTTATATCCAAGTGAACACTGGCGAAGAGCCACAAAAAGCTGGGATTCATCCAGAAGACGTCGATGCGTTTATATTGATGTGCAAACAAGAGCTTGGTTTGAATATTCTGGGATTGATGTGTATTCCCCCGGTGGATGAAGAGCCTGCAATGCATTTTGCCTTACTGGCAGATATTGCAGATCGAAACGGCATATCAGGATTAAGCATGGGGATGAGTTCAGATTACGAAACCGCGATTAAGCTAGGCGCGACACATGTCCGTGTGGGCACTGCTATATTTGGTCCGCGACCTAAACCGCAGGCCTAGCCGCTTTTATCGTTGAAAATTTCAACTTTTGTTGCTGTTGTCCATTTTTGTATCAACATCAAAAGGTCATCCTTGGCGAGTGCGATACAGCCTTCAGTGGCGGCGTAATCTGGTGAGGCAACGTGAATAAAAACAGCGCTGCCGGCGCCCGGAACAACGGGATTATTGTTGTGCCCGATTTCAATGACCAAATCATATAAATCATCATCACGCCACATGCGTTCATGGCTTGCGCTAAATGGAAGGTTCACGAGTTGATTGTATTCAGGATGTGTGGGGTCGTCGCACCAACCATCGTCAAGATTGAGATTTTGATGAGGCAGTAATGTCTCGATAGATTTGATTTTATCTGATCGCCAAAATAGCCGCAAAAGCGGATAAATTCCCGTTGGTGTGGCGCTGTCGCCTTCGACTTTATAGGTGAGTATGCCGCCTCGGCCTAATGCACAGCGATATGTTTTGCTGTCAAATTTAAGATGACCATCGGCATAGACATTAATATTCATGATAAACCCTCAATATGGTCAGACTTTACCGTAAACGTTTAACTGCGGCCAAAACTGTGGAGATTTGCGGCAGCTTCATATGCCCAGGAAGCAGAGCGGGAATCTGCGCTTAAGGTGACAGCTGAAGCGAGTTCATCTTGCAATGAAGCCCAGGGTTGTTCTTGCTGCATAAAGGGTTCGGCGTCAGGAAAAGATGGGCTAACTGCTTTTGTGTGCGGCGCCTGGTCCAGTGCCGGGTTATTCCGCCTCGTCCAGTCATATTCCTGGCGGGCCCATGCGAGGACAGGATCATTTGGGTCAAGCTGCTGAGGTTGAGACGTATTCGGCGGCGTGGTTTCGTTAAAAGCGAGGGCGCTGCCCTCATCGTCAGGTGTAACCCATGACGTCATATGTTCACCGATATCCATGCCGGTATTCTCTTCAACAACGACGTTCGCTAATGCACTCGCGAACCCTAATGGACCGAAAAACAGTGTTGACCCCATCATCCGAGGTGCAGCTGAAATCTCGTCACCGGTTGTTTCACGGTAAAAAGTAGAGATAACGGGAATATGTTGGAGTGGGTTTACGATATCAATCAGATCGCTAAAGGAGAATCCGCCGTCACCAAAGAAACTAAACGCGTCATCTTCGATGGGATAAGAAGAGGGCGCTGTGAATGCTAATTCTTGTGACTGGATCTTGTTTGAAGACGCAGTTTGACCACCAATAAATGATGGCGGCCAGTTTTGCTGTTGATTAATAGACGGCGTCATAACTTTCCCAACCCGATAGTCCCACAGCTATATAAGCAAAGCGTGTGCCAACTAAAGTTGTTTATAAACAATAGGTTGAGTATTGTTTAGATGGGTAATTTACGGTTAAGGCAGAAACTGCCGAGCACATTCAGGAATCTAAATTTGATGCCCTGATCGTGATGCCTTGGTCTGGAGATAAAACTCGTTGTGCTGATTTGATGGAAAAGTGTGTGTGACACGCTCGACAACATTGATCCCGTATCGCTCCAAAGCATTCATTTTATCTGGGTTATTTGTCATCAAACGAATTTTTGTGAAGCCCAGTAATTTCAGCATGCGAGCAGCTGGCATATACACACGCTCGTCGGATTCAAAGCCGAGCTGTTCATTCGCGTCCATTGTATCAAAACCAAGATCTTGAAGCTCGTATGCCCGTAGCTTGTTGATGAGGCCGATCCCGCGCCCTTCTTGTGCGAGATATAAAAGCACACCCGTGCCCATTATTTTGATTTCACTCATGGCCCCTTGAAGCTGGTCACCGCAATCGCAGCGGAGGCTTCCCAGTAAATCCCCGGTGAAGCATTCTGAATGCAGTCGGACGAGAGTTGGTTCATCTTGTTTCGGCGAGCCTATGACAATTGCGAGATGCTCACGTCCACCGTCTGCAGGTCGAAAAGCTATAATTCGGGTGTTATGAGCATCGCTTATTGGGACGCGCGCTTCGGCTATTTGTTTCAAATTTCGAACAGCGGCCCCTTCGAATTGAAAAATGTCACCAGTATCAACAGTCAAAAAATCATGGCGGTGTGCCCAGGCGACCACATCATCAATATTATTTAAATGTACGGTCATAGCAGCTGGAAGTAGACGTGCAATTTTTGTAAGCGCGACGGCAGCAGAGGCACAGCCATGTCCCTGTTTTTCGTGCACGGTAATGGTTAACCGTTCTCGAAGTGCATCTGTTACGCTTGTTTGTACTAAAGGATTGGCAAGCGCACTGATTTCATCGGCAGAAAGACCGCCTAATCCAGAAACTTCAGCAATTTTACCCACAGTTTCTGCGAGTCCAAGCACAGCCGCGCGTCGACCGGTAATCGCTAATGACGGAACCGAGTCATCGAATGACTGAAGCTGTTTAAGGCTTTCAGCTGTTAATCCTTCAGCAGCCAAGGCAAGTACGGCTTGCCCGACGCCACCGCATACCACAACAGGACGGCCTCGACGGAGCTCCCCCATTGTGCGCTCAACAGATAATACAGTCAGGGGAGCGCGGGTCGCAGAGACTTCATATATCTCAGGCTTTTGTTTATTGTGATCGGTCATTTGATCATCCTAGCATCTTTCCGCAGGGCGCAGCTTAATATATAAGTCAAAGAGAAAAATACAAAGTGATGTTTCATATCGGGCTCGCACCGGGGATTCGTCAGAAAGGGTTATGAAATGAGCAATGGTAAGCGCATCCTGATTGTCGATGATGATGAAGACCTTGTCGAGATGCTGAGTGATCAGTTGAAACTCCACGAAGAGTTTCAAGTTGTTTTGGCAATGAGCGCAGCTGAAGGCCTTGAGTTCACGAAGCAAAGCAATTTTGATATGATCCTTTTGGATGTTAGATTGCCTGATATGGATGGCCGCGAAGTGTGCCGTATCATGCGTCGTGCAGGCGTTCGAGCACCAATTATTATGCTGACGGGTGCAGATACTGACGCAGATACAATTCTGGGTCTTGATGCGGGAGCGAATGATTATGTAACAAAGCCCTTTAAATTGGGTGTTCTCTTGGCGCGGCTTCGTGCTCATATTCGCCAGCACGAACGCAGCGATGATGCGGTCTTTACGATTGGCCCCTATACGTTTCAGCCTGCAAATAAGCTGCTGATGCATGAGGAAGAACAAAAAAAGGTTCGTCTCACAGATAAAGAGACTGCCATATTGAAATATCTTTACCGTGCTGGAGATAAGCCAGTAGCACGTGATAAGCTTCTGGATGAGGTGTGGGGATACAATGCCGCTGTCACTACGCATACGCTTGAGACCCACGTTTATCGTCTACGTCAGAAAATTGAAGCAGACCCATCGAGCGCGAAGTTGTTGGTCACTGAAGCGGGTGGATATAAGCTCGTTCCATAATTTAAGTGCGCAATAGAACGCCCGGCGCAGGGGTGCTGGCCGGGCGGTCCTGGACCAAATGACGGTCATGAACAGCAAAGCAGTTCATCGCGAACGCCAAGGGGGGTAGGCGAACGTGCATTAGTTACATAATCACATTATAATGATTTTAAAGTAGACCGCCGGCGAAAATTTTATCGCCCCAGATCTAGCTCTGGAAAACTTGTGATAAAGCGATCATCAGAAATCGGAAAATCAAATCGGGCATTGATCAACGTCAAATCTGTAACAATCCCCTGCGCGTCGACTATTGACCATTTTCTAAGCACCATTGGTTCGTCTGTGAGAACTAAAGTGAATTCACCGGCTAGGGGATCTTTTGTCTGAACCATGCTTACGCGAATGGTATTCCCGCCTTGCTCAAAATTAGTGAGCGCCAAGTCACCTTCGGTAAGAGAAAAGTTTTTGCGTAACAGGAATGCTGCTGGCGTATCCTCGACTGGGATATGATTGACTTGTTTAAGTTCCGTATCCACATAGCTGAAGTATTTACCATTGGCGATAATGAGAACCGGTGTTGGCGGCGCGTATTCAATCCGCAATCGCTCTGGTCGTGCCAAGAGAATTTCTCCGCTGGCGGACTCGCCATTAGATGAAATTTGCAAAAATTCCGCCTGCATTGTTTTGATGCTATCGAGGTAAGCTTCAATTCGCTTAAGGGATTTTGTAATATCTGGCGTGACGGTCACAGAAGACGCGGCCCGGCTGGTATCGGGCGAGCCGAATAAAACAGATAATGATAAAAGCGCTATATAAATATATCTCATGCGCGTTTCTATGATCATATTGTGGCAACGTAAAGGCAGATGCCGCTAGTCTGAATGGTTACCAATCAAGACCTCACGACGGCCGACGCGATTTGCAGCACTTACAACGCCCTCGCGTTCCATGGTTTCGACAATCCGTGCGGCGCGGTTATAGCCGATCTGGAAATGCCGCTGAATGAAGCTGGTTGACGCTTTGCTTTCACGTGCAACCAAGGCAACGGCCTTATCATAATGCTCATCGTATTCTGTATTTCCGCCGGCTTCTTCACCCAGAACAGGTTCACCTGTGTCTTCGGTAACAGATTCAATGTAATCCGGCGTGGCTTGAGCTTTGAGGTGGTCGACAATACGTTCGACCTCTTCATCTGAAACAAAGGGGCCGTGCACACGAGAGATACGGCCACCACCGGCCATGTAGAGCATATCGCCCTGACCAAGGAGTTGTTCAGCACCCTGTTCGCCAAGGATTGTCCGGCTGTCAATTTTCGATGTTACCTGGAAACTAATCCGTGATGGGAAGTTCGCTTTAATCGTACCTGTGATCACATCAACGGATGGACGCTGTGTTGCCATCATCAAGTGAATACCAGCAGCACGGGCCATTTGCGCAAGACGCTGGATTGCAGCTTCAACGTCTTTGCCAGCAACCAACATAAGGTCAGCCATCTCGTCTACAACGACAACGATATATGGAAGTGCGTCTGTTGGGAGTGGCTGTTCTTCGTAAATAGGCTTGCCGTCTTGATCGAAGCCGGTTTGAACCGTGCGATTTAGGACTTCATTCTTTTTCTTGGCTTCGGCCAAACGTGCGTTATATCCGCCAATGTTACGGACACCCATTTGACTCATATTGCGATAGCGATCTTCCATTTCCCGGACGACCCACTTGAGTGCAACAACGGCCTTGGTTGGGTCCGTGACAACGGGTGTCAAAAGATGCGGAATATCCTGATAAACAGAGAGTTCGAGCATCTTCGGATCGATCATAATGAACTTACATTGTTCAGGCGAAAGATTGTACAGCAACGACAAGATCATGGTGTTCATCGCCACCGACTTACCTGAACCCGTTGTACCTGCGATCAATAGGTGCGGCATGCGCGCCAAATCAACTGTTACTGGACCACCACCGATATCTTTGCCTAATGCGAGCGGAAGTTCAGCCTTGGTTTTTTCAAAATCATTTGAGGAAAGCAGTTCTCGCAAATGAACAATCTCACGGCTTGCGTTTGGCATTTCGATACCAATAACGTTCCGACCAGGCACGACGGCAACACGGACAGACACAGCACTCATGGACCGCGCGATGTCATCTGAAAGACCAATGACACGTGATGTTTTTGTCCCTGGTGCAGGCTCAAGCTCATATAATGTGACGACAGGACCGGGACGAACCTTAACGATTTCGCCCTTAACGCCATATTCCTCAAGAACCGTAGAAAGATACCGTGCATTTTGTTGTAGAGCTTCTCGGCTTTCGCGGCTCTCTTCACGGGTTGCCTGTGGGAGATCAAGAATCTCTAAAGGCGGCGTTGCATAATCACCGTCTGCGCCTAATGGCAGTGATTGTTGACGCCGCGCTTCAGCCTTACGGCCTGTCTTTGCGCGTTTTGGACGGGGATCGACGACAGGTGCCACTGGCTTTTCAGCGGTTCGTTTATAAGTTACATCAAGCACACCACCAGTTGGGATATGATCATCATCCGGCTCAATGACTGCAGGTTGATCTTTGTGCCGCTCAGGCATGATCTCTTGAATGCGATCGCGCAACGGCATGGTCTTGTCTCCAAGGCCTCGCGCCGCACCATATGCATTTTGACTAAGCGCATAGCCATGCTTCATGCCACGCCAAGACGTTCGTGCAGCGATGACCCAGTCTTTGGGGCCCATGCCTAATGCAATGACACCCGCGCCAAAGGCCAATCCACCAAGGACCCATATCGTAATGGTTTCGCCGCCTTGAATACCGACGCGACCAATCCAGACTAGAAGTTCCTCATAGGCAAGTGATCCCGCAACGCCGCCTAAGCCAGAAAAAGGTGGCCAACCGGTTGGCACACCGACGCCGGCAAGAAAAACAGCGCTCAAAATAATTGTAAGGATCAGCCAGCCTAGGCGTCCTAATGGTTTAGCTAACGTGCCGTGCGTCAAAACAAGTGCAGCCCAAACAGAAAGCACAGCTGGAATCATTAATGCGGCATAGCCAATAAGCTGCAGTGTAAGGTCAGCGAAGATCGCGCCCCATTGCCCTGCAAGGTTAATGGGTTGATTGTCCGTTGCGCTATTTAAGGATGGGTCACCTGGTGCGTACGTAAGGATTGCAGCGCCAATAATAGCAGAGGCGCCAACAAGGCCTAAGCCGAGAAATTGCCAGCAGCGCCGTTTAAGAGCCGCGGCAACGGTGGCGGGTAAAAGTGGCTCGGAAGTCCGGCCATTTGAATTTGCACGAAGTACGGTCATGCATCTTTGGTAAGCTGGGTTTCTTTACAAGAGATTAACGTGGCGTGCAGCCTTAATATAACAGAAGAAGTCGCGGATTAACGCAAATTAACCACAAGATGTCGGGGGTCATCTTTTTACTGTTTAAGAAGGCTAAATCTGATGCACGAATCGATTCTTGAAGATTCGTCTGACCTGAACAGAAAAAGCCAGGCGGGGGGAGCCGCCTGGCTTTCTAAGGAAACCTCTGATCTTGGAGGAGAATCAGTAGGTTTGGGAGACTTTACCAAATTCTGGATAAGCTTCCATACCGCACTCTGCGCGGTCGAGGCCAAGTTCTTCGTCCTCTTCCGAGACACGGAGGCCAATGGTAACTTTCAAAACCATCCAGACGATGGCACTTGTGATCGTCACAAACGCGCCGATTGCAACAATACCAATTGCTTGCGTTGCGATAGATCCGCCGCCGAAGATACCCACAGCCAATGTGCCCCAGATACCTGCAACCAGGTGTGCTGAGATCGCACCAACGACGTCATCAATTTTCATCTTGTCGATCAATGGAACTGCGAAGACTACAAGCGCACCGCCAACACCGCCGACAATCATTGCAATTGTGTGGTTTTGCAGATCAGGACCCGCTGTAATTGCCACAAGTCCGCCGATTGCACCGTTAAGTGCGAGTGTAACGTCGACTTTTTTGTACATGATCTGAGCGATGATCATTGCGACAACGACGCCTGCAGCTGCAGCGAGGTTAGTGTTCACATAGACAATCGACATTGCAGTTGCATCAAATGCGGACCCGAGAGCTAACTGTGATCCACCGTTAAAGCCAAACCAACCGAACCAAAGGATAAACGTTCCTAATGTGGCGAGTGGAATGTTGGCACCTGGAAGCGCACGAATGCTGCCATCAGGGCCGTACTTGCCTTTACGTGCACCGAGGATGATAGCGCCTGTTAAAGCAGCCCAACCACCTGTGGAGTGTACGAGCGTTGAACCGGCAAAGTCACTGAAGCCTATGTCAGCAAGCCAGCCACCACCCCAAACCCAGGATGCCTGGATTGGATAAATGACACCCGTCAATACGACGACAAAGATAATGAAAGGCCAGAACTTGATACGTTCAGCAACAGTACCTGATACGATCGATGCTGCGGTTGCAACAAACACCATTTGGAAGAACCAGTCAGATGCGACCGAATAACCCGTGTCTGAAACAGTGCTTACCATCACAGTGGTGGCCTCGTCAGCGTTAAGAAGCGTCAACTCATCACCTGATGGATTGTAGAAAAGTGCTAATGTGCCCATCCAACCGCCTTCAGGCACGTCAACGTACATGAGGTTGTAGCCAACCAGGTAGAACATGATGCCTGCCACAGAATAAAGCGCGATGTTCTTGAGGCAGATTGTTGCAGTGTTTTTAGAGCGGACAAGGCCAGACTCGAGCATTGCAAAGCCCGCAGCCATAAACATCACCAAGACGCCATGGATCAGGAAAGCGAATGTATTAAATACGTAGGCGCTTTCAGTTGATAAGTCAGCAGCGGCTGGGCCTGCACCCAACACGATTGCAGCTGTCGCGATGGCCGAGAAAATTCCCCGACACTTGTTTTTAAGCAGAAAATTCATCGTTTTCATCTCCTAGAGCGCTTCTGCGTTGGTTTCGCCGGTTCGAATACGAACCGCCTTGTCGAGGGAATAGACAAAGATTTTACCGTCACCGATCTTCCCGGTCATTGCTGACTTGTGAACAGTTTCAACAACTTGTTCGACAAGATCGTCAACGCATGCAATTTCAATTTTTACCTTGGGCAGAAAATTAACTTGATATTCTGCGCCACGATAGATCTCGGCCTGACCTTTTTGACGTCCGAAGCCTTTGACTTCAGAAACGGTCATTCCTTCGATACCAAGAGGGGTTAATGCTTCGCGCACTTCCTCAAGTTTAAAGGGCTTAATCACCGCCATGATCATTTTCATGATGAACTCCTTCCGGTGCATTCAGAGGAAAGTCGTGCGCCAATATTTGTGGCGCGATTCCCTCTTTGGGTTACGTGACCTATTCGGCCGCTGCCTTATTGAATACAAGGTTCGTGCCAGTTTTATGAGAATCAAAATTATTTATTAATTTCAATAGACTAGGAGTTTTTTGAGGTGTGGTATTAGGTTCAAAGGTACAATAAAATGCCTAATAAAAAAGCAATAACTGTATATGATTAAAAAATAGACATTATTAATTTGATGCTTTTGCTAGACAGGGCGCTTCTTTGAGGCCACCTATAATCTATGAACAAAGAAAGAAATGCTTTGAACGTCAGCACTGCGGATATACTCATCGTTGGGGGTGGTCTTGTCGGTGCTGTTGCGGCACGCGCACTCTCAAATTCAGGGCTGAGTGTGATTGTGGTTGATGGGCAAGTCTCGTCACTCGCGAGGTCTGCAGCATTTGATGGACGGGCTTCAGCCGTGGCCGCGGCATCAAAGCGCTTACTGACGGCGATTGATATCTGGCCTTATCTGGAAAAAGACGTGTCACCTATTCTAGATATCCGCGTGGCAGATGGCGCGTCCCCAATGTTTCTACATTACGATCATGAAGATGTTGGTGTAGGGCCGCTTGGATATCTTGCCGAAAATCGACATATTCGATGTGCTGCGCTAAGCGCATTGGAAAATGATCCGAACATCATCTTTTTGGCCCCAATGCGCGTTGAAAAATTGGCACGAGAGACAAATCTTGTCACAGCAACACTTTCAGATGGATCGGTTGTAACGGCCTCATTGGCCATCGCAGCGGATGGGCGTGGCTCTAAGACGCGTGAGAATGCAGGCATTAAAACAACGGACTGGCGATATCCGCAAGAAGCGATCGTTTGTACTGTTGAGCACGAGAAACCCCATGCATTCATCGCACATGAGCATTTCTTGCCAGCAGGCCCGTTTGCAATACTCCCTCTGAAGGGTACAGCTAAACGCCCCGCTCAAAGGTCCTCAATTGTATGGACTGAGCGTGCTGCGCATGCACGGCAGTTTGTTGGATTAGATGACCCAAGTTTTATCCGCGAACTCTCGCGTCGATTTGGCGATTTTATGGGGAAGATCTCTGTCGTAGGGCCCAGGTTCTGCCATCCTTTGGGATTACAGTTTGCAGATACTTCGGTGGCGCAACGCCTGGTGCTCATCGGGGACGCAGACCATGGTATGCATCCGATTGCCGGACAAGGCCTCAATATGGGTTACCGTGATGTTGCAGCACTTGTAGATGTGCTTGCCGAAGCGCGCCATGTTGGTCTCGACATTGGCAGCGCTGCTGTCCTCGAGCGTTATCAAAGATGGCGTCGATTTGATAATACATTGATGCTTGCTGTAACCGACGGCCTGAATAGGCTCTTTTCCAACAATATTGCGCCCATTCGCGTTGCGCGAGATATTGGCTTGGGTGGCGTCAATCGTATGCCATGCCTCAAAAAAATACTTATGCGGTCAGCAATGGGCTTAAGTGGTGATTTACCCACATTGATGCGTGCAGATTAAGGGTCTCGGCTAAGACCTTGAGCTTCAAGCTCAGCAATATAACCATCCCATAGCTCATCTTTGCGCATGCCCATATCGTGGAGGAAATCCCATGAGAAAATTCCGGTATCATGCATATCGTCGAACTTTATCCGAATGGCATAATTTCCAACGGATTCGACGCCCATAATTCCGACGTGTCGACGGCCAGCGACGGTCTTTTTCTGACTTGGACTGTGGCCTTGGACTTCAGCTGAAGGGCTCTCAACACGAAGCAGCTCTGCGGGTAATGACAGCGTCACGCCATCCTCAAAGTCGACATCAAGAATTTTCTCTTCACGTCTGAGGCGAATTTCAGTTGGACGGTGTTTTTGACTGAAGGTATCGGCCACCAATTATTCCCCTTTAGCAGGTATGGTTTTGTTCGTGGTGTCGATCTCACGTGCTTCATCGGCAAGCATAATCGGGATACCGTCGCGGATGGGATAAGCAAGGCCGGCCTTGTCACTGATCAGTTCTTGCTTCTCACGGTCATAGTGGAGCGAACCCTTGGTGACGGGGCAAACGAGGATTTCTAATAGTTTTGGGTCGATTTCAGTCGCTGATGACGTGCTCATTATGAATTCCTATGTGTTCAGGTACTTATTGCCGCACGTCGGAGGAAAGTGACTCTGATGCGTAAGCTGCAATTTCTAACATGCTGGTTAAAAGCTCGCCACGTTGAAATGTCGTCGCGCATTCTAATAGTGCCTGCTTTTCACCAGGATCAAGAGGGCATGACATCGCAAGCGTTGTAATCAAATCTTGATCAGAACTTTCTGCAATTTCGTCGGTGTCTGCAGTAATGCCATTCAAATCAAAATAGCGGGCCATCGCTGACAATAAGCGGTCCCGATCATCAATTTGTTCGTCGTTAATGGAATCGTCTATGTCAAAATCATGGATGTAGGGCGAGAAATCAGGACGGACGCGACGATAACCGTCGAATGCATCTAGTTCTTTTTCAACACGAAACCGGATCAGACCATCCAAGACAATAAGGTATCGTCCATCCTCAGTTTCACCGAATTGTGTGATCCGGCCTGCACAGCCAATTTCATAAAGCTTGGTGCCGTCGGGTAAAAGGTGCTCATCGCGCTCAGCAATCGGCTGAATCATGCCAATTAGGCGCGAGACTTTGAGCGCGTCTTCAATCATATTTAGATAGCGCGGTTCAAAAACGTTTAAGGGCATATGCCCGCCCGGCAACAACATGGCACCAGGCAACGGAAAGACAGGCAGGTCTTTGGGCAATGAATCAAAGGTTGGAATGCGCAAACGATCAATCATCAAATATGCATCCGGCCTAAGAAAATAAGACAGACGAAAGTTTACGTCGGCCCGTTGTTGTCAGCTCATGCGTTGGCCCGAGTGCATCAAAGATTTTAATCAAGTTCTCTCGTGCAGCGCCTTCATTCCAATCTTTATTTTGGCGCACAATTTCTAAGAGTTCGTCGATTGCCTGTTCATTTCGTTTAGCGGCATAAAGACCAAGCGCCAAGTCAAGACGTGCCTGTAAATCTTTTGGATTGGCGTCTACCTTTGCTTGAAGCTCGAGAGTGTCGCCAGCGTCATCAGCAACCTGTTCTAGCTCGAATGTTGAAATAGCTGCGGCAATGAGAGATTTAATTTTCCAGGCCTCAGGAAGCCCTTCGATCATATCGCGTGCCGTGTCAGACTCGTCGGCTGCGACGGCGGCACGGATCATGCCTGCAATAGCGCGCTCATTCTCAGGACTTTCTTGCTGTGCTTGTCCGTAAACGGCCAATGCCTCAAGCGGATCATTAGCTTCAAGAATGGCATCGGCTTGATCCAACAATTGATCAAGAGACCCCTTGACGCCATCGGTAAGCTTTTCGATAAACGTTTTAAGCTGACTTTCTGGAACAGCGCCCATGAAGCCATCAACGGGCTGACCATCTTTGAAGGCAAAAACAGCTGGAATAGACTTTACCTGCATTTGTGACGCGAGATCTTGGTTCTCATCAACGTTAACTTTGACCATTTTGACGGTACCCCCCGCCTCACGTACCAATTTCTCCATTAATGGCCCTAATTGTTTGCAAGGGCCACACCATGGGGCCCAGAAATCAACAATAATTGGGACATGGGCAGATGCTTCTATGACGTCTGTCATGAAGCTAGCTGTATCGGAATCTTTAATAAGATCGCCACCACTACTGCCAACAGGCTTCGCATCTAAACCAGCCGAAGAGTTTGGCTCAAGAACGAGCCCAGGCGTGGGTGCAGGTTGTTGTGCAGCAGTGGGTGCTTGGGGCTGGTTGCCTTGTGGATCTTCTTTTGGCGACATGCTGCCATCAGGGTTCATCACAAATTCCATTTTTTTGTCCTTTACCCACTTGGGGATCAACTATTTAACGAACGCTAAGTATATAGATGGACGACTAGGTGGCGTACGGCAAGTCTTAGCGCAAAACTGAATTATCGAAACTTAAACAGGCGTTCATGAATTACAAAAATGAAGGTTAAAAAATAAAAAGAATTTCACACTTGAAAAGCGCTAGATGATGCGTATTATCCCCACCGCTTCCAGTGTTTGCTGGAAATCAGAAGGACGCGGGCGTAGCTCAGGGGTAGAGCGCAACCTTGCCAAGGTTGAAGTCGAGAGTTCGAATCTCTTCGCCCGCTCCATTCTCTCCCATATAACTTATTGAAAATGCGTAGTTTTTTGCTTTTAATTGCTTATAAGCAAAAAGGGTTACTAACTCGCATCTGCATTTTGTCTCCACTGCAGCTCCACGGAGATAAAAAATGCCGAGTATTTCGAAGAAAAATGGTCGATTTCATGTGCGCGTTCGGCGGAAAGGTCACCCGACAAAATGTCGGAGCTTCCAGCTGAAATCTGATGCGCGTAAATGGGCGTGTGATTTGGAACGCAGTATAGATACAGGTCAATTTTTTGATGCTGATATTACGCTCTATAGCTTTCTTGAGCGTTATAAAAAAGAAATCACTGCCAAAAAACGTTCGATAGAACAAGAAACCTATCGGATTTCGGCACTGCAGCGACACCGCATCGCTTTAATGAATGTTAAAGACGTCACAGGCTTCCACTTAAGCCTCTTTAGAGATGAAAGGTTAAAAACTGTCAGTGGTTCGGCGGTCATTAAAGACATCAACCTTTTATCTCATGTCTTTAATGTTGCTCAACGTGAGTGGGGCTATGAGCAGCTTGAAAACCCTGTCTCTAAGTTGAACAAACCAAAACCAAATGAGCCCCGAAAAAGAAGGCTTGTAGAGAACGAATTTAATCGTTTGTTGGAAGCAGCTATCCAATCTGAGAACTTTAGGTTTCCTGTCCTAATTGAATTTGCCATAGAGACAGGCATGAGAAGAGGTGAAATGTTGTCTTTAAAATGGTCAGACGTTCATGTTGAACAGTCTTATTGCCACCTTCCACTGACTAAGAATGGTAGCAGTCGTGATGTGCCATTATCAATGAGGGCTAAAGCGTTGCTAGCAGACCTACCCAAAGACAGTGAGTTGGTTTTTCCAATACACTTTGAGGCTCTCAAGGGGCTTTGGAAGCGTGCAATGAAACGTGCAGATATCGATGATCTACACTTTCATGATCTTCGACATGAAGCGACGAGCAGGTTCTTTGAGAAAGGCTTAAACGTGATGGAGGTTGCTACTATTACGGGACATAAAGACCTTAGAATGTTGCAGAGGTATACTCATTTGAGGGCTTCTGATATTGCGACTAAACTTTTAAAATAAGTGTCTAGTGCAAATTCAGATGGAACTTTCTAATAAAATTTACGCCACTCTTTCCGATGAGTATTTTTCCAAAGCTTTAAAGATTTAGACCCACAAAGTATGAGAGCTAGATTAGGGAGGGATTAGTCCCCTCCCTTTTTTAAGTTTGTGTGGTTTTATCTAGCTATTATTAGCAGACTTATCTTTGTCTGTCTTCGGGGTAATAGGTTGAAAATCAATCCCACATTTTTTCTTAACTGATATTTGCTCAATAGCATCGCGCTCACCTTTGAGACGAGCATATTCTTGAGCTTGTGCTCCATCGCCACCCTCTAAGAAAAATAACGTTGGCCAAAACAATATAAGCCCAACCCCCATTTGCGCTGCATCATTATCAGCAGTCTTTTCAAGGCTGGCGTGCAACTCACTAACTCGCCGAGAAACACGAGCGACTTCTCCACCTAACTGTTTGCAGTCATAGTCTTGATACTGGATTGAAGAAACATACTGAGGAGCAATTTCTTCTGGTTGAGAAGCGCAACCTACTAACAATGTCGCAGCAGCCAATGCAATTATTTTTTTCACATAAATATCCTTTTCCTGATTTGCTAACTTATACGTGTTTATGTAACATTAAATTCAACATTTAAGAAGTGAATAGAGGTGTTTGTTTTGTTGAACTTAAAAATATCGTCGTTATTTTTACTTTTGTTTGTTATCGGCTGCGCATCGCCAGCTGATATGAATAGCATGGTCGTCAGCAAGTCTCCATCGGAGCGAATTAATCTCCCCCCTGAAATAAAGGGAGCGTTTACAATTAATCGTGTTGGTGGAGGAGAAGAAACAAACCCTCTTTGGACTTCTGAAGTTGATAACACTTCATTTAGAGGCGCTTTTGAGCGGTCACTTGATGCGACTGGGTTACTTGGGGGCATTAATACAGCCAAATATTCTATTGAAGCCGACCTGAAAAATCTTGATCAGCCATTATTTGGTTTGGATTTTACTGTTACATCGACAGTCAATTATGTGGTGCGAAACTTAAAAAATAAAGACGTATGGTTCGATAAAAACATCACTTCAAGTTTTACAGCGACTATAAGTGATGCATTTGCAGGTATAACGCGCCTTAAACTCGCCAATGAAGGTTCAATTAGGGAAAATATTTCAACTTTCATCGATGAGATGATCCAACAAGCTCCAAAGAAAAAACAATAATACCAGCCATCAATTTTAACAAATGACTGAAGTTAATTTGATGATTTTTAGGACATATTGACTACCTAATGGTTTATTTAACTGACATCTATTGATCTACTCATGTCTCTAGTAAGTTGAGAAAATGAGTTCATCTCTAAAAAAACTGACTTAATGGATTTGAGTTTATGACAAACTGAAACCTCATAACTTCTCGTTTCAGACTGTCAGTTCAGATACTAATACTACGGTCATTATTATGAATAAATTTTCTATATTAACTATCCTCTTTAATACATAACTCAGACCTTTTTAGGCTAATAATGGAGAGCCCGCTAGAAGGCCCCTCAGTGTCCCCAGATTGAGTTCTCTAAAAAGACTTGCAACTATAGAAACAAATGAAGGAGATTCACCAGTGACGCTCTGAGAGCATCCTAAGGCCCTTTTAAACTGATGATCTCCTGTTCTTTCTGAAAGCTGTCTAATCTTACATAGTAGTTAGGGTCAGTGTGTGAATCGACAAAGGCAATCATGTCCTTATGTTTTTGAAATACGTCAGCGTTATCAGCATCAGGAGCTAAATCTAGTTCACCTAGATACTCGTCATCATATCCAATCTGCTTAATCTTCACAGTCCGCTTTGCGAGATCATCAGCATCGTCTGACAAACGTTTGGCTACGTTTGTACATTGAACAAACACTCGCTCCATCTCACTCCTCAACAGTGTCGCATGTTCATGCGGGACGATGTAGCTGTCATGTATCGCAAGTAGAGGGATATTGTCGTCGGTGAATGTCTTTATGAGGGCTTCTGTCATCTGGCTATCGATATATTGAAGGTCGATTCCAGCTCCACTGCACATCTTATCTGTGATCAACGGATGCTTAGCTTGCAGTTGTTTTAAAGCACCTTTCAGTAACACATCTGTCAGCTTTATGGGTAGGTCGATTTCATGATCAGAATTAATCTCAGAACGCAGTGCTTTAAACGCCGATTTCTCATCTGCGGCATTGATCGACATCAGAAGTAGAAGCTTGCTTAGAATACGAGCTTCAGTTTTAGACAATCCATCAACATTTATCGAATATGGGTCGCTAGCACCATCATTCTCCGTCCAGTAGTTCTTTCCCTTCTCCGCATAAAGTAAAACGATGTGCAGACCACTGTAATCAATCTCTACGGTTCGTTTGCCATCAATACGGATAAACTGTCGATCATTCGAAGGTATCTGTTGCCAGAATCCCCCGTAGAATCTACCACCCTTTTTCCAGCTGTTTTCATTGAATACTCGCTTAGTGAATTTACTATGTTGGCTGATACGAACGAGCGTACCGTCACGTCTGCTTATTTGGGGTTCTTTCAAGTGACAGCAATCGATATGAGTTTTTTGAAGTAGGTCATTATATGACCGTAGTACCGACCTCATACGAATGGTCTCAGTTGTATCTACGTATTCGATGAGCTTCTTCACTTTATCATTTAATTCGATGGCCTCTCTATTCTCATCAGTCGTAATTGCGAGATTAGGAAAACGTGCGTCCATAAATCTGCTGATTAACTTTGCTGTTGGTTGAATACGAGAAACAAACCCAACACCTGTTTGAGGGCTCTGAAATCCTTTATATCTACGAATGAGTTTGAGTTCTTCTAAACGACGAGCAATTTCAGGTGTCTTTTTTGAAATCTTTAATGCGTTATATCTGCTCTTTGGTTTGTAGTGACTATTGTCAAAAGACATCGACACATACTACCAACCCTCTTTCCATGCGACATAGAGGTCTAGAAGCAGAACTTTTACATGCTTCTTTTTAATTTTAGATCGTTCTGATTCAAGGAAATAAGCTGAATAGATTTCATCTACAAAGTTATTAACTTCAGGCCATTCAGACCATCGATAGACATTTAATAATCTAGAGGCATCTCTAAGATCAGACTTCTTCTTTACTAAAGGTGATGATCCATCATTCATGAATAAACTATCTCCTTACATATCCTATTATCCATTACCCAGACCTTTTTTAATTAATCAGCCTATAGTTGATGCTATCAATCAAAAGTACAAAGCCTTATCAAGTTATCGCGCTAACTTGATAATCCCTGATGATATTAAGACATCATCAGGGAGTGAGAAGGCAATGATTATCGAATGATTATATCTCAGCAGATTTTGATGATTATTTGAGGGGCCTATATCTCTACACGATGATAGGGGCCTGTTTCTTTTGGTGGGGTCTCAGGCCACTTTCAGGCTGATTACGACGATACAGACACACAAAAATGATTAGGGCATCAAGATATCTTTATATGTACGGGGCTGATAGACATTTCTGCTCCAAATCCGCTCCAAATAAATTGTGTTTTGAAGGTTTCAGATGATGATTTTTCCCAATAAATCTGATATGATCTTGTTAGACTTAACTGAGCAGACTGGAAGCATTACCTGATTGAAAACAGTAGGTTAATAAAGTAGGTCATAATCAAAACCCAGCGCTTTTGAGAGTAACGAAATGGCGAGCTCAGTTGTCCGCTTATAACTATCCTCATGACCGTAGTTATAGCAATGCAAGCAATACAGAACCGTCGATTATGGAACACTTAGCCCAATGCCAAATGACTTTGCAGAAACGAGAATTACTGCCAATGAGGCTGGGAAGCCAATAAGACTTACGTTTTGGCCGAACGACCATCAGCCTGAACTAATCGATCAAGAAATACAGCTAAAGAACACCGTCGAGTGTTGGCATTGGATTGATCAGAACTGGAAGCAGACAGGGCTTGAAGATGGCTCCGGATGGATGTCTCTGAGCCGTCTGCTCTTTGATGGTGATGACACACAAAAAATACGTATGAGCTTTGAGGCTCTGAATGATGAAAAAAAAGCAGTCACTTTCGGTTAGTTACGATGATCGAAGAAGACAATGGCGTGTTAAGCTTCATGTCATTCGGACAGGCTTCAGCTGTGTGTGAGGTCAAACGCACGAAAATCTATGGGCTCGTCAGGCAGCTTCTAATCGATCACCTGTCGGCTGATGATCTTTACCGGCTCTTTGAATTCGAATTGGTTGATTAGTGAATTGTTTCGTCGCCTGTAGATAGTTCATCCGCAAACATCGACACACCCTCTTTTTCGAGAGTTTTAATTGCCTCATCGAAAGCGGTAGTATCAGAGCTAAAAAAGTTGGATATAGCTCCATTCTGTCTCCACTGAGCTCCACTATATCTCTTAAAAGTTCTCGCCTGCTGATGTTGCCATTGATAGTATCGCCTACGTAATTAAACATAAGTGGGAATAAATATTAATTGTAGATCAATGGGTTATATGATCAGAGGGCGTATTCACACGCGAGTGTGAAGAGAAGCGAAGCGACGAGCTCAGGGGTAGAGCGCAACCTTGCCAAGGTTGAAGTCGAGAGTTCGAATCTCTTCGCCCGCTCCATTCTTTCTAGTTCTATTACTAGGGTGTCACTCATAGATTCATACATTTAGCCGTACACAATAAAAGCACCTTATGCACAAGATTGTACACACAGGTCAGCATATACTTGTTGGTTGGCACGGCGCTTACTGCTGTGCAATTGCAACGTCATTACTTCACAGATATGAAAAAACGTGGTGCGCCATATATTGAACAAGGCGTGACTGAGGGGCTGGCTCTTCGTGTTGCCAATCTTATGAAACTTTATTCTGGTTGCGATATCGTTCGTCTGGCGATCAGATGGAGGTTGGATGTTTTTCATGTCGCAAAAGGATACTTTGCGATTGGAACACGCTTTAAGATGGGTCGTTTAAGTGCTGCGGTGGAGGGTCTTGATTCTGATAGCCATTGGCAGCAACTTGCGATCGCGGTCGCAAGACGTCAATTACGAACGATGGTTGATGTCACTGGATAGTCAATCATCGATACGATTGGGGGTTGCGGGGTGGTGCCTTTACGATTGGGCGAACTCAGCATTTCCAAACGTTATCATCACGTTTGTTTTTGCGGCGTACTTTACCAAAGGCGTTGCAGCCGATGAGGTGACTGGCACCGCCTTGTGGGGTCAGGCAATCGGCTGGTCCGCGTTGATTGTTGCGGTGATGGGGCCAATCGTTGGTGCGATTTCAGACCATACGGGGCGTCGCAAGCCGTGGCTTATCGCCTCAACATTGGGATGTTCAATTGCATGCGGTTTCCTATGGCCGATTATTCCAGATGAAAACATGGTGCTTCTCGCGTTAATCCTTATTGGTGCTGCTAATATTACCTTTGAGCTTGGCATGGTTTTCTACAATGCGATGCTGGCTGACCTGGTATCTTCTGATCGTATCGGGCGAGTTTCTGGTTGGGGCTGGGGCACAGGGTATGCAGGGGGGCTGATATGCCTTGTTCTTGTACTTGTTCTGTTTGTTCAGACGGAAACGCCCCTATTTAATCTAATTAAAGATGTCGCCGAGCAATTACGTGCTGTTGGGCCTTTCGTTGCAATTTGGATGGTGCTTTTTGCCGTGCCGCTTTTTCTGTTCACCAAAGATCGTCCCGCAACCGGGATTGGTATGGGTGAAGCTGTACGACACGGGTTCAAGGAGCTTATTCAGACGTTAAAAAATGCCCGGCAAAATGCGATCGCCTTTAAGTTTCTGATAGCTCGAATGATCTATACCGATAGATTGAACACGCTGTTTGCGTTTGGTGGCATTTACGCTGCTGGGACGTTTGGGATGAGTTTTGCGGATCTAATCAAGTTTGGGATTGGCTTAAATGTGTCAGCAGACTTTGGCGCATTTAGATTTGCCTGGCTTGATGATCGTTGGGGGTCAAAGAAAGTCATCTGGTTTCACTGACGGCATTGACCTTTCTCAGCTTTGGCATGCTCATCGTTACGAATATTGTTCATTTTTGGGTGATTTGCTTATCGTTAGGAATTTTTATTGGGCCGGCGCAATCTGCAAGCCGCTCTATGATAGCGAATTTAGAACCGCCAGAAATTCGAACTGAAATGTTTGGCTTGTATACGTTGTCCGGTAAAGCGACGGCATTTATAGGGCCAATGCTAGTCGGTGGACTGACACTTATGGCAGATAGCCAACGGGTTGGAATGTCCGCTATCTTGGTGTTCTTTATTGTTGGTGGGGTGATGTTGCTGACGGTGCCAGAACGTCGGGGAACAGTTGCCTGTGGGCGGCAAAGGAGATATAGCAAGGTTATGACATTTCCAAACAAACCTTACGGCTCAATTGGCGATTTTGTTGATGCCTACGCAGATCAGATGGCACGCGCATTTGCGTCCATTGATCGTAAAAAAATAGCCGCTGCGGCAGACTGTTTAAATACAGCTTACCAGAGTGGCCAGATTGTTTGCGTATGTGGAAATGGGGGGTCTGCGGCGATCTCAAATCATTTCCATTGTGACCACATTAAAGGTGTACAAACGGATACGGCGATCAAGCCTAGAGTAGTCTCGTTATCTTCGACAGTTGAAACGCTTACAGCAATCGCAAATGATATTTCTTACGACGACGTTTTTTCATATCAGTTAAAAACATTGGCGAAACCAGGCGATGTGCTTATTACAGTTTCATCGTCAGGTGATAGCGAAAACATCATTAAAGCTGCAACGTGGGCAAAGAATAATAACGTTAGAGTTATTTCCTTTACCGGATTCTCTGGAGGGCGGTCGGCTGACCTCGCAGATATAAACTTGCATGTCGAAGGAGATAATTATGGCGTCATTGAAGACGCACATCAATCAATTATGCATATCCTCGCACAGTATTTACGTCTTGCTGCTATGCCGGCTAATCTTATCGACGAGCGAAAATTCTAAAATCACCAATCGTGGTTTAATGCCGAAAATGCCGTATGCTGGTAAAGACCATGGCGAGCCCTTTTTCATCCGCCGCAGCAATCACTTCTTCGTCACGCATACTCCCACCCGGTTGAATAATGGCCGTTGCCCCAGCATCTGCAGCTGCGATTAAACCATCCGCGAATGGGAAAAATGCGTCTGAAGCGACAACTGATCCAATTGCCCAGCTTTTCGCATCGCCTGCAACGCGTGCTGCGTCGGCCGCTTTCCATGCGGCGATCCGCGATGAGTTTACGCGGCTCATTTGACCTGCGCCGACGCCGACAGTCGCGCTATTTTTGACATAGATGATGGCGTTTGATTTTACGTGCTTACAAACGGTAAACGCAAAGAGAAGATCGTTCATCTCGGCATCGGTAGGTGCACGCTTGGTCACGACTATTAATTCATCTGCTGTGAGTGCAGCGTCGCGCGTTTGTAGGAGATACCCACCTGCCAACGAACGCACGGTCATGCCGGTTGCATTTGGATTTGGCAGAGCACCAGTTTCGAGCACGCGGAGGTTTTTCTTGGCAGCAAAAACAGCCTTTGCTTCATCAGAGATTTCAGGTGCAATAATCACTTCAGCAAAAAGCTCAGCAATTTCTTTTGCTGTGGCGCCATCAAGGCGTTGATTAAAAGCAATAATACCGCCAAACGCACTTTCAGTATCGCAGGCAAATGCGCGTTTATACGCTGTTGTTAAGTCGTCCGCGACCGCGACACCGCAAGGGTTCGCATGCTTAACAATCACACATGCTGGACGCTCAGAAAACTCAGCAACTAATTCATAAGCTGCATCCGTATCATTCAAATTGTTAAAGCTAAGCTCTTTACCCTTTAGTTGAGTAGCAGTGGCAACGCCGGGGCGGTTTTCAGCTGAGGTATAAAATGCAGCTTGCTGATGCGGGTTCTCACCATATCGAAGGACCTGACGAAGTTCGCCGGACATAACTTTGCGTGCTGGGAATGTCTCGCCCAATTCGCCAGCAAACCAGTCCGAAATTGCCGCGTCATAACTTCCGGTACGGGCATAGGCCTTTGCTGCCAGCCGGGTTCTAAATTGTGCCGTGGTCGCACCATTATTTTTCGACATCTCATCAACCAATTGGGCGTAGTTATCAGGATCAACAACAACAGTGACGAAGGCATGGTTTTTAGATGCGGCCCGGATCATTGCGGGTCCACCAATATCGATATTCTCAATACATGTATCGAAGTCTGCACCCTTAGCGACAGTTTCTTCAAACGGGTAGAGATTTACGACCAGCAAGTCGATGGGTGCAATGTCATGCTCTTGCATGGCAGCTTCATGTTCGGCATTGCCGCGTACTGCCATAAGGCCACCATGAATTTTTGGCTGCAAGGTTTTGACACGACCATCCATAATTTCTGGAAACCTGGTAAAATCGCTGACTTCAGTGACATGCACACCGGCATCTCGGAGGGCCTTTGCAGAACCGCCCGTTGACAGAATTTCAACGTCAGCCGCGGCAAGTGCCTGACCAAGTTCTAACAAACCAGTCTTGTCAGAAACACTAACAAGGGCGCGTTTAATTTTTGCGTCACTCATGGTCGGCTCATTTCCTTTTTGAACAATTCATTAGCGGCTAATTGCCACCTTCATTTGAATACTCTGGGATCACATCTTTGATTAAGCAGCGTACGTTCGCATCGTCGCCGGCAACAGCAGCTTTCAATAAGGGTGCCAGCTGGCGGTTTAGTACTTTGATGGCAACAACACGTGGAGCAGCTAATAGCAGGCCATCATGGGCTGTTTCAACGGTTGTTTCCCCGTCGTGGAAAACTTCCTCAAATAATTTTTCACCAGGGCGTGTCCCGGTGAATTGAATGGCGATATCCCGGTCCGGCTCTTTGCCGGAAAGGCGGATCATTTGCTTTGCGAGATCCACAATTTTTATAGGCTCACCCATATCTAAAACAAAGATACGACCTGCAGTTTGATCACCTTCGACCCCAACAACGGAGGCTTCTAAAACCAATTCTACGGCTTCGCGTATGGTCATAAAATAGCGCGTCATATCCGGATGGGTAACTGTTAATGGTCCACCGTTTTCGAGTTGCCTTTGGAATAACGGCACGACGCTTCCGGTCGATCCAAGCACGTTACCAAATCGCACAGTGACATATCGACATCTTTTTCCATCACTCGCCAGATCAAGCGCCTGACAATACATCTCTGCGGCACGTTTGGTTGCGCCCATAATGCTGGTTGGATTGATCGCTTTGTCGGTTGAGATTTGCACCATCATCTTAACGTTGCTTTTGGCACATGCGTCGGCAACGTTAATGGTTCCAGCAATGTTTGTGCGTGCACCTTCTGCAGGGTTGTCTTCAACCAAAGGCACGTGCTTTAACGCGGCTGCATGAAAAACCAGATCGGGTTTTAGGTTATCGATGGTATCAAGAATTCGATCCCGGTCCCGAACATCCACAATGATCGCGCGTCGCTTAAGCTCAGGTTGTAAATTAGAGATTTCTTGATCGATTGTATAAAGCGCAAACTCGTTATTCTCTATCAAACTCAGTGACATCGGAGAAAATGCTGCAACTTGTCGTGTGAGTTCTGCGCCGATACTTCCCCCTGCACCCGTTACCACGATATTTTTATTGGTAATCAGGGCCTTCATGGCATCGCGGTCTAGGGGTGTCTGCGGGCGACCCAACAAATCTTCGATGGCAACAGGTTTGATTTCCATCTCGTCTTGGCCGGGATGTTGAAAATCTGTTAAGCGAGGAATGCGCGCGAGCGTAATGCCCAATGCTGCCGCGCGTTCTAACAAGTCGCGAACAGGCGCGCCTTTGATTTCGTCCTTGCTCAGTATTAGACGTTGCGGTGCGAGACCTTTTAACTTCAGGTCGACGAACGTTTTTTCAAGATCTTCGATCGTACCGATTACGTCGACTCCGCGAATTGCACGGCCGACCCGCTCTGGGTGTTCAGACAAAATACCAACAACGGTATAGCCGCTATCGCCAGTCTGCCTAAGGCCGCGGAGGAATTGATCGGCGCCGTCTGATGCACCAATCACCAGGACAGGTACTCGATTGCTGTTACTTGTCATGAAAAAATCGATACGCGGGTCTTTCCAGAACCGATAAACGAACCGTGGTCCACCTAGCACCGCCATAAGTACAAACCAATTAATGAAAGGTACTGAGCGAGGCACGTCATCCATACGTGACCAGACGAACATCAAAAGCAGAAAAAGAAGCATTGAAATAGTCGCGGCGCGGGTGATTGCCATTAAATCATCCATGGATGCATAACGCCAAACGCCTCGGTAAAGACCAGATAGCCAGAATATGATGCCCCCTATGAGGGCCATGGCCATGGTACCCTCTAGGAGGAGTTCAAAACTAATCTTGTAATCGGTGGCGCCAACACGGAGATACATGGCGACCATGAAAGAGAGCCCTGCCATGATAATATCATGTGCAAAGGCAACTAGACCTCGACCAGAAATGCGGTGCACCCACTTCACGCTCGTTATTTCCTATCTTCCGTCGATGGATTGTCCATGTTCGCGCTCAGACTTAATCCTTCTGACATGTTATAGGGCGGGAACCAGCTGGCGTCACGGCGGAATGGTGCTGTATCGACCTCCAAATTCTCGGTTAAGCGCGCAATAGCACTGCTGCGGCCCGTCAATAACCCGGCTACGCGTAACATCCACAGGGGCATAGGGAAAAGCCGTGCTGGCGAGATGAAGGCTACACCTGTGAAACGGAATAGTTCAGGCGTAGAAATGGGATGGTTATCTGCAATAAAATATGGGGTGGGCTGGAGGTTGTCAGCCACACTGGCATGGCAGAGTGCATCTGTTAGATTGCCGACGAAAATCATATGTCGCCGATTTCGGATTGATGATAACGGAAGCGGCACACCTTTTTTGACGGCGTTGATGACTGACTTGAAGTTTCCAATAGGTGGCCAGCCGTACACAAAGCAAGGCCGAAGTATAACCAAGTCACAGCCAGCATCGCTCGCCATAGTTCGTAGGACTTGTTCGGCGTCTCGTTTCGAGCGTCCGTAAGCGTCTTCAGGGCCAGGATTGTTCTGAAGGGTGAGGGGCGCGTCGCCAGACCGCTCTCCCGCAGCCTTGACACTGCTTAGAAAAATAAACCGCTTCACGCCAGCCGTATTGGCAGCTTCGAACAATCGCTGGCTGCCAATAACGTTTACATCATGGAATGATCTATCTTCACCCCCCGCGTTCATCTGATGAACGTGGGCTGCCAAATGGATGAGAACGTCTAGCCCGGCCAATGTAGGGATTAAGTTTTCAACATTAACGCGATCATTGAGGCTAGGTATTTCAACAACGGTGCAAACGGTTGAGGTTAACACGGTGCCTTTATTGCGAACTAGCGCGGTGATATTGTGCCCTGCCTCATCCAGTTTTTTGATTAGATGTGCGCCGACAAACCCATTTGCACCTGTTACGCCAACTTTCATGATTTAGTATCATCTATGGGTTGAATACGTGCCACGTCTTGACCGTCTCCATCGACGATAGCTTGCAGAGCTTCAATCATATGCCTGGCTTGTGTTTCCCTGCTGTAGCGGGGCGCAGCTGCAGCGCTATGTTGCGATATTTCTTCGCGCATTGCCGCGTCATCAGCAAATCGGAGCGCGCAGTCGGCGAGTGCCTTAGGGTCCTCAGCGTTAACAACAAGTCCAGCCTTTGCCTCTGAGACAATGCGACTGCCTTCGCCTTCGGGGCCAGCGAATAGAATTGGCAGGTTCATTCCCATGGCTTCAAAAATTTTTGAAGGAATGACACCAGCAAAGACCTTTGATGCTTTGAGGTGGACCAAGGCTACATCACACAAAGACCAGACATCCGGCATACGTTCCTTGGGCTGGGCTTCAAGAAAGGAGACATTCGATAAGTTTTCTAAGCGCACACGTTCAATAAGAGCTTCGCGCTCGGCACCTGCGCCTACGAATAGGAACTGGATATCCTGACGGTCATGCATTAATGCGGCGGCATCGAGTAAATTGTTCAGAGCATGAGCCATGCCAAGGGTTCCAATATAACCGAAAACACAGGCATCTGCCGCTAGGTTTGCTTGCTTTGCTAATGCTGCATTTCGAGGCTGAGGTGCATAACGCCACAGGTCGACACCATTGATGACAACGGAGATTTTCCCAGCAGGAATACCTCTTGACGTTAGATTATCTTTAAAGGACTGTGTCAGAGTGATAATCGCATCTGCATCCCGGTACATCTTGAGTTCCAGCACTTCAATCATGCGGAGCGCGAAGTTTGCACGCATCGCACCAACGGCTGCAATAGAAGCTGGCCATAAATCGCCCAACTCAAAAACGTATCTAAAATTACGCCGCTTTGCGAACCACCAGGCTGCGACAGCTGTAAAAAACTGTGGAGATGTAGATACGACGACATCGGGGTCGGGTTCACGCTTCGCTGCGCGATAACCATTCACCATGAAACTCAAAAAATCAGCGACGCGCCTTAACACGCCACGATTAGGTGAAATGTAAGTTCGTACCCGTACTACCCGGATGCCGTCCATATCATCGGTAGAATATTGGTTCTGGTAACCTTCAAAAACACGGCCATGTGGGAAATTAGGGTTACAGGTAATTACCGTGACGTCATGACCCCATTTTATCCAGTATAGCGCACGCTCATAAACTCGGGTTGCGGCCGCATTTGTTTCTGGAGGGAAATTTTCGGTGAAGAATAAAATTTTCATATGTTTAGCCAATAAAAATGCCCCAACGTTGGGATTATGAGACCAATAAATATTTTAAAAATCAACGAAGTAGACAAGTGCTTCCTTTTCATCTGCGAACTATGCATAATCTGCAGACAGATGCTTTTTACATGATCTGGTTATGGTCATCCACATAAATGAGTTAATATTCTTAATGGGATCGTTTGAGTTTTTATTTCCAGCATTGATCATATTGTTACTGTCGTGCGTCCAGTCTGTATTCGGAATGGGGATTCTTGTATTTGGAACACCAACGTTTCTCCTATTAGGGTATAGTTTTTCTGAAACTCTCGGTTTATTGCTTCCTGCATCGTTTATAATTTCTGTTGCTCAGGTCGCCCTACACAAAGAATACAGGCCTCCTGTATCGAAATCATTATGGGTCATTTGTTTGCCTGCAATTGGCGCTAGTCTCTTCATATCGATATCTGCAGACTTTGTGCGCAGCACGTACTTTATGGTCGCCTGCGCACTGTTTGTCGCTGCCGCCGCGCGGATGTCTCCAATACTTAAAGAAAAGCTACGCTTAATAATTCAAAACAACCTTGCAACTTATCATCTAGGTATGGGTGTCTTGCATGGTATGACAAATATGGGTGGATCACTTCTTGGGGTAATGGCTGCGACAGTACATACAGAGAAAGTATTCGCGCGCTATATCACAGCATTTTACTATTTGGCATTCGTAGCGGTGCAAATAATTGTTGTGATCGTAAGCGAAGGCACGCAGGTATTTGAAAATGGAATTTTGTACGCCCCAATGGGCTTAGTGATTTACTTGATAGTTGGAAATCGCCTTTTTAGGCACGTAGGGAATGAGCGATTTCAATCTGGCATGACAGGGTTTTTGCTTTTGTATGCCGGGATACTGAGTTTAAAATGGCTGGATATATTATAGCTCAAACCGCTGAATAAAACGATCATTTCGCGGTTTAAACGGATCACGGACACCAAGTAAAACCATCGATGATGCATAAAAAATGGTTGTTAGAGACAATAGTGCAAAAGATTCTATTGGCTAAGTGAGTATAGTTGGCTGTTCATTTGTTTTTAGCGTACTCACCATATCGCCAAAACGGCTCAAAGGATACGTCATGGCAATTGTAAATGTGATATTTGCAATCCAAGCACTTGAGAAGGCGCTGAAACTAAAGGCATAAAAACACGTCAATAACGTCAGGATTGAAAATGTCCAGATACGAGTTGTAGCATAATGGCATCTACTATCAAAAATCTTGATACCGCGAGATATCAGCAAAAGTAGTGATAAAGCTCCAAATATGCCGAGTTCTAACCAAACTTCTAGCACTCCATTATGCGGGTGTGAAGGAACAGGCTCTCCCAGAGTACCCATAATAGGGTCAGATATGACCAGCGAACTTTCTCCGCCGAACTCCTTAGAACCGTCCAATCCCCACCCGATTACAGGGCGCTCACTTATGCGATTTAGAACAAATTCCCATGCATACATTCTATATACTAGAGATATTGTAGCTGACGTTCGAACGTTAATGAAGTGACTGATTTTCTCTGCAGAGAAACCCGTAAAAAGAATATAGCTGGGTGCTAAGAAAAGAAGAATTACAATTGTGGTCAGTATTATTTTTCTTATTTGACCAAGCAAGTGATATCCGAGGCCACATACTAAGGCAACTAAAAGTCCACCACCAGCCGTGCGATTGCCAATCTCAATTTGAACAAAAATAGACACTGCGATAAGAAATGCAGCACTCCAATATTGCTTATTCAGCACCAGATAAAATCCAGAAATAAGGCTGCAGATTGCAAAGGTGGCTGATGCTGATTTGAACCAGAAAAACTTATAAAGCGTCGTAACTGTCATGTTTGTGAAAAAAAAACTCAATACACCATTACTAAGAACATCGCATAACAAAAAGGCACCAACAAAAACAGTTCCGATTGTAACGCCACGAGCTGCTGCCATTGCTTCTTGTCGAGTCAAAAATGTTGCGGCAAAAAACAAAGAGATAGCTAACAATGTGTTCGCAAAAACTTTAATGCTCGAAACAATGGCGTCATTAGTATTCGGGACGTGAAATGCACCATGTATAGTTGCCAATAGAAATCCACAAAGGCCGATGATTAACCAAAAATCCCACTTTAACAGGGATTTGATTAAGTCGCGTCGAATGATAAGACCGACTGCACACAATGCTATGATAGCGATGAACGGAACCACTGCCAGTGAATTCCAAAGCGCAACAATTGGGAAAAATAAACCGCCAATGGAAAATATTAATCCCATGCCGATCCCATTTTTGTCGCGTGCGCCAAATATATAGTGTGTGAAGCGATTAATATTGATCACTTAAGCCACCTTCTGGGCAATAAGAATAAGGCTCTTGCCAATCGGTGCAGGGACCACAGATTCTAATACCCGCGTAACTGGGATGACGCATCTGTCATAAACTTGCATGGCACGCGGGTTTAAGTCGGTGCTTCTGCCAAGTGTGTTTATTAAGCCCCAGGCAAAAATACCGGCAAAGTCCATATATTTACATGTAACAATTTTGAGCCCAGCCCCAGAGACTTTACGAATAAGTTCGGGTCGCGTGTATCGACGATGATGGCCGAAAATTTTATCAAGCCTACTATAAAGAACAGGTAAGGCAGGAACGAAGATACATAAATGCCCGTCAATCTTCAGCATCTTGGATAAATCTGATAATGCTGCATGGTCGTTTTCTATATGCTCAAGCACATTCACCATACATATACTGTCACGCGATTTGTCCCCTGTGCGTTGCCGGTAACTATCAATTTTTTCTGAAAATGCATGAACGTTTTCATCTGAATGAAAACGCTGGGCCAAAAGACTTCGCTGTGTGGGAGAAGGCTCAACTAAATCAAGTGTGGAAAAAAAGGGGCGTAAATATTGAGAATAAGTTCCAATGCCGGCGCCAATTTCAACGCCACTACCACGGAGATAAGGTTGGAAATAAGCCGTTATCCAGTTGTAATAATTAACCAGGTTTGCCGCAGCTTCAAATTCGCGACCTTCATACGCATGAGTGTCATCGTTCACAATTCTACCCTATTCATCTGATCGGGGATCGGCGCAGTGCTCATCGAAACAGGTTGTATCGCAGGATGCAGTAAATTGCCCTAATACCATCCCGCCAGCCAATTTTTTTACCCTCGGCATAAGTACGCCCTTTGTAACTAATACCAACTTCATAGATACGGGGCATTGGCTTTAGACGGCTGATTTTTGCCGTAATTTCCGGTTCAAAACCAAATCGATTTTCCTGAATGGTCACTTGCTGAAGTATATCCCGCCGAAACACTTTATAGCAGGTCTCCATATCCGTGAGATTGAGATCGGTAAATATATTGGATAAAAGCGTCAAAACTTTATTGCCCAGACTATGCCAGAAATAAAGGACTCTCCGGACATGCCCGCCAGTAAACCTGGAACCGTATACTATGTCGGCACGGCCATCAATTAAAGGCGCCAGGAGTTTTGCATATTCATTAGGGTCATATTCCATGTCAGCATCTTGGATGATGACATAATCACCTTTTTTAAACTTTGGAGCAGTAAGGGGAAAGTCTGTTTTTTGGCTTATTAAAATAAAGCACTCACGATTTCCAAATTTGTACTTATCTTTAAATGTTTTGAACGTGATGTAATGTTTATAACCTCT